>Ga0308157_10003649_pt1 | contig 21945 bp, 19 predicted proteins | sample PhyBR1_FD_201035 | JGI IMG/M metagenome (GOLD analysis project Ga0308157, IMG submission 201035) | Phyllosphere microbial communities from UC Gill Tract Community Farm, Albany, California, United States - DLSLB.R1 | ecosystem: Host-associated > Plants > Phyllosphere > Unclassified | place: USA...
GTAAATCGTCTGCAAGAGTAACTGAAGCCCGTAAATCTGTAACAGAATTTTTATTAATCAATCACCCATTAGATTGCCCTATTTGTGATCAAGCTGGTGAATGTGATTTACAGAATTTAAGTTTTGAGCACGGAAATCCGAAATCACGTTACATTGAAGAGAAAAGAACATTTGAACCAGAAGATATTGGTCCAAATATTCAACTTCACATGAACCGTTGTATTTTATGCCAAAGATGTGTGCAAGTTGCAGATCAATTGACAGACAACAGAGTTCACGGAGTATTAGATCGTGGTGACCACGCTAATATTTCAACTGGAATTTCTAAAGCGATCGACAATGAGTTCTCTGGAAACATGATTGACGTTTGTCCAGTTGGAGCTTTAACAGATAAAACTTTCCGTTTTAAATCAAGAGTTTGGTTTAACAAACCTTATAACGCGCACAGAGAATGTACTACTCCAGGATGTTGCGGAAAAACTACAGTTTGGATGTTTGGTGGAGAAATTCAGCGTGTAACTGGTCGTAAAGACGAGTACCATGAAGTGGAAGAATTCATTTGCAACAGCTGTCGTTTTGATCACAAAGATGTGAAAGACTGGATAATTGAAGGACCAAGAGAATTTGAAAAAGATTCTGTTATCAACCAAAACAATTACACTCAAAAATTAGAGAAAGTTACAATCGATACAGAAAAGAATATTCTTTTAGGTAGAGATATTGACCGTAAAAAGATTAGTATGGCTGCAATTCCATTAACTGATAAAGATCAAAAATAGTAAGAAATGGAAAGTGCATTTATTATAGAAAAAAGTGTTGTTATTGTTGTCGTTTTTGCGGTAACAATGATCATGGCGATGTATTCTACTTGGGCAGAACGTAAAGTTGCTGCTTTCTTGCAAGATCGTGTTGGACCAAACCGTGCTGGATGGGGAGGTTTATTACAACCACTTGCAGATGGTATGAAATTGTTCTCTAAGGAAGAGTTTTTCCCAAACACACCAAATAGATTTTTATTTGTAGTTGGACCTGCAATTGCAATGAGTACCGCTTTAATGACTAGTGCTGTAATTCCGTGGGGAGATCGTTTGCATCTTTTCGGAAGAGACATTATTCTTCAAGCTACAGATGTAAATATTGCTTTATTGTACATTTTCGGAGTTCTTTCTGTTGGAGTTTACGGTATCATGATTGGTGGATGGGCATCTAACAACAAGTTCTCTTTGATGGGAGCTATTCGTGCAGCTTCTCAAATGGTTTCTTACGAGGTTGCAATGGGATTATCAATAATTGCTTTATTGATGATGACTGGAACAATGAGTTTAAAAGAAATTTCATTACAACAGCAAGGAATGAATTGGAATGTTTTTTATCAGCCTTTATCATTCTTAATTTTCTTAATCTGTTCATTTGCAGAAACAAACAGAACTCCTTTCGATTTAGCAGAATGTGAAAACGAATTAATTGGAGGTTACCATACCGAATATTCATCTATGAAAATGGGATTCTATTTATTTGCTGAATATGCAAGTATGTTTATCTCTTCTACTATTATTTCTGTATTATTCTTTGGTGGATACAACTACCCAGGAATGCAATGGATGGTAGAAAATGTAGGTGTAAATACAGCAAACTTATTAGGAATTGGAGCATTATTTATAAAAATATGTTTCTTCATTTTCTTCTATATGTGGGTACGTTGGACAATTCCAAGATTTAGATATGACCAATTAATGAACTTAGGTTGGAGAATTTTAATTCCGCTTTCGATCATTAATATCATGATTACAGGTGTTGTTATTTTAAGACACGAAATCTTAGCAGCTTTAGGATTCTAAGAACTGTAATTAGCTTCAAATAAAAACAAAATAGATTTTGAATTTGATCGATGTCAAATTATAAATCATAAACTATAATAGTAAAAATGTCAATAGAAACTATATCATTATCGGGTAGAAAAAAGGTGGTGTCAAATAAAGACATGTCTTTTGTTGAACGATTGTATCTTGTGGCGATTGTAAAAGGTTTGGTTATTACAGTAAAACACCTTTTCAGAAAAAAAGTTACCATTCATTACCCAGAGCAGGTTCGTGAAATGAGTCCAGTTTACCGTGGTCAACATATGTTAAAACGTGATGAACAAGGCCGTGAAAACTGTACAGCTTGCGGATTATGTGCTTTATCATGTCCTGCAGAAGCGATCACTATGAAAGCTGCAGAACGCAAGCCTGATGAAAAACACTTGTATAGAGAAGAGAAATACGCAGAAATCTACGAAATCAATATGCTTCGTTGCATTTTCTGTGGTTTATGTGAAGAAGCTTGTCCAAAAGACGCGATTTACTTAACTGAATCTAAAGTTTTAGTTCCTGCTAATTACAATAGAGAAGATTTCATTTTCGGGAAAGATAAATTAGTAATGCCTTTAGAAATGGCTTTGAAAAACGCTCAACTTAAAAATGCTAACTAAATGATACATATTCCTGATTTTACACACGCAACAACTGTTCAAGTTATCTTTTGCTTTTTAGCGTTTATTACCGTTATTACTGCTTTCTTGACTATTTTCAGCAGAAACCCGATTCATAGTGCCATCTACTTGGTAATTTGTTTCTTTTCAATCGCTGGTCATTATTTACTATTAAATTCTCAGTTCTTAGCTGTTGTACATATAATAGTCTACTCTGGAGCTATTATGATTCTGTTCCTGTTTACCATCATGTTGATGAACCTGAACGAACAGCGAGAAGTTCACCGACCTAGAATTACACGTTTAGGTGCTATCGTTTCTTTCTGTTTAATATTGATTGTTTTGATTACAATCTTTATTAATTCGAAACCAATTGTTGGTGAATACGATTCTACTGGAGAAGATTTCCAATCAATTAAAGTTTTAGGTAAAATATTATTGAACGAATATATGGTTCCGTTCGAATTTGCTTCGATCCTACTTTTGGTTGCTATGATTGGAGCTGTTCTATTGTCTAAAAAAGAAAAATTAAATAAATAATGGGTAATATATTAAATCAAATAGGTATTGAAAACTACATCTTTTTAAGTGTTGTACTTTTCTGTATTGGTATTTTTGGTGTATTGTACAGACGAAATGCTATTATCGTTTTCATGTCTATCGAAATTATGTTGAATGCGGTAAACCTTTTATTTGTTGCTTTTTCAACTTATCATCAAGATGCGCAAGGACAAGTTTTTGTGTTCTTCTCGATGGCGGTTGCTGCAGCCGAAGTTGCGGTAGGATTGGCCATTTTAGTTTCTATCTTTAGAAATATCGGATCAATCAGTATCGATAATTTAAAAAATTTAAAAGGATAATCAGAAATGGATACCAATTTAGCTTTAATTTTAGTTTTAACTCCTTTACTAGGTTTTCTAGTAAATGTCTTTTTTGGAAAAAGCTTAGGCAAAACAGTTTCTGGTGCAATCGGAACAATTGCTGTAGCAATTTCTTTTGTAGTTTCTCTTTTACTTTTTAATCAAATAACTTCAACTGGAAAAGGAATTCAAGTTACTTTATTTGATTGGATTCAAATTAGCAACTTAAAAATCAATCTTGGATTTTTATTAGATCAATTATCTGTGCTTTGGTTACTTTTTGTAACTGGAATTGGATCTTTGATTCACTTATACTCTATCAGTTACATGTACGATGATGAGAATATGCACAAGTTTTTTGCGTATTTAAATTTATTCGTATTCTTCATGATTACGCTTGTAATTGGAAGCAACTTATTAGTTCTTTTCATCGGATGGGAAGGTGTTGGACTTTGTTCTTACCTATTAATTGGATTCTGGCATAAAAACCAAGATTACAATGATGCTGCAAAAAAAGCTTTCATCATGAACAGAATTGGAGATTTAGGTTTATTAATCGGAATGTTCATCATTGGTTCAATGTTCTCAACATTAGATTATGCAACTTTAAAAACAGCAATTGCTGGAGCTACTAATTTAAATTTACCATTACTTTCTTTAGCTGCTTTATGCTTGTTTATTGGAGCTTGTGGTAAATCTGCTCAAATTCCGTTATACACTTGGTTACCTGATGCGATGGCTGGACCAACTCCAGTTTCTGCATTAATCCACGCGGCTACGATGGTAACAGCTGGTATTTTTATGGTAACAAGATTGAACTTTGTTTTTAATCTTGCTACAGATGTACAAACTGTAATTGCTATTATTGGAGCAATCACTTCATTAGTTGCAGCTACAATTGGTTTAGTACAGACAGATATTAAAAAAGTATTGGCTTACTCTACAGTTTCACAATTAGGTTTAATGTTTTTAGCATTAGGATTTGGAGCTTACGAAGTAGCTGTTTTCCACGTAATCACTCACGCTTTCTTTAAAGCTTGTTTATTCTTAGGATCTGGTTCTGTAATTCACGGATTACACGGAGAACAAGATATGCGTAAAATGGGTGGATTGCGCAAAGCAATGCCAATTACATTCTGGACTATGTTGATTTCTTCTTTGGCAATCTCAGGAGTTCCATTTTTCTCAGGATTCTTTTCTAAAGACGAAATTTTATTGACAGCTTTCCACCACAGTATTCCATTATACGTTGTTGGATCGGTTGCTTCAATCATGACAGCTTTCTATATGTTCCGTTTAATGTTCTTAACTTTCTTCAAAGAATTTAGAGGAACTGAAGAACAAAAACATCACTTACACGAAAGTGGTTCATTAATTACTATTCCACTTATCATCTTAGCTATTTTGGCAACTTTTGGCGGATTAATAAGTTTACCAGGAAACAGCTGGTTAAATGGGTACCTTGCTCCTCTTTTCACAAAAGTAGCAGGTGAAGAACACCATTTAGGCACAACAGAATACACTTTAATGGGTGTTGCAGTTTTAGGTGGATTACTTGGAATTTTAATTGCTTACGTAAAATACTTTAAACAAGATAATGTTCCAGAATCTGATGAAAACATTACTGGTTTAAGCAGACTTTTATATGACAAATATTATGTAGACGAAATCTACGATGCAGTATTTGTGAAGCCAATTAATGTTTTATCTAAATTCTTTAGAGATCACGTTGAAACTGTATTATCTGCCGCTGTTTTTGGATTAGGTAAAATAGCAAGCGAAATTGCTTTCCAAGGAAAAAAATTACAAACCGGAAGTATAGGATTATATCTATTTGTATTTGTTTTAGGACTTTGTGCAATTGTTTCCTATATATTTTTAGCTCAATAATATTATTACTATGAACGTTTCTACTATATTAATTATACTTTTAATTGGTGCATTTGCCACTTACTTTTCTGGTGACAAACTAGCTTCAAAAGTTGCTTTACTTTTTAGTTTAGCTGCTTTAGGATGTTCAATTGTATTATTGAATAATTATAAAGCTGGTGAAAATATTAGCGTAATCAACAGCTGGATTAATCAGCCAAAAATTTCTTTCGCTTTAAATGGCGATGGACTTGGACTTGCAATGGTTTTACTAACTGTAGCTTTAACTCCGATTATTATATTTTCTTCTTTCGGAAATGAATATAAAAATGCAAAAGGTTTTTATGCTCTAATCTTGTTTATGGCATTTGCTATGGTCGGGACTTTCTTGGCAGCTGATGGTCTTTTATACTATATTTTCTGGGAATTAGCACTTATTCCAATCTACTTTATTGCTTTAATCTGGGGTAATGGCGACGCAGAAGAACGCAGAAAAGCAGTAGTTAAATTCTTTATTTACACACTTGCTGGTTCGTTATTCATGTTAACTGCATTTATTTATTTATATCAAAAAGCAGGTTCTTTCTTAATCGAAGATTTATACAAAGTAAACTTATCTGCTTGCGAGCAATTCTGGATTTTCTTGGCTTTCTTCTTAGCTTATGCTATCAAAATTCCAATTATTCCTTTCCATACTTGGCAAGCAAATGTATACCAAAAAGCACCAACTGTTGGAACAATGCTTTTATCTGGTATCATGCTAAAAATGGGATTGTACAGTGTTATCCGTTGGCAATTGCCAATCGCACCAATTGCGGCTAAAGAATACATGTATATCTTTATTGGTTTAGGAATTGCTGGTGTAATTTATGGTTCAATCGTTGCATTGAGACAAAAAGATTTAAAGAAATTATTAGCTTATTCTTCTCTTGCTCACGTTGGTTTAATTGCTGCGGGATCTTACACCTTAACTCTTGATGGTTTAAGAGGAGCTGTTTTGCAAATGATTGCTCACGGTTTTGTTGTAGTTGGATTATTCTTTGCTGCTGAAGTAATTTTCAGAAGATATGAAACTAGAGAAATTGAAGAAATGGGCGGAATCCGTACTCAGTCTCCAAAATTCACATCAATGTTTTTAATCTTAGTATTGGCTTCTGTTGCATTACCAAGCACATTTAACTTTGTTGGAGAGTTTACCGTATTGTACAGTTTATCTCAAATCAATATTTGGTTTGCTATTCTTGGCGGAACAACTATCATTTTAGGAGCCTACTATATGTTAAGAATGTTCCAACATGTAATGTTGGGTGAAACTAATTCTAAAACTTTTGCAGATGTTACGCTTAACGAAGGAGTTTCATTTGCGGTAATCATTGCAGTTTTATTATTCTTTGGTTTCTATCCAAAACCAATCACAGATTTGATTACACCAAGCTTGGAAACTATTTTACAAGTTATCAATAAGAATTAATATTTTAAACAAAAAATAAATTAGGATTCCACTTAAAAATTGAAATCCTAAATCAAAAAGATAAAAATGAATACATTAATAGCTATAACAGGATTGGGTATTTTCTGCCTATTGTTTGAAATTCTTAATTTAAGAAAGGCCATAATTCCTATTACCATTTTGGGTTTAATAGGTGTATTGGCACTTAATTACTGTGAATTTGGAACAGAACAAAGTTATTACAACAATATGATAGCAGTGAGTAAGTTTTCTACTGCGTTTTCATCATTGTTTATCGTTTTGACGATTTTCCTTGTAGCATTAAGTCACAATTTTTACCAAAATCACCCAACAAAAATTTCAGATTTCGTTGCAATTAAAGTATTCTTACTTGCTGGAGCTGTAGCAATGGTTTCTTTTGGAAACTTAGCGATGTTCTTTTTAGGAATTGAGATCTTGTCTATTGCATTATATGTTTTAGCTGCAAGTGATCGTTTAAATATCAAAAGTAATGAAGCGGGAATGAAATATTTCTTAATGGGATCTTTCGCATCAGGAATTATCTTATTCGGAATCTGTTTGATTTACGGTGCTATGGGAAGCTTTGATATCAGCGAAATTCACGAAAGTGCCTTGTCTGCAGAGTTACCAATCTGGTTTCCAATCGGAATGATTTTAATGGTTGTTGGAATGTTGTTTAAAGTTGCGGCAGTTCCTTTCCATTTCTGGGCTCCAGATGTTTACGAAGGTTCTCCTGCCCTGACCACTGCTTTAATGAGCACATTGGCAAAAGTAGTAGCAATTGCAACTTTATTTAAGCTAATTGCCGGAATGAATTTTATTTCTTCATTAGAAAATCAAGATCTATTACATACTTTTCAAGTTATCGTTGTTATAATCTCAATTGCTTCAATGTCTGTTGGTAATATCATGGCATTGAGACAAGTAAACGTAAAACGTATGCTTGCTTTCTCTGGAATCTCTCATGCAGGTTTCATGTTAATGACATTGTTAACTGTTTCTGCATCAGCTGGAGTTTTATTGTATTACACTGCTGCTTATGCATTAGCGGGAATCGCAGCTTTCAGTGTGATTTTATATGTATGCAGAGATCAAGATAATGAAGATATTACAAACTTCCAAGGTTTAGGAAAAACAAATCCGCTATTGGCTGCAGTTTTAACGGCTTCATTATTATCAATGGCTGGAATTCCTATTTTCTCTGGATTCTTTGCTAAGTTGTTCTTATTCAATCAAACAATTCAAGCAGGATATATTGGTTTAGTAATCGTTGCAATAATCAATTCTATCATTAGTGTTGGATATTATTTCAAACTGGTTATTGCAATGTATTCTAAAGAACCTAATCAAGAAAGAACAGGAAGACCATTCCTTATTTATGCTACAGCTGTAGTATCAATTGTTTTAAATATTGCTTTAGGTTTATTCCCATCGTTAGTTTTAGACTTATTGAAATAAGATAGTTTTTTTAAATTAAAATATTCAAAATCCATTAAATTAGTTTTAATGGATTTTTTTTTATGCCTTAAATAAAGAACAGAAATTCATGTTAAAAAATTCTTCTATGCAAGTGCACATTAAAAAATCTCCATATATTTGAATTCAATTAAATGTATTAAAATATGAACTTTAATTCAAAAAATCCATTTTTAAACAGTAAGCGTTTTTCGTCTAATACTGAATCAAGAACAGAATTACACCAAGCTCAGATTATTGATTACAATCAAGAAATGACGGTGTCTGGAACAATTAACAAAACAGCAATCTTATTTCTAATTTTATGCGGAGCTGCTATGGTAACATGGTGGATGGCTTTTAATGGAATGAATCCGATGTTACCTACAATTGGAGGTGCAATTATTGGTTTTATTTTAGTATTAGTTTCTTCATTCAAACCACAGCTATCTCCTTACCTAGCGCCAGGATATGCTTTATTCGAAGGATTGTTCATAGGTGGTATTTCTGCAATATTTGAATTAAAATTTCCAGGAATCGTAATCAATGCAGTTGGTGCAACTCTTGTTACTTTCTTGGTTTGCCTTGGTTTGTACAAATTTAGAATCGTAAAAGTTACAGAACAATTCAAATCTGTTGTGGTTGCTGCAACGTTAGCAATTGCAACTTATTATTTAATTTCTTGGGTTGTATCAATGTTTACAAGCTGGACACCTGTTCATTATGGAAATTCCATGATGAGTATCGGTATCAGTGTTTTTGTTATCATTATAGCAGCACTTAACCTTTTCTTAGATTTTGATTTAATTGAAAAAGGTGCAAGAGAAAAAATGCCAAAATTTATGGAATGGTATGGAGCAATGGGATTAATGATCACATTGGTTTGGTTGTATATTGAATTCTTAAGACTTTTATCAAAACTTTCTAGTAAAGACTAATTGTCCAAAAATATTAATTCAGGCCCTTTTGAGTAAAATCAAAAGGGCTTTTTTTATTTCTAATAGACTAAAATTTGAATGCCAATTCAATATTCTAATTAAATCTTCTAAGAATAATCTCTTATTCAAAACACAAAAAGAATCCATTTCCTACAAAAAATTAAAATGTAATTTATGTAATAAAAAAAAATTACAGATTATCCCCATTCATTTTGTTTAAGTTTTAAAATTACTAAAGGCGAGAAAAATACGGCTTTCCGTACTCAACGACTAATATGTAATAAATTACAATTAATGCAATTTATTACATTTTTAATATTTTAAAAGCTCAATAATTCAAGTATCCTCTTTTTTTTAGCAAAAAAATTATACTATTTAAAATTAATATATAATTTTGTGTAATCGATTACAATTAAACCACTTGAAATCGAAAGTAAAAACCACTTACTTATTTTATTAACTATCTTAAACAAACCTTATGAAAAAAAACCTACTTTTCGTGGCTGTCTTTCTCATGACAGTTCAATTATGGTCCCAAACTATCCAAATTAATGAAGCCTCTGGCTGGTTGGAAACTGCTTTTGTAAAATGGCAGCCAGTCACTGGTGCTCAAACCTACAATGTTTATTACACTGGCAACGGATTTACAGACCAAAAAATAGACGACCAGCTTATTAGAAGTTATGGTTCTTATTTCCGCGCTGACATTCCGGGACTTAAAGCCGGAACTTACACTGTAAAAGTAAAACCTGTTGTAAATGGCACAGAAGGAACTGGAGCCACAACAGGAAATCTAACTGTAACTGCACACGACAGAAACGGATTTGCTTTTGATGGCGGTCGTGTTCCAGGAGGATACAAAGCAGACGGAACTCCTAAAGACAATGCGGTAATTCTGTACATTACCCAAAATACTAAAAACACTATTTCAATGAATATTACTGGTGCAAGTTCAAACCCTTGTATTGGTTTACAGAATATTCTTTACGCTATCAAGAAAGGAAAAGACACTCGTCCGTTTATTATCCGTTTAATCGGAAATATCACTGATATGACGGTTATGGAAGGTGGCGATGTTGTTATTGAAAACGCAAATAATGCTTCGAGTTATGTTACCATTGAAGGTATTGGAGACGATGCTGTCGCAAATGGATGGGGAGTTAGACTGAAGTCGGCTTCCAACATCGAGGTAAGCAATCTTGGGTTTATGAACTGCAATAGTACTGCAGGCGATAACGTAGGAATGCAGCAGGACAATGACCACGTTTGGGTTCATAACTGTGATTTATTCTACGGAAATGCAGGCAGTGATGCTGACCAAATAAAAGGCGACGGTGCACTTGACAACAAAACTTCAACTTATATCACATTATCATACAACCACTTTTGGGATAATGGAAAAGCAAGTCTTTTAGGTTTAAGCGAAGGAACAACTTCTGGACTTTATATCACGTATCACCACAACTGGTTTGACCATTCCGATTCACGTCATCCTCGTGTGCGTTATTATTCAGCACATATTTATAACAACTATTACGATGGTGTTTCTAAATATGGAGCAGGATCAACTATGGGATCTTCACTTTTTGTTGAAGGAAATTATTTTAGAAATAGTAAGCACCCAATGCTAACTTCACTTCAAGGTTCTGATATTTGGGATGAAGCAAACCAAGTGAATAATGCTGGAACAATGGGAACATTCTCAGGTGAAGCTGGAGGAAGCATTAAAGCTTTCAACAATACTTTTGATGCTTCTAACGGAACAAACAATATGCGTTTTGTAGCTTATAATGATCCAAATCCGTTGTACAATATTTCAGGAAAAATAAGCTCTACAACAGATTTTGATGCTTACGTAGCAGCAACAAGAGGAGAAACGGTGAGCAGTGCTGTAAAATCTAAATCTGGCGCTAATGTTTACAACAACTTCGATACAGATGCTAACTTGTATGTAAAAAATTTAGTAATCGATACTCCGGCAGCGGCGAAAACAAAAACTACTCAATATGCAGGACGTGTTTCTGGAGGAGATTTAAAATGGACATTTAATAATGCAACAGATGATACTTCTTCATTAGTAATAACTGCATTAAAAACAGCTCTTACAAACTATACGGGAACTTTAGTAGCTGTACAAGGAGAAGGAAATCCACCTGCTGGAACGCAAACCTTAACTTTGACTTCTGCATCAAACAACAATCAAACAGTTGCAAGTGGCACTGCAATCTCTTCAATCGTATTTACATGGGGTGGAGATGCAACTGATGCAACAGTAACAGGATTGCCTGCTTCTGGATTATCTTTTGTAAAAAATTCTACAGCTAAAACTATAACTATTACGGGTACGCCAACTGCAACAGTTTCGTATTCCATTGCAACTTCTGGAACTAGTGGTTCCCCAGCCACTGGTTCTGGAACTGTAACAGTAACTGCAGCTGGAACACAAACATTAACTTCATCTGGCAACGACAGCCAAACGGTATCTTCTGGAACTGCTATTGCTTCAATTATATTTACTTGGGGCGGAAACGCTACAGATGCATCTGTAACTGGATTACCTGTTTCTGGATTGTCTTTTGTAAAAAATACAACAGCAAAAACTATAACTATTACAGGAACTCCAACAGCAAATGTATCTTACTCTGTAACAACATCAGGCACTGCAGGAACACCTGTAACGGCATCAGGAACAATAACGGTAACAACAGGCTCAACTGGCCGATCTGAGCTTCATAACTTTACAACGTCTGGAAAAACAAGTACGTTCTACTCTATTACAGGAAACATGAATTCAACTCCTGGATCTGTAAGCTATAACGGATTAACATTGACAGAGCGTTTAAAAATAGAATCTAGTACATCAATAACGTATACAACAACTAGTGCATCAACTTTAACTTTGGTTTTTGATTCAAGCTTTACTGGAACGATTAAAGTAGACAATGTTTCCTATACAGCATCGGCTGGTATCGTAACGGCTTCAATTGCTGCTGGTTCTCATACTATAACAAAAGGCTCAGTTGCTAATTTATTCTATATCAGTACAGTTTACAGCGGAACGACTTTGAAAATGGCTACAGTTGCCGAAACTACAACTGTAGAAACAGCAAAAATAATTTTATATCCTAATCCTGTTTCAAGTACATTATACTTATCAGATCCAGAACAGAAAGTACAAAAAGTACTTATTTACAATATTTCTGGAAACCTTGTAGTTAATTCTGGAAACTCTGAAAGCATTGATACAAGCGGTTTAATTCCTGGAACTTATCTAGCTAAAATCTATACTGTTGATGGAGCATTTAACCAAACATTAATTAAAAAATAAAAACTAACTTAACTTAAAAAGGCTTCCAAATCTGGAAGCCTTTTTTACTTTTTTATCATTATCCTCTTCGATTTCTAAACTCCTCTTGTTCTGTAACTTTTCCAAATTCATTCAAACATTTTTTGATTGTTTCAAGATTCAAACCAACAAAAAACAACATTCCAATAAAAATGGTAATCCAACTGTACATAATTTTTACACCAGAAATATCTGAAGCAACAACATAAAAGACAATTGTTGGCAAAATAGCCACAAGCAATGTTAATCCTAAAGATAACATAAGCGGATTAATAAAATAGCTATTGAAACTTTTAAGTCCCAGTTTTCTAATCAATATTGAAATAAATAACAGCGCAACAATACTAAAAACAATACCTGCAAAACCATAGATTAGAACTTGGTCCCCCAGATTGTTAATCTGGTTTTCATGACCAAAAAAAGTATTAAAATTGAATCCCGTCATACTTCTTTTCATTGAGTGTAACTTCAAATAGACCTTGCGCTCTATAACCAATCATTTTGGCTAATATAAAATTAGGGAATTCCTGAATTCCAACATTATAAAGACTTACACTATCATTAAAAAACTCTCTCCTGTCTGCAATTTTATCTTCCATTTGAGAAACTCTTTTCTGCAATTCTAGAAAATTATTGTTGGATAAAAGAGCTGGATAATTTTCAGAAACTGCAAATAGATTTTTCATGGTTTTTGAAAACTCATTGGCATTTTCTATTTTTTCATCAAATGTTTTTGAATTCAAAAAATCAGTTCTTAATTTGGTCAAACTGGTTAGCATTGCGGTTTCATGTTCCATAAATTTCGAAGCTACTTTCACCAATTCTGGAACTTCATCAGCTCTCTGCATTAAAATAACATCAATGTTTCTAAAAGCTTTCTCATAATTATTCTTTAGCATAACCAACTTATTATAAATTCTGATAAGTACATTAAAAAATATAAGTATGAGAAGTAATCCAACAATTAAGGCAATGTTTTGAGCGGTCATATTTTTTTAATTTAAAATGATATAAATGAGTATAAGGGAAATGAAAAACAAAGTCACCAAAAAAGAGTCTAATAAAGGTTTATATTTATTTCTGAATGAAATACTTCTCGGCATAGCAATGCCAAAAACAGTATCTGGACTTCCTTTTCTAATTATGGTAGTACCATTGTCTGAATCTGCGTAACCTATAAGAAGCATATAATCATTGCTTTTTAAGTAAGTTTCGGTATACCTGGTCTTTCCTCCTGCTTGATTATCTATTCTGTTGAAATAATATTCTAATCCTTCCCCATCTACTGTTACCGAGCCTGTTTCGTCTTTTATCTTAAATTTACCTGTTTTAATTTCTGAAAAAATAGTGCTGTAAGTCGTTCTTCCATCATCATCGCGAGGACTTTCTTTTTCAATTTTATAATAATATCCAATACAAGGTTTATTAAAATAGGGCGAAATAATGGGTTCGATTTCTTCTAAATCTCCTACAATCTCTACCTGACCCATCGCTATTGCATCAATTTTTGAAGTTGGTAAAATAGACTGCAGCCTCATAAATTTGCTTTTATTACTTGGGAAAAATATAGAACTAACTATAATGAAACCTGGAATAATAAGCAAAAGAAGTTTCAAATTTCCATTTTCAGCCAAATAGATAAAAGATAAAATAATACCGATCAAAACAACGATTCCAAGGATTTTTTTACTCAATGGTGTTTTTTGAATATTATGTTTCCGATTGAATTTTTCTCTTTCTATTCTTTCCTCTTTACTGCTTCTAATTCCCGAAACAATCATTCCAATAAAAGCTGATAAAAAAACAGACAAAAACAATAGCAATACAACTGCCAAAGGATACGAAGAATCAATTAGAAAACTTACTCCAACAATTGCAGGAGATAAAACAAAAAACAGCCAGTTTGGAAATTTAAAATTAAAAAGCCCTGAATAAATTACCGTCTGGAACAAAGCAATTCCTAAACTAAAAAGCATCAGAAAAACAACCTCTACGGCATCTGTTTTATTTTGAGTTAAAAATTCGAAAAGATCATTCATAAAATGATAAATAGTAATATGGTTAAAGGTTTAAAATAGGATCTCAACTTCCCTAGAAACTAATTTTCTGATTCTATTTCTTTCTACATCTGAAATTGGATTATTACTTAAATCCAAACCAATCAATTTACTCAATTTATTGATTTCGTTTGGAACTTCGGTAATTTGGTTATGACTTAAAATAAGAAACTTCAAATTTTTAAACTTCAAAATCTCTTCAGGAAATAGTGTTAATTTGTTCTTAGACAAATCCAATTCTAATACTAATTCTGGTTTTAATTTCGCTTGTTCCAGATCATAGAAAGATGTTTTTTCTCTTTTCTTCTCTTCTTTATTTTTACTCAAAAGGCCAAATCCTGCTAAAATAAGTGCTGCTACAAAAAAAATGCACAAGAAAGCAACCCAAACAGGATCTTGATTTTTTTCGTTTGTGAAAAGTCTTTGGTAAATATAAAATGCCATTCCGAAAAACAGAACCAGAAATAAACCTAAAAAAATTAAATAAAGAAGGTATTTAAAAAAGGTAAAAATCACTTTTTTAACGCTGGAAGTATTTTTTGCAAATCGGAAATAGAGAACTAACGCCAAGATTAAGACCCAAAAAAAAGCAACTCCAATTTTAGCCCATAGGTTTCCATTTTCAATAATCGAAAAGGAAATAAAAGTTGGAAACATCAAAACAAACCAAATAATTATTCCTCCAATTCCAATAGAAACACAGCCAATTTTATCCTCTTTCCCATTTGATTTCAACCAAAAATAGGCCAATAAAAATGATATAAGAAGAACTCCAAGAAATCCGTATCCAAATGGGGTAAGTCCGGCTAAAAAAAATAGAGTCATTTTGGGTTGCTTATAAATTATAGAAACTTTAGGCTAATAAAAGTAAAAATACTACAAATTTTTAGCATTAAAAAACCGCCTTTCTCAAATACTGAAAAAAGCGGTTTTTGTTTATTTTTAAACTTCCTGTATTACAAGTCAAATTTAATGCCTTGTGCCAACGGAAGATTTGTAGTATAATTAATGGTGTTGGTCTGACGTCTCATATAAATTTTCCACGCATCAGATCCTGACTCACGCCCTCCTCCTGTTTCTTTTTCACCACCAAAAGCACCTCCGATTTCGGCACCAGAAGTCCCTATATTTACGTTTGCTATTCCACAATCAGAACCTGTTGCAGATAAAAATCTTTCTGCTTCGCGTAAATTATTAGTCATAATTGCAGAAGATAATCCTTGCGCAACGCCATTCTGAATTTCGATGGCATTCTCTACTTCTCCAGAATATTTAATTAAATACAAAACCGGAGCAAATGTTTCATGCTGTACAATTTCAAACGAATTTTCAGCTTCTGCAATTGCAGGTTTTACATAACAACCACTCTCGTAACCTTGACCAGAAAGCACTCCTCCTTCAACAAGGATTTTTCCACCTTCGGCTACAACTTTATTCAAAGCTGCTGCATACATTTCTACAGCATGAGTATCAATTAGAGGTCCAACATGATTATTTTCGTCAAGCGGATTTCCGATTCTTAATTGTTTATAAGCCGCAACTAGCGCGTCTTTTACTTTATCATAAATACTTTCATGAATAATCAATCGTCGAGTTGAAGTACAACGTTGTCCAGCAGTTCCAACAGCGCCAAAAACAGCACCAATAACCGTCATTTTAATATCGGCATCTGGAGTAACAATAATAGCATTATTTCCTCCTAATTCTAACAATGATTTTCCTAGTCTTCCTGCAACAGTTTGTGCTACAATTTTCCCCATTCGGGTAGAACCTGTAGCTGAAATAAGCGGAATTCGAGTATCTGCAGTCAATAATTCTCCTATTTTATAATCACCATTTATTAAACACGAAATTCCTTCTGGAAGATTGTTTTCTTTTATAACTTGAGCAATTATATTTTGGCAGGCAATTCCGCAAAGAGGTGTTTTTTCAGAAGGTTTCCAAACGCAGACATCTCCAGAAATCCAAGCTAAAGCTGTGTTCCAAGACCAAACTGCAACTGGGAAATTAAATGCCGAAATAATTCCAACAATTCCAAGCGGATGATATTGCTCGTACATACGGTGTCCAGGTCTTTCAGAATGCATTGTTAACCCGTGAAGCTGGCGAGATAAACCTACTGCAAAATCGCAGATATCAATCATTTCCTGTACTTCTCCATATCCTTCTTGTAATGATTTCCCCATTTCGTAAGAAACCAATTTACCAAGCGCTTCTTTATTTTGTCTCAATTTTTCTCCAAACTGACGCACAATTTCACCACGCTGTGGAGCAGGAATTAATCTAAAAGTTTTAAAAGCTTCTGCCGCAGTTTGAATTGTTTTTTCGTAATCAGCTGCCGTTGACATTTTTACCGAAGCAATTAATTTTCCATCAACTGGCGAATAACTTTCTAGGATTTCTCCAGAAGAAAAATTATTAATTCCTGTTGATGTTCCTTCATTTATCGTCTTGATGCCCAATTTATCAAGAGCTTCCTTCATTCCAAACTGCGATGCTATTGTTGTCATTGTAACTTTTTTGGTTAAAATTGTTATATTTTTATGTAAAGATATTGTTTTAGAATTAATTTTAATTATTTGTCGCTTTTAAAAACACGCTTATTTTTAAGAAACAATAAAAGCAGAATAACAAAAAGAATAAAACTCAGACTTGATAAAATACAAATCACTTTATTTTTTCTTTCTAATTTTTCTTCAAATGATTTTTTAACTAAATCTATTTGATATTTAATGTTATTCTGAAATTTAATGATTTGTATACCTCTATTTTTTTTTGATTTATTATACAACTCATCTAACAATTCTAATTCACTATTCTGAATATTTTGTAATAGATTCGTTCTCGAACATATCGAACAGTCTAAAGCATTATAATCTTTTTGGGTATAAATCAAATACTCTTTTCCTTTTTCAAAATAATAATCACAAGATCCCATACTAACTCCTAGAATCGTTCTAAAACTTTGTCCATTAATAATCTCGTCTTTATAAATTTTTGAAATTTTAATAGTATAGGAGTACATTTTTTGACCATATTCAGAATATAAAGAACTATCAACTTTTACTACTTTTCCAATAAAAACCTGATGGGCTAGCTCCCAATTTTCTTTTATCGATGGTTTTTCCGAACAATCACAGCAATATACTTCTGAGCTCATTAAAAACAAAAACAGTACAAATAGCGCCTTTTTAATCATCCTATATATTTTTAGTTAAATGTAAATTTAGGGTTAATTAACATGATTTTTTTCAAAATTGAGTGCTTTATTTCTCTTTATTGATGAAATTTGCAATTCTAATTTTTTTGAATATGAATAATTTCCATCGCTTTTTTCTTTGCATCATTTTAATTTCATCTAATGCTTTTTCCCAAAAGGAAAAAACCTCTTTTTCTGTAGTTCCATTGGGAGTAATGGGCGGTATCGACGAGAAAAATCTTTCGTCTTACTTAATCGCTCCAGCCAATACAACTGATTATATCTGTCTTGATGCTGGAACTGTAAACGCCGGAATCGAAAAAGCTATAGAAAATAAAACTTTTAAAGCTTCTACAAGCGAAGTTTTACGAAAATACGTCAAAGGATATTTGATTTCTCATGCACATTTAGATCATGTGTCAGGTTTGATAATCAATTCTCCAGCCGATTCTTCGAAAACGGTTTATGCTACAAAGAAATGCATGGAAATGATGGAAAACCATTATTTCAACGATCAGACTTGGGCTAATTTTGGAGATGCAGGTCCTGGTTTTCATATCAAAAAATATCATTTTCAGACTTTAGATTTGGCGAAAGAAACTCTTTTGACCAATGCTAAAATGACGGTTAAAGCATTTCCTTTAAGCCATGTTAATCCGTTTGAAAGTACCGCTTTCTTAATTAAAAACGACAATAATTATGCTTTGTATTTAGGTGATACAGGGCCTGACGAAGTAGAAAAAAGCAATAATCTTCGCAATTTATGGACCGCAGTTGCTCCATTGGTTAAAGCCAAGCAATTGAAAGGAATTTTTATTGAAGTTTCGTTTCCAAATGAACAGCCAGATAAATTTTTGTTTGGTCATTTGACTCCGAATTATTTAATGAAGGAACTTCATGTTTTAGAGGAATTAGCAGGAAAAGGTTCTCTGGAAAACTTTAAAATTATTATTACACATTTGAAACCGCCGGCAAAGAATATTGCCAAAATTAAAGAGCAGTTAAAAGCTCAAAACAATTTAGGATTGAAGATTATTTATCCTGAACAAGGAAAGAAATTTGAGTTGTAATTTTATTTTGTTACTGATTCTGAGGATTATTTTTTTATAAATCCTAAACATAAAACATTAATTAAACCCGACAGTTTTTTGAAACCTGTCGGGTTTCGTATTTCTATCAAATAAAATATTACTTCTTAGCCGTAAATCTAGGATCGGTTTCCATAACAGTTCCACAATTATCACAGGTTCTTAATTCTTCTGAGTTGTAGAAATGTTCAAAATGAGGAAGAAAGTCTTTCTCTATATTATGAAGTTCAAAATACACTTCATACAATTTATGATTGCAGTTATCGCAATGCCAAAGCAAACCATCTGTAAAACCTTGCCCAGCACGTTTTCTTTCGATCACGAGTCCGATAGAGCCTTCTGAACGAACAGGAGAATGCGGCACTTTTGCAGGATGCAGATACATATCGCCTGCATTTAATTCCATTTCTTTACGCTGTCCATCTTCCTGAATGACAACCTTAATGCTTCCTTCTAACTGATAAAAAAGCTCCTCTGTTTCGTTATAATGATAATCTTTTCGCGCATTCGGACCTGCAACAATCATTACAATATAATCTCCAGAATCAACATAAAGGTTTTTATTTCCAACAGGCGGTTTTAGTAAATGACGATTTTCGTCAATCCATTGCGTCAGGTTAAAAGGTTTTGCTATAGCCATTTTTATTCAAAATTTATGAAAAGCTAAGGTAGTGAAATTGTAGAGACGCACCGCAGTGCGTCTATGGGTTTGTATTTTAATTTCTGAAAAACGTTAGACACACTGCAGTGCGTCTCTACCTTAAAACCTCTTTTATCAAATAAACATAAACCGGAAGATGATCACTAAAACCTGCTTCGCTGAGTGTATTTCGTAAGGGATAACCCTTATAAGCGCCAAAATTTTGAATAAGATAAGGTCTATTGAAAATACCTGCTTTCCAGAAATTAAAAGTCGAAAAATCAGCTTTAACCAAAGATTCTGTTAGGATAATTTGATCAAAAATATTCCAAGAGTCTCTATAAGCAATAGTTCCTAAGCCTTTTTTAGCAAGCTCTTCAAACGGATTAAAAACATCAAATTCAGCGACTTCAGATTTTATTCCCTTAGCACCTAACCCTATTTTTATACTTTTATTAAATGGTCCGTCATTAAAATCTCCCATTGTCAATACTTTTGCCTGCGGATTAATTTGTTGTAATGAATCAATAATTTTTCGGTTCAATTTTCCTGCGGCTTCCCGAAATATCATTGTTGCTTTTTCTCCTCCAGATCTGGACGGCCAGTGATTGACAATAATATGGATTTCCTCGTCTTCCAAAAATCCCGAAACCAAAAGCTGGTCCCTTGTAAAAACTCGATTTTTATTTTCTTTTTTAATTTCAATTTCGTCATCCAAAACTTCTGCTTCTTGTTCTTTTTTGACCATTTCTTTTTTATAAATAATTAAAGGAATATTCGAATAAGAAGTGGGTCTAAAATATTTTTTCTGATACAGCAAAGCCACATCGATTCCTCGTTTGTCTGGGGAATCAAAATGAATGATTCCTAAATCTAGTGGCAATAGCTTTGGTTCTTTTATTAAATCTTCTAAAACGTCACGATTTTCTATTTCAGCTCCACCAATTAAGGTTGGCGCATTCGAATTTTCGGGCATTCCAATTTCAGAAATAACTCTTGCTAAATTTTTTAATTTCTGCTGGTATTTTTCTGTCGTCCAACGTTGTGTGCCATTTGGCGTCCACTCATCATCATTTGTAAATTCATCATTTACAGTGTCGTAAAGATTTTCAAAATTGTAAAAAGCTACGGTATGTATTTTGTATTTCTTAGGTTGGCTAAACAGAACGTTCAACGCAAAAAGAATAATCAAAAAGAATTTATATTTTAACGGCATAGAGAAGATTTTTAAAAAGACAAACTTAATTATTTTGTAAGATTTTTACTTGAATAAAATTTAAAAATATTACATTTGTTTCTAATAAAACTCTTGTATCTTGCTGAGAAAATCTGACAATTTATAACATGAAAAAAATACTGTTTTTTGCTTTATTCTTGAGCTTTATGAATCCATTTTACGGACAAAAAAATAGTTCCAGAGCAGAGGAAATCAGAAAACAATATAAAATTCCAGAATTGGCTTATGCAGTCGTTTCATCAGATTCTATTTTTGAAATTGAAGCTTTAGGATTTCAACGTTACAAGTCTTCTCATAAAGCAAAAATTAATGATGTTTTTCGTTTAGGATCCATCACAAAAACGGTCACAAGTTATATTGCGGCGACTTTAGTTAAAGAAGGAAAAATAAACTGGAATTCTAAATTTTTTGATTTATATCCTGAATTAAAAGCAGAAAGTAATCCAGAAATTTATAATGTAACTCTGCAAGATTTCTTGACATTTAGAGCACCAATTCCAACTTGGTCTTACGGAAATGAAACTCCAAATCAACAAGAAATTAAAGGAAATAATCAAGAACAGCGTTATGAGTTTATAAGCTGGTTTTTTAAGCAAAAACAAATTGTTACAGAAAAACAAGAATGGTATGGCTCCAATCCAAGTTTTGTTGCTGCAGGTTTAATGCTTGAAAAAGCAACTGGAAAGAGTTATGAAACTTTAGTGCAAGAATTGGGTAAAAAGCTAAATATTAACTTCGGTTTTGGACAACCAAACGTGACTGATATAAACCAGCCGTGGGGACATGATGAAAATTTGAAGCCCGAAAAACCATTTGTAAATTATAAATTAAATTGGCTTTCATCAGCAGGAAATATCAATATAAATCTTCCTGATTTTTGCAAATTTACACAGATGGAACTACAAGGTTTGTTAGGAAAATCAAAAGTATTGTCTGAAGAAGAATTTAATAAAATGCATTTTGGTTTTTCTGAATTTTCTTTTGGATGGTATTCTGAAATAAATGAAAAATCGGGCCTAAAATATTCTTTTCACTACGGAAATCCAGGAACATTTTTAACCAAAGTGTATATTTGCAAAGACATCGATAAGGCTTTTATCTTATTTGCCAATGTGCAGTCTGAAGAAGCAGACAAAGGTTTAATGTTACTTTTGGCCGAGCTTCAAAAACAATATGGAGGTTAAATTGTTAAACCTTAAAAATTAATTTTATAATTTTAAGCAAAAGAAAAAAATGAATAAAAACTGCTTTCACTATATAAAGAGACACTTTGTCTTTTGTAAACTCGCATTTCTTATTTTTGCTTTACATTCAT
>Ga0308157_10003650_pt1 | contig 21944 bp, 16 predicted proteins | sample PhyBR1_FD_201035 | JGI IMG/M metagenome (GOLD analysis project Ga0308157, IMG submission 201035) | Phyllosphere microbial communities from UC Gill Tract Community Farm, Albany, California, United States - DLSLB.R1 | ecosystem: Host-associated > Plants > Phyllosphere > Unclassified | place: USA...
GAGCCATGCTCGGCTGGGGCATTACCGATAAAGCTTCACCTGTAGAGCCGAGCCATGCTCGGCTGGGGCATTACCGGGAAAGCCCCTGCCGAGCATGGCTCGGCACTACCGATCTAGGCCAGCGCTTTGTTCAACGTATACGTCCCATGCACCGAAGCTTCGGCCAGCACATGGCCCTGCATGGCGCGGTACACGTCGGCGGCGGTGAATGCACCTTCCACCGGCAAACGCTCAACATCCAGCGCGAACAGGCGGAAGAAATAGCGATGCAGGCGTTCGTCATTGAATGGCGGGTACGGACCGTCGTAGCCGTAGTAGGTACCACTCATCTGCGCATTGCCGGCAAACCAGCCGGTGTAATCGTTGATGCCCTGCCGCGCACCGGCTGGGCCAGCCGGCTGCGTCTTGCCATGCGCGGTGAAGCCATCACTGCAGCTGCCGGCAGCGATTTCACGCAGGTCCGCGGGAACATCCACCATCACCCAATGCACGAAGTCGGCACGCGGTTGGTCCAACGGAATGCTGACGTCCTCACGGCCAACCAGCTCGGCCACCGTCGGCACATCCGGGTCCACGCAGATCAGCGCGAACGAACGCGTGCCAGACGGCACATCGCTCCACGCCAACTGCGGGTTACGGTTGCCTGCGAAGCCATTGGCATCACCAGCGGCAAACTCGGCCACGATCGGCTGACCGTTCTGAAAACTCTGACTGTCCAGTTTCATCATTGCTCCTTGATCAGGCTTCGGGATAGCCCAGGCGCACGGCGACCGGGGTAAGCGCCGCAAATTCCGATGCCAGCGCCTGTGCGTAATGACGCCAATGGCCGGCTTCGATGGTGCTTGGACCCAGGCTGCGTACCAGCGGGAAACGCAGGCCAAAGGCCTGCTCCAACAATGCACCCATCGCCGCCGGGTCATTCACTGCATCGTCGGTGCGGATGATCATGTGCGTGTACAGATCCTGCTCATGCAGCAACGCAACCTGCGCCAATGCACGCGCCAGCCACTGTGCGGCCTCGCTGGACGAGGTCACCGCCAACGGTGCCGGAGCACCCAACGCCAGCCATTCCACCAGCATGTCGCGTGGATCGCGCAGGGCAATGACCAGACGGCCTTCCGGCAGCTGCGGGCGCAGCGCCCACAGCAGCGCGTTGTCCCACCACAGCAGCCAGTCGATGACGTTGCCGTCCTCAATGCCACGCGCAGGCAGCGCTTCGCGCCACTGCTGCACCAATTGCTCCGGGCTGAGCTCGTCATTGGCCAGGCGCTGCAGGGTCAGGAAATTCTGGAAAGCATCCACAGGCGGTATCGGCCCGAATCGGTCACCGCGCAGCACGCGGCTGCCGGCTGCCATCACAGTGGCCACCCGCTCCACGCCCGAACCCGGCGCACCCCACAGGAACATCGGCCGCACCGGGTTGTCGTCGGCGACCTCACCCAGCGCCGGCCATTCGGCCGGTGCGCGCGCCTGCTGCGGCAGCGGCAGGCGGGTAGATGCCAGTTCCGCGTGCACCTGCAGCCAGGTTGCCAGTGCACCTGCGCGGTCACCTGCGCGGTCCTGGGTGGCGCCCAGCCAGGTGCGCACGGCCGCGCGCGCCTGCTCGGGTGCGTTGTCCACCAGCCTCTGCACATGCGCGACCGCAGCGCTCGGCTCGCGCTGCAGCAGTGCTTCAACAATGCGCTGCTCTCCACTGACCCGGCCCGGCTCGAGCGTAACGATGTGCTGTGCAATCGCTTCGGCCTCTTCGGCCTGATCATTCATGTCATGCAGGCTCATCCGTGCTTCCAGCGCCGGCAGATGCTCAGGCATCTGTGCCAGCCAGCGCTCGACCACGTCCACCGCTTCTTCGCTGCCGACCTGGGCAACCGCCAGACGCGCCATCCATAGGTCGTGGAACTGCGGGTTCGCCTGCACCGCGGCGTCCAGTTCACTGCGGGCCTCCTCGTCGCGGCCCAGGCGCTGCCAGGCCATCAACAGCATCTGCAGCGTGGCACGGTCGCCCGGCACCTGCTGCAGCAACGGGCGCAGGTGCTCCAGCGCCTGCAGCGGTTGGCCGGACACCAGTTCCAGTTCACCGGCCATGCGACGCAGGCCCGGGGTATCGCCCTCCGCCGTGGCCAGCACTTCGCGCATCATCTCCGCGGCGCGGTCGGCGTGGCCCTGACGCAGGGCCAACTGCACCACCATGCCGCGCAGTGCGTTGTTGCTGGGGTTCAATTCGACCACCCGGCGGAACGCCTGTTCGGCGAAGGCCAACATGTCCTTTTCCAGATAGGCGAAGCCCAGCGCATACAGCACTCGGACATCCTCCGGCAGCCTTGCGCTGGCGGCAGAAAGGATGGCCAGCGCGCGATCGGCGTCACCGCGACGCAGCGCGACCATGCCTTCGATCGCGCCCAGCTCGGCGCTGTCCGGATCCACGCGTGCGGCCATGCGACCCAGGCGGTCGGCCTCGTCGACATCACCACGACCCAGCGCCAGGTGCGCCTGCATCAGGTAGGCGGAGAATTCATTGGGATTGAGCGCGGTGCTACGGTCCAGCGCCTGCCCGGCGGCGTCGATCTGGCGCTGCGCCAACAGCAGGCCGGCGTGCTGCAGATGCAGCGCCGCATCATCCGGGGCCAGGCCCAAGGCTGTTTCCAGGCTGACTTGGGCCTGTTCCAACTGGCCTTGCTGCTGCAACGCCAGCGCCAACCAGCGGTGGGTGGCAGCGTGCTGTGGTTCTGCGCCAACCCATGCCTGGGCCAGGCTCACGGCCTCGTCGGTGGCATTACGGCGCAGGGCTTCAATGATCTTGTCTTGCATGGCTGTCCAGCGTTAGCGCAAACCCGCATTGTAGCGGGCGCAGCCGCGCGCGCCGGGTTCAGGCGACGGCGGCGGCCAGATGCTGCGCCACCCAGCGCTCGGAGAAACCATCACCCCGCACGTTCTCGATGAAGCCGCAGTGGCCACCCCAGCGCGCGATCTCCAGGTGGGCATTGGCCGGCAGTTGCCAGTGGTCGAAGGTGGTGAAGGGAATCACCGGGTCGTCGGCGGCCATCAGGATGTCCGCCGGCACCTGCAACGCGGCCAGTTTGTTGCCAGCGATGGAGTAACCGTCGAAATACTCCTGCAGCGAGCCGAAATCGGTATGGCGATCGACCAGCCAACCGGTCAGTGCGCGGATATCCAGCTTCAACACGCTGTCATCGCAGTCGGCCAGCTCGGGGAACAGCGCGCGCTTGCGGCGCAGCGACCCGGTCCATTTGCGGCGGAAATACCAGTCGTACATCACCGGCCCGCGCTCGATGCTGTCCATGGTGATGGCCGGGTCCAGCACCGGGCACACCGAGGCCACGTGCAGCAGCGGCACACCGGCGGCAGGCGCATGCAGGGCCAGCCGCAGCACGAAGTTGCCGCCCAGCGAATACCCCGCAGCCACCATTGGCAGGCCGGCAAAGCGCTGCGCAACATCTGCGGCGGCGTTGACCACTTCGCCGATGCGGCAGGAATGGAAGATGCCTGGATTGAGATGATGGGTATTGCCGTGATCACGGAAGTTCAGCCGCACCACATCAAAGCCCTGCTCCAGCAGCCGTGCTGTGGTCATGCGCATGTAGCTGGATTCCGCGCTGCCTTCCCAGCCATGCAGCAGCAACGCCAGCGCCTTGGGCGGCGCGCCCTGCGGACGACTGTGCCAGGCCTGCAGGCGCACGCCGTCACCGCCATCCAGGATCAGCTCCTGGGTCAGCGCCCCGCTGGCGGCCAGCAGCTGCTGGCCACGTCGCAGGCGCAGCCGGCTTGATGCCAGCATCGATTGCAGGTGCGGATTGCGCAGCCAGCGCGGTGGCTGGTAGTTGCAGGCGCTCAGCATGACCGACCCGGCGGGCGTTGACTGCCCAACACAGCGCTGGCCGTGATCCGCATCTTACGGCCCTTCCATCACCGCCACGATGCGCGCGCGCGAGGTCTCGGCGATACGCCGGCGGCCTTCCAGATCCTGGATGGCGATGGGCTCGAGGAAATGCACCTCACCGCGCCGTGCCGGCTCACCCAGCAGACGCAGGAAGTTGCCGGCAAAGCTCTCGCCCGGCCCGAACGCCACCGTGGTCTGCGCGTCGCCGCGCACGCCGTAACGCAGTGCGATCGGCTGCACCGGTACACCAGCCTCGACGGCTGCCTGGAAGATACGTGCGTGGAACGGGCCGACTTCGCGGCCCCCGCGGGTACGCCCTTCCGGGAACACCGCCACCGGCCGCTGTTCCTGCAGCCGCTTGACCATTTCCTCCATCACCCCGCCCAGCGATTCGGTATTGCCGCGCTGGTGGAAGATGGTGTGGCCACGGCTGGCAACCCAGCCAACCACCGGCCAGCTGGCGATCTCGCGCTTGGCGACGAAGCCGACCATCTTCTGGCTGTGGATCACGCAGATATCGACCCAACCCACATGGTTGGCGACGAACAGCACCGCACCGGGCAGGGGTTGGCCGACCCGCTGCAGGCGGAAGCCGAAGATCCACATCAGGCCCCCCGACCACCAGCGCACCACCCGCTCTTCCAGCGGGTTGCTGGCGGGACCGATACGCCCCAACGGCTGCGTCATCAGCAGCAGGATCAGCGGCAGGAACAGGACAATGTGAACCAGTAGCAGCGGGACGCGGTACAAGTAGCGGAACACGCGGGCCACACCGCCCTGGCGGGCGGGACGGGGGGAAGTCATCCGCGCACGATACCGGATGCGGTCCAGCTTCCGCCAGCACGGGGACCATGTCCCTTGGCATCCCCACAGACGCTGCCAAAGGGTGCGCCGTGCCACACTATCAACAGGAAGTACCGGTCTGCCCGGGTTTTGAGGGCATGCCGGCAACATTCCCGGCATGAAGTGTGTACAACAACACTATCGTTCAGGGGGGACGGCATGATGGACCGGCAGCTGCTGTCATCGACAGAAAACATGCTGCATTTGTTCTCGGCGGCATTGGAGCAGATCGGCAATGGCGTGATTCTGTTCGATGACGCCAACACCATTCTGTATGTCAACCATGCCATGGAAGACATTTCCGGCTGGTCACGCGCTGAACTGCAGGGCAAGAACCTGGGCATACTGGCCCCGGCCAGCATGCGCGAGCGCTACAACACCCGCCTGTATCCGGGTACCAGCAACCGTGTGGAGGAGCTGGTGGCCGACCCGCACGACATCCAGATGATCCGCAAGGACCAGAGCACCTGCTGGATCAGCGTCACCCTGTCGCAGGTTGCCGACGGTGACCGCAACATCCGCATGGTGCTGGTCAGCGACGTCACTGCGCGCCGCCAGGCACAGGCGCGCGAGCGCCTGCTGTCGCTGGGCTTCGATGAAACCCAGAGCGCGGTGCTGATCACCGATGCCGAAGGCCGCATCGTGCATCTGAACAAGGGCTTCCGGCGCCTGTTCGGCTTTCTTGATGCCGAGGCGATGGGACAGTACGTGCCGACACTGCTGGCACTGGACAGCTTTTCGCCCGAGCAGTTGAGCGCCTATACCGCGCGATTGCTGGCAGGGCAGCCAATCCGCGCCGACGAGCGACTTTATCGCAAGAACGGGCAACCCCTGTGGTGTTCGGTCAGCACCAATCCCATCTTCGATGACTACGGCACCCTGGTGAACCTGGTCATCGTGCTGATGGACATCACCCGCACCAAGGTGCACGAAGTCCTGCAGCACAAGATGCTCGATGCGATGGTGCGCGAGGTCCCCACCGCCGAGGTGATGCAGATGATGTGCCTGGAGGTGGAGAAGATCGCCCCGCAGGTACTGTGCTCGGTGCTGCGGGTCGAAGACGGTCGGTTGCGCCACCTGGCCGCCCCCAGCCTGCCCGAGCCCTACATCCGGCTGGTGGACGGCGTGCCGGTGGGCCCCAAGACCGGCGCCTGCGGCACCGCCGCTCACAGCGGCCAGACCGTGGTCAGCCGCGACATCGCCACCGACCCGAACTGGGAAGGCTTTAGACACCTGGCCCTGCAACACGGCCTGGCGGCCTGCTGGTCCACCCCGATCAAGGCCAACGATGGCCGCGTGCTCGGCACCTTCGCCTTCTACTACCGGCAACCACACGACCCTGACAGCTTCCACCATCGCCTGGTCGAGGTGATCGTGCACCTGTGCGCGCTGGCACTGGAGCGCGAGGAGGCGCGCAACCGGATCCGCCGGTTGGCGTTCTACGACGACCTCACCGGCCTGCCCAACCGCAGCTTGCTGCATGCACAGGCCGACCAGGCCATCATCGCCGCCAGCCATCACGGGCAGACAATGGCGGTGATGTTCATCGATCTGGATCGCTTCAAGCAGATCAACGACTCCTTCGGACACCCAGGTGGCGACGAACTGCTGCGTACGGTGGCACGCCGCCTGCAGGAAGAAACCGGGCCGATGGACATCGTCGGCCGGCTCTCTGGCGACGAGTTCGTGGTGATCCTCAACCGCTGCGACATACCCACGGCCAGTGAGCGCAGCGAACGCATCCTGCGTACGCTGGGTCTGCCATTGGCGCTGGGCGACCTGGAAATCCGGCCCTCGGCCAGCATCGGCATCAGCATCTTTCCGCACGATGGCAACAACATGGATTCGCTGCTGCACCACGCCGATGTCGCCATGTACCAGGCAAAACACAACGGCCGCAACCGGGTGCGGTTCTACAGCAGCGAGATGGACGAGTGCGCGCAGGAGCGCATGGCGCTGGAAGCGGCCCTGCGCGAAGCGCTTGAACAAGGCCAACTGCAGCTGCACTACCAGCCGCAGATCGAAATCCACAGCGGCCAGCTGCACAGCGTCGAGGCGCTGGCACGCTGGCAGCATCCGCGCCTTGGCAGCGTGCCGCCAATACGCTTCATCCCCTTGGCCGAAGAGGCTGGGCTGATCGGCGACCTCGGCCAATGGGCATTGCGCGAAGCCTGCCGGCAACTGGGCCGCTGGCGTCGGGACGGCCTGGATGTGCCGTCGGTGTCGGTGAACCTGTCGCCCACCAATTTCCACAGCGCGGCCTTGCCGGACTGCATCAGCCAGATCTTGCAGCTGGAATCACTGCATGCCAGCGACCTGATCCTGGAGATCACCGAGGACGTATTGCTTGATGGTGACCCGATCACCCTGCAGACACTGCGCCAAGTGCATGCACTTGGCGTGCGGCTGTCGATGGACGACTTCGGCACCGGCTATTCCAGCCTCAGCTACCTGCGCCAGCTGCCGATCAGCGAGCTCAAGCTGGACCGCAGCTTCGTGCGCGGCATTGAAGGCGACAAGGTGGCCAGCGCGCTGACCCAGGCCATCGCCCATATCGGCCAGAGCCTGCAGCTGAAGGTGGTGGCGGAAGGTGTCGAAAGCCTGGAGCAACTGAAGCTGCTGGGGGCGCAGGGTTACGAGGTCGCGCAGGGTTTTCATTTCACCCCGGCCTTGCCGGCCCCCGCATTGGAGGAATGGGTGCGCGAGCATCTGCCGGTGGCGGTGTTGGCTTAGCCGAAGGTTGCTGTGGTGCGGGTGCGGAAGCGGAAGCAACAACAGCAACAGCAACAGCAACAGCAAGAGCTACCCCTCCCCGACCCTCCCCTTCGCTGCGCGAAAGGGAGGGGGCGCAGCGTTACCCCCTCCCTTTGCCGCAGGCAAGGGGAGGGTTGGGGAGGGGTGCTTTCAAGCTCTTCGCTTGAAGCCCCAACCACCAACCACTCACCCAACCGCCACAACCGCCAAGGTCAGTCGCGAAATACACACCGGCTTGCCGGCCTCGTCCTCGATGCGGATCTCCCACACCTGGGTGGTGCGGCCAACATGCAGCGCGCGCGCAGTGCCGGTGACCACGCCGCTACGGGTAGCACGCAAATGGTTGGCATTGATCTCCAGGCCGACACATACCTGCTGGGTCGGGTCCACGCAGAGATTACCGGCGCTGCTGCCCAGCGTCTCGGCCAGCACCACCGAGGCGCCACCGTGCAACAGGCCGTAGGGCTGCTTGGTGCGCGCATCCACTGGCATCGTTGCCTGCAGCCAATCTTCGCCGGCGGCGGTGAAGACGATGCCCAGGTGATCGATCAACGTGTTGCGGCTCAGCGCGTTGACCAGCGTCAGGTCAACCGGCGTGCGGAATACTTGGCTCATTGCAGCTACCTGTTGGGGAATGGAAGGCTCAGAGAATGGGGACCAGTCCCGCGCCGAACGCGGTCAGCATGCGCACCAGCACCCATTTGGGGCCGACATTCACTTCCGGGAAGTCGCCCACCGCGGTGTAGCAGCTGTGGAAACCCGGGTCTTGCCGGATCAGCGGCTGCGGGCAGTCCGGGCCCGGCTTGAAGGCGTAGTCCGTGGCATAGCGCCAGGGCCAGAAATCCAGGATCGGCAAGGCTTCGGAGGCCTTGCCAATGCTGTAGTTCAGGCCGGACAGCACCGGCGGCTTCTCGCGCGGCGCCACCACCCAGGAGTTGTCCGGATGCACGTCGCGCAGGATGCTCTGCGCCAGCTGCTCGGCAAAGGCCGGATCTTCGATGATCACCGCGCCTTCGGTGTTGTAGTTCTCACTGCGCGGATCGAAGTTGTGGGTGCCGATCACGCCGATGCGGCGGTCCACCACCAGCGACTTGGCGTGCAAGCCCATGCGCGCACCGCGGCGGGTCACCGGCAGTGGCCGGTTGACCGCACGCGTGCCCAGGAACGATGGCCGGGTTTCGGTACGCAGCACCTCACGCTCGACCTCGCTGCCGCCGGCGTTCAACCGGCGCCCCGAGCCACTACCGCGCACATTGCTGCCAGCCGCGCTGCCGCCGATCACCCGACTGCGTGCTGGTGCTGGCGCAGGCGGCTCACCGTCCAGCGGCGCCGGCAACAGCTGCGCATAGTCGATCGGCGCATCCAGCGGGAACGGCTTGTATTCGTAGATGTTGAAGCCCAGCTCACGCATGTTGCGGCGTTTGTACTTGTAGGACAGCGCATAGACGATGGGGTTGTCGGTGGCCGCCAGGCTGTTGGTCGACACCACTACCCGCGGCGGCGCTTCGCGCTTGCGCAGGTTCTTGAACAGCGCCTGCGCGGGCTTGGACAGCACCAGGTAGGGCGTCTGCAACAACACCTCGGTCTGCGCCTGCGAGATCAACGCGTCCAGCCGCGGCTCGGTCACATGCTGGCCATTGAGCGGCTGCGCCTCGCGCTCACGGCGGTGCTTGCGCGGCAGGTCAGCGACATAGCTGACCGCACTCACCGGCAGCGCTGTATCAACAAACGCCTGTTCGATGAACTCCGGGTCCGATGCCTCGGCATTCACCCGCGCAATCCGTTCCGGGCGTCGGAACGTGGCCTCCGGCAAGGCCGGTACGCCCTCGTTCAACAAGGTCTTGCCGACGTCGTTCAGGCGTTCGGCCGGGACACTGCGACGCGCCACCCAGAAGGCCTGGAAGTTGGCCGCCATCTCGCGCGCCTCCGGTCCGGCCACCACCACGTCGCGGTCGCGGAAGTTGTACTCGCTGTCCCAGTCGTAATAGTCGTCCTGGTAGTTGCGGCCACCGACCACGCCGATCACATCGTCGATCACCAGCAGTTTGTTGTGCATGCGCTGGTTGAAGCGGCGGAAGCAGCACAGCACGCTGCCGGCATAGTCGAAGTAATTGAGCTTGGCCTTGCCGAACGTGGGGTTGTAGACGCGCAGCTCGAAGTTGGCATGTGCACCAGACAAGGCACCAAGCATCTGCAGGTCGGAGATCGCCGAAAGCTGGTCGATCAGCACCCGCACCTTCACCCCACGGCGGGCAGCGGCCAGCAGCTCGTCGATCACCAGCCGTGCGCTGTCGTCGGTATCGAAGATGTAGGTCTGCAGGTCCACGCTGCGGGTGGCGCTGCGGATCAGGTTCAGCCGCGCTATCAGCGACAGTTCGCCCTCATCGAGGATGGTGGCGTAGTGGCGGGGTGCCTCCACCGTCGATTCGGCGATGGCTTTGCCGCCGAGCGCACGCAGCGGCGAATCCAGCGCACAGCGGTCGGGCTGGTCGCAGTCCACCACGGTGGAACGCGCGGCCACGGCAATGCCTTCGGCACGCTCACGCTGCTGATTGGACAGCGAAGCACAACCGCTGGCCAGCAGCAGCGCCAGCACCGGCAGGATACGAAGGACAGCTTTCACTTTTTGGGGGCGCCAACCAGGCGTGTACGCAGTACGAATATCACTCGATCACTCAGGGCCATCTGCCAGCTATCCATGCCATATCGGCCGCGCAGGATGGTACCGCGGCTGACGAGGTCGCAATCATAGCCGGGCCGCGCGCATTCAGGTTTTGCCAGGCGCATCACTTCGGGCCGGCTGATGCCACGGATCGACAAGCGCCCCTGCACGTCGCCGCCGGTTTCGGTCAATCGCGGGTCATAGGGATCGGAGTCGAACTCCACCACCGGGTAGCGCGCCGCATCAAAGAAGTCCTCGCCACGAATCCAGCCGGTATAGCGGGGCTTGTCGGGGATCTCCACGTATTCGCTGTACATGCGCAGCCGGACCTGGTGGCGGCCATCGGGCAGCACCGTGATCCAGCCCTCGAAGCGCGGAAAGACACCCTCCACCTTCTGCCCGAAGCGGGTACGTATTTCAAAGCCAAACCGGGAGTGCGCCGTGTCGAAATGCAATGGCTCGGCCGCAAGGGCCGAGCCAGCGAGCATCAACAGGATCAGCAGCAGCCCATACCGCGCCACCGCCATGGGCTCAGGGCCACCAGAATTCAGTCAGCCGGGCAATGCCAGGCTCTATCGCCGCCTCCATCGGCAGTGACAGCACCGCCACCGATGCCGGCGGCATGCCACGGTAATCGCCGGACTGGCCGCTGTGCATCAACGCCACCAGCTGCTCCAGCCCCGGGTTGTGGCCGACCACCAGCAGGCGCTCGACTTCCTTGTGTTCGTCCAGCAGGGCCGCGAGGGTGCCGGGCACCGCATCGTAGATGCGCTCCTCCAGGCGCTGCTCGACGTAGCCGGTACGCTCCAGCACCGCTTCCAGGGTCTCGCGGGTGCGCCGCGCCGGCGAGCACAGCACCCGGTCCGGTACCAGTTTGTGTTCCTGTAACCAACGGCCGGCAGCCTCGGCCTCGGCCAGGCCATGCGGTGAGAGGGGCCGGTCGAGATCGGCTTGGCCATTGGCCGCCGGTTCGGCATGGGCATGTCGCAGCAGGATCAATTCACGCATGGTCGGTTAATACTCCTGATCAGACCTTGTTCAACCACTTGAGCAGCGGCTCCCAGTCCTGCTGGTGCTCGCGTACCTGTGCAGAGTGATAGTCGAACAGGCTGCGCCCAAGCCCGACCATCACCACATAACTCTGGCTGTCGCGCAGCTGCGCGACCACCTCATACGGCCATTCGGCCAGCATCTGCCGGGCCTGTTGCGAGGTCTGCGTCCACGGCTTGGTGCGGTTGAGCACCAGCCCCACCGGCAGCGCCCGCGAATGGATGCGCTTGATCCTGGACAGGCTGTTGAGGAAGCCGACGATGGCCTCGATGTCCAGCGCCGAGGGCAGCACCGGCACCACCACCGCATCGGCGATGTCGATGAAGCGCTCCAGGTCCTCGCCATAGGCACCGGCCGGGGCATCGATGATGACCTGCTCGGCGCCGTCGGGGATGAGTTTTTCCCAGTTCTTCTTGCGGTGCACGTCCACCGGCAGCACGGCGCTCTCCAGGATCGAGCGGCGTTGCGCCCAGCGGGTGCTGGAACCCTGCGGGTCGGCATCGGCGATCACCGTTGCCTGGCCGGATAAGGCCGAGTGTGCGGCCAGATGGGTAGCGATGGTGGTCTTGCCGACACCGCCTTTGGAGCCGGCTACCAGAATCGTCTTCATGCACGCCTCGTTTTCGCGGGACTTGCCCGCAGCGTACACCGGCCTGCGTTACCAAAGGTAGTCATCCGGTGAGGACGCCGCCCCGGCAAGGCCTGCGGCTTTGTTATCGTGTCGCCCCCGGCATTGGAACCACCATGAGCGAGCTGCAGGACCTGACCGCACTGATCCGCGCCAACACGTCGCTGATCGTCATCGAAACGCAGGACGAGACCCGCATCGTGGGCCTGTTCCGCGAAGCCTTGATGCATGTGTGGCGGTCCCTGTACCGGTGGTCGATCACCGAGGGCCTGCGCCGCATCGACATGGACCGCGAGGACGAGGCGGTCGGCCCACCTGATGCCAGCGCCGCCCTGCGCATGATCCAGGAGGCCGACCAGCGCGGCATCTACCTGCTGCTCGATTTCCACCCCTACCTGGGCTACGCCAGCCACCAACGGCTGCTGCGTGACATCATCCAGCGCCGCCACAGCCAGCCGCACGTGGTGGTGCTGGTCGGCGCCAAGGTCGAGCTGCCAGCCGAGCTGGAAGCGCTGGCGACCCGCTTCAACCCACGCCTGCCCGATGCCAACGCACTGCTGAAGATGCTGCGCGAGGAAGCGGCCAGCTATGCCCAGGAGAACGGCGGGCGCCGGGTCGAGGTGGACCAGGAGGCGGTGCAGCAGATCCTGCGCAACCTGCGCGGGCTGAGCATGACTGACGCGCGCCGCATCGCCCGCCAGCTGATCTTCGCCGACGGCGCGCTGAAAGCCGACGACCTGCCGCAGCTGGCCAAGCTCAAGTTCGAGTTGCTCAACCGCAGCGGCCACCTGCATTACGAGTACGACTCGGCCCGTTTCAGCGACGTGGCCGGCGCGCGCCGGCTCAAACGCTGGATCGAGCAGCGCCGCACGGTCTTCGTCTCCGGCAACGCCCCGCCCGGGCTGGACCCACCCAAGGGCATGCTGCTGCTCGGCGTGCAGGGCTGCGGCAAGTCGATGCTGGCCAAGGCCACCGCCGCCGGCTTCGGCGTACCGCTGCTGCGGCTGGATTTCGGCACGCTGTACAACAAATACCATGGCGAGACCGAGAAGAACCTGCGCGACGCGCTGGCCTCGGCCGAGCAGCTGGCGCCCTGCGTGCTGTGGATAGATGAAGTCGAGAAGGGTCTGGCCAGCAGTGGCGAAGACGGCGGCGTGTCGCGTCGCGTGCTTGGCTACCTGCTGACCTGGATGGCCGAGCGCAAGGCGCCGGTGTTCATCGTCGCCACCGCCAACCAGGTGCAGGAGCTGCCAGCCGAACTGCTGCGCAAGGGCCGTTTCGATGAAATCTTCTTCGTCGACCTACCCTCGCCAGACACCCGCGTCGAACTGCTGCACCTGCATCTGGCACGCCGCCAGCTGCAGCCCGACCTGTTCGCCCTGCCCGCCTTGGCCGCAGCCAGCGACGGCTTCTCCGGTGCCGAGATCGAGCAGGCGGTGGTCGCCGGCCTGTACGCCGCCCATGCCGAGCAGAAGCCGCTGGACACCGAGCTGTTGATGGCCGAGATCCGCAACACACGACCGCTGTCGGTGCTGATGGCCGAGCAGGTGCAGTCGCTGCGCGACTGGGCGCGCGAACGCACCGTGCCGGCGGATTGAGGTCACTCAAAAACTCAAGCGCTGTTGTAGCCAGGTAAGCGCAGTACGCCCGGCCACATCAACTACGCACGGGAACCCGGTTTGTAGGAGCGGCGTAAGCCGCGAAGCGCACACTGCACCAGATCGCACTGCTGCGAAGAATTCCAACAAAGTCAGCTTCGCGGCTTACGCCGCTCCTGCAACCAGAACCGTAGCCACGGCACGCTGCACTTACCGGACTACGAGATTGCATGCAATTCGCATGGACTACCTGTTTCTAGTTCGATGACAACATGGTCGGCTGCCAATCGGCCGGCGGCTTGGCTTGAATGTGGTTTGCTGCCAACAGCTGGCGCATTGCACCCAGTTCACCTGATTCCACGCTTTGGCGTAGATATTCCTGCATGTCCGGTGCCGGTCCGCGTTCAGTTCCACCGCTCAGAAGTGCGCTCGCTTTCTCTAGAACCCACGCCACTTCACGCCTACGCTGCTGCCAATGCTCGCGCTCCGCTGCATCAAGCGCGTACACCTGCATCCTCGCGCTTCCGTAGCTACTGGCAAGCACTTCCCTGCTGTTTGCCATCAGTGTCAGCAGATGCCGGCATCCAGCACTGCGCGATGCATCCGCCGGCGCAGGGCATTGCCGCTGCAAATCAACCAGCGCCTGCGTCGAGAACGCTGCGGTCAACGCGTACACCAGCGTCAGGCGCGCCTCATCAGGGCTACTCTGCACCGCGTCGTCGGGCAGCGGCAGAAGCAAGCCACGGGTCATCCGATCGAGCACATCAAGGCCTTCGGCGTACTCATCGACATAACGGGTGGCCTGTGTGACTCGTGCCCACGCCAGTGCCGCTTCGTCGTCGTTGCCTCGCACGACCGCCAGCCGCCACAGCAGCAGCTGCGCCACTGCATCGTCAGCCTCCCGCGTTCGTAGTGTCTGTATCGCCGCAGCGATATCACAGTGCTTGGTATGGATGCAGCGACTCACCGCTGCGCGTGCAATCAACGGCTGCTCACTCCCCTCCCGGATAGCCTGGCCCAACCAGACATCGCTCTGGCACGGCTGTCCAGATGCACGCGGACAGCTCCCCAATTCCTGCGAGTACGCCAATCGAGACGCCACCAGCAACTCCAGTGGCCTTCCACTGGCTGCCAGTTCCCGCGCCCGCTCCAGCAACGGCGCGTGGAAATCAGGCGCCTCCGGCTGGGACGCAGGTGCCGCCAAGGGAGCGCCACTGGCCAAGCTGGGAGCGCCAAACAACACAACAAACAGGAGAACGAATGCTGTACATCCCTTCATGAGCCAACTCCTTCCTGGAAATATTTGTCGTGGTGGACATCACGGTCACCAGCTTTTATCAGGAAATGCGGTCCAGCACCCAGACCCAGGCGGGCAACGTGACCAATGACAACACAATGCCATAACCCACCATCGCCGCTGCCAAACGTGGCGCCAGCCAGTGTGAAATGGCCAGCGCGGCGGCGGTGATCATCGTTGGCATCGCGGTTTCCAGCACGTTGACCCGCAGCATTTCCCCCTGCAGGCCAAATGCCCAGGACAGCGGCAACGCCACGGCCGGCAGTACCAGCAGTTTGAGCAGCAGACCAACGCCCAGCGGTGCCAGTTCAGCGCGCGACAGCCGTAGCTGGATGGTCAGGCCCACTGCCAGCATCACCAGCGGCAGCATCGCGTCGGATACGTTCTTCAGTGCGCCAGCAATCCATGTCGGCGGTGATGCCGGCATCACCAGCAGGGCGAAGATCAGTGCCCACAGCGGTGGGAAGCGGGCGATGCGCAGCAGTATCTGGCCGGTACTGGGCGGGGAATCACCGCTGTAACGCGCCAGCACATACAGGCCGAAGGTCGACAACATCACGAAGGTGCCGAACTGGTCATAGACCACCGCATACGGCAGGGCGTGGTCACCCAGCAGCGCGCGCACCATCGGGTAGCCGATGAAGCTGGAGTTGCACAGCGCCACGCACAGCAGCAGCACCGCATGTACCTGCCGCTCGAAACCGAATACGCGCGTGGCCAGGCTTACCAGGGCCAGCGTCAGCAGCATCAGCAGCCACGGCGTGAGCATGATGCCGATCAACGAGGCATCCAGCTGCAGGCGCGGTACATAGGTGAGCACCGCTGCCGGCAGGCAGATGTACAGCACCACCTTGTTGAGCACGTCGGCGGCGTTGTCCGGGAATACCCGGAAGCGTGCGAATACCATGCCCAGCGCGAGCATGGTCAGGATCAGTGCGAAAGCGTCGAATGCCATGGTGCAAGCATGCGCCGGGCTGCCCCGCACGGGGAATCAGCGCCGGCTCAAAGTCTCCTGTTACGGCATCCGCAGTGGCGCGGATGCCGGCCTACGGGTGCCGCATTACGGCCATGCCGGCGGATTGGCCGCCCACGCCTGCTGTACCTGGGCCAGCTGCGTGCGTTCGGCGTCATTCCACGTCGGCAGCAGCTGCGCATACGCCGCGGTATCGCTCCATTGCCCCGGCTCGGTGCGCACGGCTGCCGCATACCAGGCCACGGCTTCGTCCTTGCGCTCCAGTTTCCACAGCACCAACGCCAGCGTCGGCGGTAGCCACGAGGGGTTGCCACGGGTGCTTTCGGCGGCCTTGCTCCACAGGTTCAGCGCGTCCTGCGCATCGCCGCGGCGGTACAGATCCCAGCCGTGGTTCCAACGCAGGCTGCGTGCCTGTACGGAGGTATCCGCCACGGCGCCCATGGCCTCGTCATACAGTTTGCCGCCCAGCTCGGCACGCCCATCGCGGTAGGCGATGCTGGCCAGCTGCGCGGTTGCTTCTACGCCCTTGCGCCCGCGCTCGCGCAGCTTCATCAGCTGATCGACCGCATCCGCCTGTTCAGGCGGCACGGCATGGAACGGCTTGGCCGCCACATCGTCATCGAAATAGAACTCGTTGATCTTCGGCAGGCTCTGTGCCTGAACGTTTGCAACAAACAAGCTCGCCAGCAGCAGCGCGCCAGCGACCATGCGCTTTGTAACCCCCATGACTGCAATCCCCATCAAACAGTTATCCCCCACCTGGCCCCGATCCTAACCGCTCCGGGCGCTACGCGCGACGGGTTACAGGGTGATGAAAGCCCCGCTGCTACAATCCGCGGCTGCCACCGGTCCGTCGGTCGGCACCTGCCAGCCGTTTCCGCAATGGGCCAGCCATGACCAGTACCGCCGAACTTACCTCGCCTGCCTCCGCCAACGATCCGCTGATCGGCGTGCGTGACTCCGATTACACCCTGGATCACAAATACACGCGCACCGATGGCCGCATTTACCTGAGCGGCGTGCAGGCCCTGGTACGCCTGCCCTTGATGCAGCAGCAGCGCGACGCCGCGGCCGGGCTGAATACCGGCGGCTTCGTCAGCGGCTACCGTGGCTCGCCGCTGGGCGGCTTCGACCTGGAGCTGTGGCGCGCGCGCAAGCACCTGGAAGCGGCCAAGGTGAAGTTCGTGCCCGGCTTGAACGAAGATCTGGGCGCGACCATGGTCTGGGGCACGCAGCAGACCAACCTCTTCCCCGGCGCCAAGGTCGATGGCGTGTTCGGCATGTGGTACGGCAAGGGCCCGGGCGTGGACCGCTGCGGTGACGTGTTCAAGCATGCCAACGCCGCCGGCGCCTCCAGGCACGGTGGCGTGCTGGCGCTGGCTGCCGACGACCATGCCTGCCGCAGCTCCACCCTGCCGCACGGCAGTGAGGAGGAATTCGTCAGCGCGATGATGCCGGTGCTGAACCCGGCCGGCGTGCAGGACATCCTCGACATGGGCCTGGTCGGCTGGGCGATGAGCCGTTACACCGGCCGCTGGATCGGCTTCAAGACGATTGCCGAAACGGTGGAGTCCTCGGCTTCGGTGGACGTCAACCCGTTCGCCCGCCAGATCATCCTGCCGGAAGATTTCGAGATGCCGGCCGCCGGCCTCAACATCCGCTGGCCAGACCCGCCGATGGAGCAGGAAATGCGCCTGCACCGTTATGCGGTGAAGGCGGCGCAGGCCTTTGCCCGCGCCAACGGCATCGACAAGGTGGTGATGGACTCGCCGCAGGCGCGGTTGGGCATCGTCACCACCGGCAAGAGCTACCTGGACGTGCTGCAGGCGCTGGAATACCTGGGCCTGGACGAAAAGGCCTGCGCCGACATCGGCATCCGCGTCTACAAGGTCGGCATGACCTGGCCGCTGGAGCCGCAGGGCATCGGTGAATTCTCCCGCGGCCTGCAAGACATCGTCGTGGTGGAGGAGAAGAAGGCCTTCATCGAGCGGCAGATGAAGGAATACTTCTACAACTGGCCGGCCAACTGGGGCGCGCGCCCGTCCATCGTCGGCAAGTACGACGAGCAGGGCGAATGGATCCTGCCGTCCACCGGCGAGCTGACCCCGGCGACGATTGCCGGCGTGATCGGTCGCCGCATCCAGCGTTTCTTCAACACCGAATCCATCGAAGAACGCCTGCGCTGGATGGACGTCAAGGAAGCCGAGATGGCCTTGCCGCGCGCGCAGTTCCCGCGCGTGCCGCATTACTGCTCCGGCTGCCCGCACAACACCTCCACCAAGGTGCCGGAAGGCTCGCGTGCGCTGGCCGGCATCGGCTGCCATTACATGGTGACGTGGATGGACCGCGACACCGACACCTTCACCCACATGGGCGGCGAAGGTGTCACCTGGGCCGGCCAAGCCGCGTTCACCGACACCGAGCATGTGTTCCAGAACCTCGGCGACGGCACCTATTTCCACAGCGGCTCGCTGGCGATCCGCCAGGCCATCGCCGCTGGCGTCAACATCACCTACAAGATCCTCTACAACGATGCGGTGGCGATGACCGGCGGCCAGCCGGTGGACGGCACCCTGACCGTGCCGCAGATCGCCCACCAGATGCGTTCGGAAGGTGTGCACACCATCGTGCTGCTGTCCGACGACATCCAGAAGTGGAAGTCGCGCCGCCACGAATTCCCCAGCGATGTGGAGTACCACGACCGCGCCGAGCTCGACGCCGTGCAGCAGCAGCTGCGCACGGTGAGGGGCACCAGCATCCTGATCTACGAACAGACCTGCGCCACCGAGAAGCGCCGCCGCCGCAAGCGCGGCAAGATCGTCGACCCGGCCAAGCGCACCATGATCAACTCGCTGGTCTGCGAGGGCTGCGGTGACTGTGGCGAGAAGAGCTTCTGCGTCTCCGTGCTGCCGAAGGAAACCGAATTCGGGCGCAAGCGCGATATCGACCAGTCCAACTGCAACAAGGATTTCACCTGCACGACGGGCTTCTGCCCGAGCTTCGTCACCGTGCACGGCGGCCAGCTGCGCAAGGGCAGCAAGAGCAGCGCGGCCAGCCTGCTCGACAACCTGCCGGCGCCCACCTTCCGCACCGATTTCTCGCAGCCCTGGAACATCCTCATCACCGGCGTCGGCGGCACCGGCGTGGTGACCATCGGCGCGCTGCTCGGCATGGCCGGCCACCTCGAAGGCAAGGGCGCCAGCGTGCTCGACCAGACCGGTCTGGCGCAGAAGGGCGGCGCAGTCACCACCCATATCCGCATCGCCAACACCCCTGCCGACATCCACGCGGTGCGCATCGCCGCCGGTGAAGCCGACCTGGTGCTGGGCTGCGACATGGTGGTGGTCAACGACTATTGGGCGCTGTCCAAGGTGCGCGGCGAGCGCTCGCAGGTGGTGTTGAACACCTACGAAGCGATGCCGGGTACTTTCACCACGCATCCGGACATGCAGTTCCCGGCTGCTGACATCATTGCCGGGGTGAAGCTGGCACTCGGCGGTCGCGACCCGATCCTGCTCGATGCCACCCAGCTGGCCACCGCCCTGCTTGGCGACGCGATTGCCTCCAACCTGTTCATCCTCGGCTTCGCCTGGCAGCAGGGCTTGGTGCCGCTGTCGCTGGAATCGCTGATGCGCGCGGTGGAGCTCAACGGCGCCGCCGTGACCATGAACCAGACCGCGTTCGCCTGGGGCCGCCTGGCCGCCATCGATCCGCAGGCCGTGCAGCAGGCCGCCGGCCTCATCCACAACGCGCCGACCGATGCCGAGCGCAAGCCGGCCGCGCTGCGTGAACTGCCGCCGGGCGAATGGGAAGGCAACGAAGCCGGCGCACCGTCGGCACCGCGCAACCCGGGCAACGAGCCAGACGTGCGTGGCCTTCCCGCCGCGAGCCGGACCAGCGGTGAAGCCGCGTTCGCATCGCTGGACGATGCGCACCTGTCGCGTTCGCTGGACGAGTTGATCGCCCGCCGCAGCAGCTTCCTCACCGATTACCAGGATGCCGCTTACGCCAATCGCTATCGCACGCTGATCGATGCCGTGCGCAAGGCCGAACAGCAGGCGATCCCGGGCAGCACCGCATTGAGTGAAGCTGCCGCGCGCTACTTCTTCAAGCTGATGGCCTACAAGGACGAATACGAAGTGGCCCGCCTGTACACCAGCGGCGACTTCGCCAAGCGCGTGGCAGAGAAGTTCGAAGGCGACTACCAGGTCCGTTTCCACCTTGCCCCGCCGCTGTTCGCCAAGCGCGACGAACACGGCCAGCTGCAGAAGAAGGAATACGGCCCGTGGATGTTCAAGGCCTTCGGCCTGCTGGCCAAGTTCAAGGGCCTGCGCGGCGGCCGCTTCGACGTATTCGGTTACACCGAGGAGCGTCGCGGCGAGCGTCAGTTGATCAGTGACTACGAGAAGACCCTGCAGGAACTGATCAGCGGCCTGGATGCGCGTCGTCTCGCACTGGCGGTGGACATCGCCAGCATCCCCGAGCACATCCGCGGCTACGGCCACGTCAAGGAAGCGCACCTGCACGAAGCCAAGGCGCGCGAGGCGACGCTGCTGGCAACGTGGCGCAACCCGAAGGCGTTGCATATCGTGCAGGCGGTCTGAAAAGGCAACGGATAGCTTGCTTATGCACAATGCAACCTATAGGTTGCATTGTGCAAATGAAACCTATACGTTGCATTTCCAATAGGCAAGGTATAGCTTGCCTATATCGCCTTCCGGATGCCCCCTATGAGCGGCAACAGCCATTCCATCCGTGCCGCCCATCAGTTGGGGCCGTTGATGCGGGCATTCCGCAAACAGGCCGGGCTCAGCCAGGCCCAGCTCGCCGAGCGCCTTGGCATCACCCGCCAGGCGATCACTGCGCTGGAACGGGAACCCGAAGCGGCCACCTTTGAACGCTTGATGCGGGTGTGGGCCGAACTTGGCCTGGAGTTCTCCCTGCAACCGCGTCCACAGGACGCCTCATCCACCACCATGGAGTGGTGAGCCATGAGCGAACTGCGCGTATGGATGAACGGCGCAGAGGTGGCCTCCTGGCAGGAGCACACGCGCACGGGGTCACGGCTGACCTATCTGCCCTCGTGGCTGGCATCCGAACAGCCTCGTCCACTGTCGTTGTCATTGCCGCTGCTTCCCACTGGTGAAAGCAACCGTGGCCAGGTAGTCACCGATTACTTTGACAACCTGCTGCCTGACAATGAAAACATCCGCAAGCGCATCCGCGATCGCTTCGGGCTGCAATCGGCAGACACGTTCGATCTGCTGCAGGAGATTGGTCGCGATTGCGTGGGCGCCGTACAGCTGCTTGCTCCTGGCCAAACGCCGGACGACGTCCACGGTATTCACGCTCTGCCGCTCAGCGATGGCCAGGTAGGCGACCGCCTGCAGATGGTCACCAGCGCCGCGTTGCCAGGGCAACATGTAGATGACGAGTTCCGCATCTCCATCGCCGGCGCCCAGGAAAAAACCGCCTTCCTTTGGCACGACGGACAATGGTGTGTTCCCACCGGAAGCACGCCCAGCACGCATATCTTCAAGCTACCACTGGGTCTGGTCGGCAATATGCGTGCGGACATGCATGCATCAGTCGAGAATGAATGGCTGTGCATGCAATTGCTGGCTGCGTTCGGCATTCCCGTCGCCAACACGTCAATGGGGCAGTTTGGCGAGCAGCGTGCATTGATCGTCGAACGCTTCGACCGACGTCTGGCCCGCGATGGCCGATGGTGGCTGCGCCTGCCGCAGGAAGACATGTGCCAAGCCTTTGGGCTGCCATCCATGCGCAAGTACGAAAGCGACGGCGGCCCGGGCATCGTGCAGATCATGGAGCTGCTACGCCAGTCCGTGCAGCCTCAGGACCGCGCGACCTTCTTCAAGACCCAGATCCTGTTCTGGTTGCTGGCCGCAACCGATGGCCATGCCAAGAATTTCAGCATCCATATTGAAGCTGCAGGCCGCTTCCGGCTGACGCCTGCCTATGACGTGCTATCGGTGTATCCGATCCTTGGCGGCGGCCCCAACCAGTTGGCCCCACAGCGCGCAGCATTGGCGATGTCGGTAGCAGGCAAGAATCGGCACCGCCAACTACTGCGCATACGCCGCCGCCATTGGAACCAGACCGCGCGTGCATGTGGCATGGCGGAAGGCGCAGAGCCATGGATCGCGGAGCTGCTTGAACGTATCGACCCCGCGATCAATGCCGTGCAGGCGCTTCTGCCTGCTGGCTTTCCGGAGCATGT
>Ga0308157_10003651_pt1 | contig 21943 bp, 18 predicted proteins | sample PhyBR1_FD_201035 | JGI IMG/M metagenome (GOLD analysis project Ga0308157, IMG submission 201035) | Phyllosphere microbial communities from UC Gill Tract Community Farm, Albany, California, United States - DLSLB.R1 | ecosystem: Host-associated > Plants > Phyllosphere > Unclassified | place: USA...
CATTTGGCCATCACATTGGAGCACCATTCCAACGAGATACAAGGCGTTACGCTCCACGGCAGTCACAAAACCAAAAGTTCTGTGATTATGAGTACGCTGGACAAAACAGAAATTGAGAGGAATTCCACGGAAAATCTGGGAAATTTATTATCCAGAATCACAGGTGTCTCAGCTTTGAAAACAGGAAATAATATCACAAAACCGGTTATACGTGGCTTGTACGGAAGCCGAATTTCTATTCTGAACAACGGTGTGAAAATGGCTGAGCAAGAATGGGGCGTAGAGCACGCACCCAATGTGGATGTCAACGATTTTGAACATATCGATGTCATCAAAGGTGCTTCCGCTCTGAAATATGGGAACGAAGGTGTTGGCGGCGTTGTCGTTTTGGAGCCAGCTATTTTACCCAAGAAAGATACGATAATGGGTAACATAAGACTTTCCGGAATTTCTAATGGAAGAGGAGGCGAGTTAGGTGCTACAGTACTTAAATCCTGGGAAAATGATTGGTTTGTAAAAGCTGGTGGAACTTACAGAAAAACAGGTGACCAATATATTCCACATCATACATTGCAGAATACGGGTCAGGAGTTTAATTCTTTTAATTTCTCTTTCGGAAAGCATAGTTTTCTACAAGGGTTTGATGTTTCTTACAGCGGAACCAATCAGGAATTCGGGATTTATAAAGGTGCGCATTTGTCGAGTCCGGAGGATTTTTACAATGCTGTCAACTTTGGACAACCTTATTTTTTGGATAACTTCAGTTACGATATCGATAACCCTAAGCAGGAAGTGGCACATCATATTGTTAAATTTTCTGCCTACAAACGTTTCGCCAATTTTGGGAAACTGGCTTTTCAATACAGCTTCCAATATAACCGAAGAAAGGAGTTTGATATCCGAAGAGGAGAATTATTGAATGTTCCATCAATGGACTTGAGATTAATTACGCATTCTGCCAGTTTGGTTCATTTGATTGAGCGTTTGAACTGGAGTTTAGAAAGCGGAATTTCAGGAAATTTTCAGGATAATTTCCCGGACCCAGCAACCAAAGCAAGACGTCTGATTCCGGATTATTACCGATATGATGCCGGCGCATTTTCAATTTTCAAATATAGATTCAGTTCAAAATTGAATGCAGAAGCTGCAGTGAGATATGACTTCAGCCGATATGATGCGTACAAATATTATGATTCTGATAAATGGAATGATAACTATGCCAACCAATTTTCGGAATTCTTTGTAAGCGAATCCGGAAGCCGAATTCTGACAAGACCGATTCTGGATTATCATAACCTCTCTGCCAATGTCGGTCTGAATTATAAACCAATTCAAGATTTTGAATTCAAACTCAATCTTTCGAGAGCGGAAAGAACGCCGAATCCTGCGGAACTTTTTGCGGACGGATTACATCACTCTGCAGCCATAATGGAGGAAGGGAATCTGAGTATCAAAAAAGAAACGATTTACAACGTGAATCTTTCTTTGGCAGGTCAATTTGATGTCTTGAAAGGTCTTCATATCGAAGCGAACCCTTATCTGATGTATTCTGATAGTTTTATTAATCAAATTCCGACGGGTGTTTTGAACACCAACAGAGGCGTTTTCCCTGTAGAATCTTATCAGCAGATAAAAGCAAGAATGATTGGTCTGGATGTAGATGCAGAACTGTCAATTTTGGATAACCTGAAATGGAAATCAGGTTACAGCGTTTTGAGAGGCGATGACCTAACGAACAATCAGCCATTGATTCTGATGATGCCGGCAAGAAACAGAAACTCAATTGAAATTATGCTTCACAAACCTTCTCAATTCTTTGTAACATTAGAAAATGACAATGTGTTCAGGCAGAAACGTTATCCGATTGCCAATCTTCCTGTTACTTTTATAAAAGATGGTGTGGAGAGAAGTGAGATTGTCGATTTCAGTACGCCGCCAGCCGCTTATACTAGTTTCAATGCAACATTGGGCGCCAACTTATTCAAACATCTGAATCTTAATTTCAGAATTAACAATTTATTTAACACAGAGTATCGAGAATATCTGAACAGGCTTAGATATTATATGTATGAGCCGGGAAGAAACTTCGTGGTAACTCTGAAATACAATTTTTAATTATTACAAACTTAAAATTTAAATCGAAATGAAAAAATTATTAAATATTACACTAGCACTTTTAGCAGCCCTTTTTATCTTGTCTTGTAGAAACAGTGATGACGACGTTCCAGAAGACGTACACGAGCACGATGAAATTGGAAAAGTAGTTTTGATATTAACTAATAAAGCTAATGCTAGTGATGTTCAAACTGTTAGTGTAATTTCTGGTGTTGCAGATGGACATTTGCATTTGCACGCTGGTGATACTTATTCTGCTGTTTTGGATTTCCAAATCAAGCACGATGATCATTACCATTCTTCGGATGAGATAGAGGAAGAGAAGGATCATCATTTTATTACATTCAATCCTGCTAATGCTGATATTGTTGTAGTGAGAGCTGCTAATGATATTGTAAGAACAGATGGACAAAGATTAGGTCTTAGAACAGAATGGACCATTAATTCTACACAGGAAACCGGAAAAATGAATATCAAGTTGGTTCACGGTCCAGCTACAGTTAATCAAAATTATCCTTCTGCAGCTAATCAGCTAGGTCAAACTACCGGAGGTGAAACAGATGTTGATATTACTGTAGATGCTCATTAATCCAATATTTATTTAATATGTTGAAATAAAGATGTCTTTCCAAAAGGCATCTTTATTTTTTTGCGAAAACTTTATGATTTTTTTATAAATATCAAGGAAGTAAATAATTTTGAATTTCCTCAGAATTTACCTACTTTTGCAACCTAAAAATTTCAATTAATGAACGTTACAGCTAAAAACCACGATGAGGTAAGTGCATTACTTACAGTGACATTGGAGAAAGCAGATTATAAGGAAAAAGTAGAAAAGCAATTAATCAACTATGCAAAAAATGCGCAAGTTCCTGGATTCAGAAAAGGGAAAGTGCCATTGAGTATGGTAAGAAAACAATATGAAGCTGGTATCGCTTTCGAAGAAATCAACAAGCAGGTTTCTGAAGCTCTAAACGGTTATGTAAACGAAAACAAACTGAGATTGGTTGGTCAGCCGGTTCCTCAGCCAGTAAACGATTTCAACCACAATGCAGAGTCTTTATCTGTAGCTTTTGAAGTTGGATATGAGCCAGAATTCACTGTAGATTTGACCAAATATGAAGCGCCTCATTACAAAGTAGAAGCTTCTGACAAAGAAATCTCTACAAGTGTAGAAAATATGCAAAAGCGTTTTGCAGAAAGAGTTCCTGAAGAAAAAATAGGTAAAGATTCTTACGTAGCTTTAGAAGTTTCTCAAGTTGTAGAAGCAGACGCAGAAGGTGAGCACCACCACGCTCCGAAAAATGTAACTATTTCTAAAGAGCAAAAAGAAGCTTACGATTTGGTTAAAAAATTGAAGAAAGATGATTCTGTAAAAGTTTCTAAAGAAGACCTTGCTGCTAAGGAAGAATTGGCAAAGCAATTAGGTTTCTCTAAAGAAGAGGCAGAACACCTTCACCACAACGAGGTTGAAGTAACTGTAAAAGACATCTACGGATTGAACTTGGCAGAACTTAACCAAGAATTGTTCGACAAAGTTTACGGTAAAGATGTTATCACGACTGAAGAAGAATTGAAAGCGAGAGTAAAAACTGAGTTGGATGAGTATTTCCAACAAAATGCTGATGTTCATTTCGTAAACAAAATTTTGGAGCAAGTAAACGAGAAAGAAGAAATCAAATTACCTGAGGCATTCTTAATCAAGTGGTTATTGTTCTCTAACCAGAACATCACTTCTGAGGAGCAAGCAAAAGAAATCCTTGAAAACGAGAAAAATATTATCAAAGGTCAAATCCTTGAAGGAAAATTGATGAACGATAATGAGATCAACTTGGATTATGCAGAAGTTCTTGGACAAGCTGAGCAATTGGTAAGAAACCAGTTAGCCATCTATGGAATTCACCACTTAGGAGATGATGAGGTTCAAAAATATGCTGCAGAAATGTTGAAAGACGAGAACCAGGTAAGACAAATTTCTTCTGAAGTAGCTATGGCGAAGTTGAAAGATGTTATCCTTGAGAAGTCTAAAAAGAAAGAAACTAAAATCTCTCACGATGAGTTTCTTGAAGTATTGAAGAAGTAATTTCCTCAAAATATATTGAAAAACGCTCCAGATTTTTTGGAGCGTTTTTTATTTTTTATAATTCAGAAGTTCGAGGTAAGGATTTCCTTTTAATCCTAATAACTCAGCAAAAGCAGGTTCTGTTTTCCAACCTTTTTCTTTTAGATTGATGATTTGCTTTCGGAATTCTTCGCCCTCCTGTTCCAGAATGTCATATTCTATTATCATATGACGATAAGCATTTTGAAGTTTCGTCGGAACGTTCTGAGCAAATAACTCTACCGGAAATTCTTCTATAGTGAAATTGCAAACCAAAGAATCGACATCATTAATCTTAGAAAAGAGAATTTCAAAGTTCTTTTGATTATGGAATTCATTAATGATAAATTCTTGGGCTTTAACCAAATCATCGGCCTCCAAAATAATATCCAAATCGCTTTTTTCGATATTGATATTAATGGGAAAAGTGCCTGTGAGAATAGGATTGTATTCTTTTAGCTTATCAAAAATTTGATATTCTTCTAAGACAAAATGAATTCTTTTCTGTATTTCAGAACCGTTTTTAAGATAATCTAAATTCAGAAAATTCATTAGTACAAATTTTTATTTGTCAGTCTGAAGCTCTCGAAGACTCATTTAATTAAAAATTCAAAAACAACCTCGGATTGATCGGCTGATTATTTTTATGAACTTCATAATGAAGATGAGGTCCTGTAGAACGTCCTGTATTGCCAGATTTTGCAATGATTTGGTTTACTTTCACTCGGTCATTAGCCTCAACCAAAAGTTCGGAAAGATGTCCGTACAAAGTCACAAGACCGTTGCCGTGTTCTATCATCACACAATTTCCGTAACCGCCTCTTACACCTGAGAAAATTACTTTTCCAGCAGCGGCTGCTTTTACAGGGCTTCCGTAAGCTACAGCTACGTCTAATCCTTTGTGGAACTGCATCTGGTCTTTTTCTGCCGGCGCATTGCTAGATGCATTTCTGTCTTCTTTTACCACAGCTTGTCTTTTTACGACATTTCCAAGACTGTCTTTTTCTTCTGTGATATTAGAGTTATTGGCAACTTCTGTAGATTTTGGAGGAATTGGATTTTTTCTGATTCCAAAATTAGAAGAGATGTAGCCATCTGTCGGAATTCCCAATGGAACCTGCTGTAATCTTTGTTCCAAGTCAACCAGATATTGGCTGTAGCGGTTGCTCACTTTTGCCAGATAAACTTCGTTTTGCAGGCTGTCTTTAGCCAGATTTTCTATGCGAAGGTCAGAAACATTTTTAGATTTCAGAAATCCATCGATGCTTCGGATGCTTTGATCCACCATTGCCAAATCGGTCTTGAGTTGAAGATGGTCGATGCTGTCTTTTTCGTTATTGATTTTCACGATATTAACCTGATAGACCTTGTTGTCTTTATCATTATAAAATTTACCGATAACCAAACCTTCGACGAAACATATGATGAGCAATAATACAAGAACCAAGTTCTTTTTCTTCTTCGATTTTAAATATTGAACCATTAACAGACTTTTAAAATGGATTGCAAAAATAATAAATTTTTATTTTTCCTAATGTTAATCGTACTTAGGAATGTGATTTGTTATAATGAAAGTTAATTTTTATTAATTAATTGTTAAACGGGATTTACATAGATGTAAAATCATAAATTATATTAGATTTGTAGCAATGAAAAAGACGACATAGAATGGGTAAGAAATCGACTAAATCATCTAATAACGTGCGCGTTGGCGTTTTAGGAAGCGGAAGCTTTGCTACTGCGATCGTTAAAATGCTGGCCGAAAACTGTAAAACTGTCAATTGGTGCGTGAGAAACGAGTTTGTGAAAGGCGCAATAGAACAACGCGGACACAATCCAAGTTATTTGACAACGGTTTCTTTCAACCTGAAGAAGCTGCAGATTACAACAGATATCAACGAGTTGGTCTCTAATTCTGATGTGATTATTTTGGCAGTTCCTTCCATTTATTTAGCAGAAGCTATGGAGAAACTGACTTGCGAATATCAGGACAAATTATTCTGTTCGGCTATTAAAGGGATTGTCCCAAAGCATAATGATATTGTTGCACATTATTTGAAAGATGAATTCAAAATCGGATTCAAAAACCAAGCGGTCATTGCCGGTCCTTGCCACGCAGAAGAGGTAGCAATGGAGCGTTTGTCTTATTTGACGGTTGCTGTGGCGCAGAAAGAAGATGCTGAAGTTTTGCAGGAGATTTTGTCTTCCTGTTATATCAAAGTCAATACAAGTTGCGATATTCTCGGAAACGAGTATTCTGCAATTCTAAAAAATATCTATGCGATAGGCGCCGGGATTGCAAGCGGATTGGGATACGGAGATAACTTCATTGCGGTTTACGTTTCCAATGCCATTCGCGAGATGGAAGCTTTTCTGGAAGCAATTTATCCCGAACCAAGAGATGTGAATGATAGTGCTTATCTTGGAGATCTGATTGTAACGGCTTATTCATTATTCTCAAGAAACAGAAACTTAGGAAATCTTATTGGGAAAGGTTATACAGTAAAGTCTGCCATCCAGTCAATGAGTATGGTGGCGGAAGGTTATTATGCAACAAAAGGAATTTATGCTATTTGTCAAGAAAAGAAACTGAAATTGCCGATTATCAATGCGGTTTATGACATTCTTTATGAAGGTAAAAATGCCGAAAAACAATTTGCAAAACTGACGGACAAATTGACGTAACCTATTTTAATTAACAAAACATTACGATTTTCTATTATGTGATTGGAATAGAATTTGCGAAATTAGATTCGTTGAAAAGTAAACACAAAAACAAAAATGAAATATTCAAAATTTAAACTGGCTCAGGAAGCTATTAAACACAAAGGATTTTTGCAGAAGATTCCGTCTGTTTTCAGGATGATAAAATTGTATTACAAAGGCGAATACAAAATGAAGTTTACAGATATTCTTTTGCCAGCTTTAGCTTTAATTTATGTCATTTCTCCAATCGATATTATTCCGGATTTCGTCCCTGTGATTGGCGCTTTGGATGATTTGGCCATCTTAGCTTTAGCAATTCCTTTGTTGATGAAAGAAGTTGACAAATTTTTACTTTGGGAAAGTCAGAAGAATAATCCTGATACGAAAATCATCGACGCAGAAATTGTAGAGTAATAAAATACTTAGAATAAAAAAATCCCGACTCAGTTTTGAATCGGGATTTTTATTTTTTTAAACGCTAATCACCTCCTGTATCTCAGGAGCAAATTGTTTGATGGTGTTTTCCACACCCAGTTTCATTGTAGAAGCACTGATACCACAGCTAGAGCAGTTTCCTAGTAGTTTCACATAGACTTTGTCTTCCTGCACATCTACTAACTCAATATCGCCGCCATCTTTTTGCAAAAATGGACGAATGCTGTCCAAAGCGTCCATCACTTTGGTTACCAGTTCTTCTTGAATTTGATTAATATTATTCATTTTATTATTTTTTCTTAGGCGAGCAACCAGCCATCGTCGTGATTTTCACAGCTTCGGTCGGCGGCAAATTGGTGTTTCTTTCTACAAGGCTCTCAACCATATTTTGAGCAGTTTTGGTGTAGATGTCAGAGATTTTAGAATTTTCCTGCAAAGCAGCTGGTCTTCCTACATCTCCGGCTTCTCTGATACTCTGAATCAAAGGAATTTCTCCCAAAACCGGAATTCCCAAATCCTCTGCCATAAACTGAGCGCCCTGTTTTCCAAAGATATAATATTTATTCTCAGGAAGCTCTTCCGGCGTGAAATAAGCCATATTTTCTATCAATCCCAAAACCGGAATGTTGATACTTTCCATATTGAACATAGCAATTCCCTTTCTTACATCGGCCAATGCAACGTGTTGAGGCGTACTCACAATCACAGCGCCTGTAACCGGAACTTCCTGAATAATAGAAAGATGAATGTCACCGGTTCCCGGAGGAAGGTCAATCAAAAGGAAATCCAATTCTCCCCAATCTGCATCACGAATCATCTGATTCAATGCTTTGGAAGCCATTGGTCCTCTCCAAACTACAGCCTGGTTAGCACCTGAAAAATATCCAATCGATAACATCTTCACACCGTAATTCTCGATGGGTTTCATCAGATTTCTACCGTTCACTTCTACAGAAATTGGTTTTTGACCTTCTGTGTCAAGCATTGTAGGAACAGATGGTCCATAGATATCCGCATCCAATAATCCAACTTTGAAACCCATTTTTGCCAACGTTACTGCCAGGTTTGCCGCAACAGTAGATTTTCCAACGCCACCTTTTCCGGATGCAATAGCAATGATATTCTGAATTCCAGGAATTTGTTTTCCTTTTATTTCGTTGGTTGGAGGCGTTGCAGGCAATTCAGGAGAAACGATTTTCAACTTCAAATTGATATGTTCCCCAAATTCTGAAGCAAAAGCTTGTTTCATAGCAACTTCCAATTTCTTTTTCTCGTGCATTGCAGGCGAGTGAGATGTCATATCGATATACACATCATCGCCCATCACTTGGAAATTACTCACAAGGTCATCCACTTCTATCTCTTTCAGAAAATCCTGAACTTTTGATTTCGTCAGCATAAAATTTATTATTCTTTAAGTGGCTACAAAATTACGGATTTTAAAATTAATTTAGAATTAATTGAATTTATGATTTTGTCTATGCTGATGATTTTTAACAGGGTTTTTGAGTAGTAGGGTTTGAGCGTTTTAGTGTTCGAGAAATTAATGATAAGGTAAAAATTCCCATACTCTCAAACTCTCCAACTCATTTTAGGAGCCGGGAACCTGCTGTCCACTATATCTTTTTTGTTTTACGAACATTTTGTCATCAATAGAAGCTGACATCAAAAAACAAAAAAGGATGCCGTTCCCATCAGGGCTATGGATTTAGTCTACCGATTTTAACATCGTCTACAAAACACAATTTTGTCATTCTGAAAGAAACCCAACGAAGTGGTTCGACGAAGTCAATCTCAGCCATTATAGAGTTTGAATTTATAAAGTCTTCGAGAGCCTCAGACTGACATTCGTGAAAGAAGAACTATTAATATCAAAATATCATACTGAGCGGAGTCGAAGTGTTTTTCAATTTAAATTAATCAACCATCAAAGTCAAATTATTATCATTCGGATTTCCATTCGTGTTGAGTGCGCTGTAAGGTGTTGTGAACCAACCATTTTTATTCATCACAAATCGGAACTCATAAGTTTTTCCCTTCTCGAATTGAGATTTTGGCAACACCAATTCAAACATATTTTTGTCTTTAGCAATCATTTGATACATTGTATTAGCAGGATTCCAATCGTTGAATGAACCAGCAACAGCCATTTTCGTTATCGCTTCAGCATTTAAATTTTTAGGAACATTGTAATTGAAAATTACTTTATCATTTTCAATTCTATAACCATAAATTTCCTTTTTAATATTAGGTTTATTAATAATTTCAGAAGCAACTGATTCTTCCCTTGACCAATACGGATTTGCTAATTGTTTATCAATCAATCCTGCAATATGATTGACTATAAAATAAAGTGGGGGAAAAGAATTGTATTTGTAGCCGTTCGACATAAAAATGATTGACAAATCATTGTCAGGAAAAATACTGTAAGCATTGATGTTTCCGCCGGAAAAACCATAAGACGTTACATTTCCAGTTTTGGTAATTTCCCAACCGTGTGCAAAAATATCTTGTTTATTGGTATAATCAAAAGGTTTCCACATCAACTTTTTTGTCTGGTCTGTGAGGAATTTGTTGGTGTCAAGATTAATGCTCCATTGTAAAAAATCAGGAAGCGAAATTGCTAAGCCATTCGCAGGATGAGCTCTCAAACCGCCAACGTGTGTAGATTTTTTAAACTGTTTCAGAGAATCATTATATCTGTAAAGCTGGATTCGATTGGGGATTTCTTCAAGAGAATTGGAATTGATTATTATTTTGTTCTTTGCGTCAGAAAACTGATTTTTCAGAACATAATCTTCAAATTTTTGCCCGCTTATCTTTTCGACAATCATCGCCAAAATCATATAATTAGTCTGATTATAACTATATTGATTTCCTGTTTCGAATTCCATTTTTTCTTTGGACAGTCGTTCAAAAACTTCAGAGTTGGAAATGTCTGTAGGTAAATTATGACGTTCAAAATCAGGAATGCCAGATGAGTGGGATAAAAGATTTTTTACTTTGACATTTTGCCATTCTTTTGGAAGATTATCCAAATATTTTGAAATGTTATCTTCTAAAGACAACTGTCCTTTCTGAATCAATTGAAAAACGGCAACATTGGTAATCAATTTTGTTGTAGAATAAACTCTGAAAAGAGAATTAGCATCCACTTTTTTATCAGATTCCAAATTTTCTCTGCCGTAATATTTCTGAAAAATTATTTTATCATTTTTTACAACGCCAACCGCCATACCAGGAATCTCGTAAGTTTTCATTACTTCGGCTAGGTAGTTGTCGATTGCTTTTGTTGGTTCTGTTTTTTGACAAAGTCCTAAGAATGAAATATTTAAGAATAATAAGATTAAGAAAGTTTGTTTCATTAGTCATTGGTTTACGACATAAGACAATTCTGAAGTATGTTTTGTTACATCACTAAAAAGAAATTTTGTCATTCTGAAAGAATCTCAGCAGTTTAGATTCCTCCGGAATGACAAAATTGTATTTATATATAATATAAAATAAATATCTAACTCTCCAACTGCCCTTCCCACTTACTCACCGCAGAAGTCGCTAAGGCATTACCCAAAACATTCGTCATACTTCTTCCCATATCGCAGAAATGGTCGATTGGTAAAATCAAGGCAATCCCCTCAACTGGAATATCAAACATTCCGCAAGCTGCAACAATGATGACAAGACTCGCTCTTGGAACGCCGGCAATACCTTTACTCGTTAACATCAAGACCAAAAGCATTATGATTTGTTGTCCCAAAGGCATATCAATACCGTAAATCTGAGCAATGAAAATCGAGGCAAAGGTCATATACATCATACTTCCGTCCAGATTGAAAGAATATCCCAATGGCAAAATGAAAGAAACAATCCTATTATTACACCCGAATCTTTCCAGTTCTTCTACCAACTTAGGAAAAACTGCTTCGGAACTTGTGGTGGAAAATGCAATCAACAAAGGTTCTTTGATTCTTCTCAATAAATCAAAAAGTCTATTGCCAAGAATCATATAACCCACTAACAAAAGCACAACCCACAGAACTCCTAGGGCAAAGAAGAAATCACGAAGATAGATTGCATAAACTTTGAAAATTGTAAATCCATTGGTAGCAACCACCGCAGATATTGCTCCGAAAACACCCAACGGCGCCACCCACATTATATATCCAACCATTTTCAAAATTGCGTGAGCAATTATATCTAAACCTTTGATAACTGGTTTTGTGTATTCTTCGCCCATTGCGGATAAAGCAATCCCGAACATTACGGAGAATATCACAATTTGCAAGACTTCATTGGTCGCAAATGCTTCGAATAAACTCTTTGGAATGATGTGTTTTACAAAATCTTCCATCGTAAAACCTTTGCTGCTGCTTACAATTTCGGAAGCTGATGCTGCATCCTGGATTGGTAATTTGGTCACGTGACCCGGTTCCAGCCAATTCACTAAAACCAAACCGATTAACAGAGAAACCAAAGAAGCAGATATGAACCAAAGCATTGCTTTAGTCCCTACACGTCCAACCATTTTGATGTCGCCCATTTTTGCAATCCCAACCACCAAAGTTGAGAAAACCAAAGGCGCAATAATCATCTGAATCAATCGGATAAAAACTGTTCCCAGCAATTTGATGTTTTGAGCGAATTCTTCCTTAGAATCCGGATAAGTTGTGTGGACAATTCCTCCTAAAACAACACCCAAAATCAATGCGAAAATAATCGCGAAAAACAGTTTATTCTGACCCTTCATAAGTAACTTTTATTATAAATTATTTTTTTAAACGCAAAGATTATTTATTGAAATGAAATTGAGAGAGCAAAGGAAAAAATGAATTTATTTTCCAAGCGTGTGCTTAATCAATTTGCTTCGGCAAAAAATCTTTGTTTCCTAAAAAATGTTTTCAGTTTTCGAAATCTTTGCGATTAAAATTACAAGTATTGAAACTAAAACAATTTTCAAAGTCCAATTTAAATTGAAACTGAACAAAACTAATATTTTTGAGAGAATAACCACTAATATTTTAAATTAATATTAAGACAATCAAATAAAAATAGCCGATTCTCATCAATAAAAATAAAATAGCATTCACGCACAGTTTAAATTAGAATTCGTTCTTTGTATAAATCTGATTGTGAATGAAATCGCCATTAAATCAAATATGAAAAGAGATGTTGAAATTGTCATTATTTCTGATGTGCATCTTGGAACTTACGGTTGCAAGGCGAAAGAGCTGTTGAGATATCTGAATTCTATCCGTCCCAAAACTTTGATTCTGAATGGTGATATCATCGACATCTGGCAGTTTAAGAAATCTTACTTTCCGAAGTCTCATTTGAAAGTGATTAAAAAATTAATATCGTTTGCAACCAAAGAATCCGAGGTTTTTTACATCACTGGAAATCACGATGAAGCGTTTAGGAATTTCACAGATTTCGAATTAGGAAAACTGAAGCTTTGTAACAAACACGTTCTGAAGTTGGGCGACAAGAAAGCCTGGATTTTTCATGGTGATGTTTTTGATGCATCGGTTCAGCATTCCAAATGGATTGCGAAGTTGGGTGGAAAAGGTTACGATTTGCTCATTGCAATTAACAATCTCGTGAATTGGTTTCTTGAGAAAATCGGAAGGGAAAAATATTCATTCTCTAAAAAAATCAAGAATAATGTAAAGAAAGCCGTGAAATATATCGGTGATTTTGAATTGACAGCTTCCGAACTGGCGATTGAAAATGACTTTGATTATGTGATTTGTGGACATATTCATCAGCCTCAAATCCGAGAAGTGGTTGGAAAAAAAGGAAAATGTATGTATCTGAATTCCGGTGACTGGGTGGAAAATCTTTCGGCTTTGGAATATCATAATGGCGACTGGAAACTTTTTGTTTATGAGGATGAAAAACATAATTTAATCGATGAAGAACCAGAAGAGATGAAGGAAATAGACAGTGCAGAGCTGATGAAAATCGTGACGCAGGTTGTGTAATTGAGAAAGTTGCTTATCATATTTAAAACTAAGGTGTTAAAGATTGAAACAGAGGTGAAAGAATATAAAACAACATCGATGAAAATGAAAACCACATTAGTATAATATAAAACAAAAGTGATGAAAGTGAAAACTAATTTGTTATAACTGATAACAATTACGCAAAAAATTGAAACAGGGCTGAGAGAAATAAAAACAACATCGAAAGAATATAAAATAGAGATGTGAGAAGTGAAAACTATTACAAATCATAATACATCTTACGATTATCTATAAAAACACAAATATTTAATTTTTTTAATCCTTATGAAAATATTATACGCCTTCCAAGGCACAGGAAACGGACATCTTGCCAGAGCTCAGGAAATCATCCCGATTTTGAAAAAACACGCGTTGGTAGATACATTAATCAGTGGACATCAAACACAGTTGAAGTCCGATTTTGATATTGATTACAGGTTCAAAGGGGTGTCTTTGCTTTATAACAAAACTGGAGGTTTATCTTACAGAAAAACTTTTTTTGAGAATAATTTCTGTAGAGCAGCGAAGGTGATAAAGGATTTGGATTTGTCTGCCTACGATTTGATTATCAATGATTTTGAACCACTGACTGGCTGGGCAGCGAAACTAAGGAATCTTCCCATTGTAGAATTGAGTCATCAGGCTTCTTTAACTTTCAAGGAAACACCGAAACCGGATAAAAAAGATTGGTTTGGAGATTTTATTCTGAAACATTATGTGCCTTGTGAGAAGAAAATCGGATTCCATTTCGAGAACTATAATTCCCATATCAAAAAGCCTGTCATCCGACAAAAAATAAGAAAACTGAATCCTGAAAACAAAGGTCATTATCTAGTTTATCTTCCAAGCTTTTCTGATGAAGTCATTACGAATTTCTTAACAAGAATTGATGTTCAGTGGAAAGTTTTTTCCAAATATGCTAAACAACATCAGAAATTCAATAATGTGGAGATTTTCCCAATTGATGAAACAAAATACTTAGAGTTGTTCGAATCTTGTGAAGGAATACTTTGTAATGCTGGTTTTGAAACACCGGCGGAAGCTTTGTTTATGAATAAAAAATTGTTCGTAATCCCAATCGAAAATCAATATGAGCAGGAGTGTAATGCTTTTGCTTTGGACAAATTAGGTGTTGCGAATTCGGATAAATTGGACCCGATAAAAATCCGTGAATGGATTAATTCTGACCAAATGATAGAGGTGGATTATCCGGATAATATTGAAAGTATTTTGACGAAAGAGGTTTTGTTTTAGCCATACAGTTTATCATTCCGTAGGAATCTAAGCTTAGTTGTCGAGATTCCTACGGAATGACAATATTGTGTGTTATATTTTAATCATTTTGATCAGCTTTTCTTGCCTCCGAACTTATTTAGATTCATCATCAGCGAGAGCATAAAATAACGTTTCAACACAAGTTCTTCTCTGTCTTCGATGTAATTGTCGCCGATGTTTCTGATGGCATTTTGACGTTGATTCAGAACATCATTGATGTTGAATCGCAGTGTCATTTGTTTTTTGTAGAATTTATAATTCACGCTGGCATTCCAGAAATAGGAAGTCCTGTTGAAACCTGCCGAAATGTTATTATTCTTGGTCACATTGATATCGTTACTGAAATAAAGATTGGATTTCAAAAAGTAATTCGCCATTCCGATAGTGTAATTCTGTTGAGCCGCACGTGTTTTATCAATCCGATAATTGGTGTAATTGGAGAAATTATAATTGAGATTGGCAGAACCTGTCAGATCCAGAACATCTCTCAGGTTGAGCCTTACGGTCATCTTCGGCGCAATATTGTAAATCGTGTTGGTGTATTGGACACCATCTACAAAACCTTTTCTGTAGGTATAACTTGTCAGAAATGATGGCGAAATCCGGAATTCATTTTTATCCCATTTGTAGGTTTTTGAAAAACGGCTATCCCAACTCAGTGTTTTGTTTCCGCTAATGTTGGCAAAAGTCCTGAACTGCCTTCCTGTATCATCATAGTAAGAAAAATCGGAAATATTATTATCCGTATAATTGAATTTTAACGAGGTTGAGTAAGTCATATGCTTGGGAAGATTCCTATTCACAAAATAAACTGAAGTCGTATTTATCCATGTGCTTTTCAAATCAGGATTTCCCTGTGTCGTAAGCAACGGATTGGAAAGGTCTATATAAGGATTGAGCGACGTCATCTGAGGTGCTGTAAAATTGCTTTGGTTGGATAGTTCCAAGGATTTGCTACTGGAAAACTTGTAAACGAATCTCGTGTTATAATTTGGGAAAATGAAGTTTTTTCTGAAATCGATATTGTCATTATTAAAGAAAGAATGAAAATCGTTGTTGTTGATTTCCAGATTAGCATTGAAGAAAAACCGGAATTTGGTTTTGTTCAAATCATAACCCATCACCCCATAAAGCGAGTTGATATCCTGATTGATTGTATTAGACAATAGCGAGTTATATGTAGAAAATTCTCCTGTTGCCGTATCAAAATCGTGAACTTTTCTATCATTTTTGAGTGACAGAGATTTGTAGGTAATTTCTGTGGAAACGATGGCCGAGTCGGAAACTGGTTCATCGTATCTCGCATTGAAACTAAAATCTGTGTTTTGATTTTTAGAAACTGAGCGCTGGTTTCGGTAATCGTTTTCTTCCGGAGACTGATGAAAAATGGTCGTCGTAAGATTATAATCGGTACCACTGTTATCCATCACGTTGCTGCTGACAGACGCTGAAAAAGTTCGTCTTTCTTTCTGAAATCTTCTTGTAATTCCTAAGGATTGTGAAAAACCATTATTGACAGATTTTTGTTTGACAGAACCCGAACTGGAGTTGAGAAGGACATCATCCCGCAAGGTTACAGATTGATTGTCAGAAGTGCTTTCGGTGGTATTGTTATTAAAATTGGAAGAGAAAATAATGTTTGTGAACTTGTCAAGTTTCAAAATTGAATTGGTGCTGAATCCCAATCTTCGCAAATCTCTGTCGCCAGTACGTTCTGTATTTCTATCTAATTTGTAGTCGGGCAGAAAGGTGGTTCGGGCAGATTTGGAGTAAGTTTCGGAGTTTCGTTCATAATAATTGGCATTCAATCTTTCCAAATCGAAGTTGTCAAACTTGTTAGAATAGGTCGCATTCACAATTGTTGTACTGAAAATTCCTGCTCCGGAACCCGTTTTTCCTGATAATCCGGCATTAATATTATTGGAGCCTGCCGCTAAAGAAAGACGTGAATCCTGTTTTATTTTTGTAAAAAAAATGGCGCCGTCATAACGATCATCTGAACCATAACCTAACCTTATGTTGCTTGTAACTCCGACTTTATTTTTAGGATCCATTTCAAAATTCACTGTGAGGCTGTCCGTGATTGGCGCTCTTCCCGTCAGTTCTTCTTCCTTGGTTTTGGAAGTGGTAACCTGTATTTTTTTGATGATGCTGGCAGGAATTGTTTCCAGTTCCGTTTTTCCGTCTTTATCAAATAACGGTTTCCCATTGATGTGGATTTTGCTTACTGATTTTCCGTTAACCGTAATTTTTCCATCCGCATCGATTTCAGCACCTGGAATTTCTTTCAGCAAGTCGTCTATCTTGGAGTCAGGTTTTACTTTCAGGTAAGAAGCGTTGTACTCAACAGTATCTTTTTTAATTTTTACAGGCGAAACCGTGATTTTGACTTCCTCAATATTGGTTACAAGTTCTTTGCTGAGTTTTATTACTCCTAGATTTTCATTTTGATGAATGGACTCGAATTTTCGAGAGAATGTTTTGAGTTTATCTCCGGAAATCTGTAGAAATGAAGCTTCGTTTTGTGGAGGAACTTTGATGCTGAAGTTTCCGCTTTTACTTGTTCCAATGTAATTGATAATCGCCGAATCCTTTTGTTTCATAAAAGAAACGGTGATATTTTCCAACGGATTATTATTTTCGTCCGTCACTTTTCCTGTTAAGTTGTAGGTTTGCGCATTCAGTTTCAGAAAAGTGAATATGAAAATAAGCCAGAATTTTTTCATCAAATGTTAATAGTTTTCGGCATCAAAAATAGAAAAAACCCCTGAAAAATCAGAGGTTTTAAATTTTATTAAGTTTTGAAATTAAGCTTTCAAATATCTTGCATAAGCATAACCTTCCTCACCGTCAGCAGTTTTGATTTTCCACCAGTCGTCTGAAGACTGCTCAACCAAAGTTACTGTTTCACCTTTTGCTGCTTTTCCAACAATAGAAGCTTCTGTAGAAGGTTCTTGTCTGATGTTAAGATTAGACTCATCTGTTGCAACAGTTAAAGAAGCACCAGCTGCCAATCCGGAAACTTGCACATCGATATTAATATCTGTTGCTGTATAAGAAGAATCAATGGCGCCCAAAGCATTCCAAACTGTATCTTTTGCTGCGCTGCTAGACGCTTTTCCTGTGATATATAGAACACCCTCTTGCTCCTGCACAGAAAGATCAGATAGTCCTGCAGACTGAGCTGCTGAAACTACACTTGCATATTTGTCTTGTAAACTCATTTGTGATTATTTTACAGTGATTTTGTTATCGTATTTACCAATTTTAAGAGCATCTACAGACTCTTTCACTTTTCTTGCGTTAGCAGAAGTTGTAGAACCTGTCAACGTCAATGTTCCCGCAACATCTTCAGCTTTTACGCCTGGGATATCTTTCAATGCAGTATTTACTTTAGCTAGAACAGCAGCGTCAACCATATTCACTTCTACAGGAGCAGCCATTGGCGCTACAGTTGCCATATCGTGAACATCTTTCACACCCTCTACTTTTTTAAGAGCTGCAATAGCTGCTTGTTTGTCAGCTTCTGTTGCGAAAACTCCGCTCAAATGTGCTTGTCCTTCCTTCACTTCCACAGAAGTTCCGGGATAAGCAGTGATTGCTGTAGTTGCGTTGGTTGTTAATTCTGCATCAGAAACTTTCTTTTTGCAGGAAACGGCTGTCATCGATACCATCAAGGCAAGAGCAGCGATTTTGAATGTTTTTTTCATAGGATAAAATTAATTAAGTTGTGTTTTTTAAAGAGTAAAATTGATGCCAAAAGATTTTGTTGACTTTTTCTCGATATTCAGATTTTAAACTTTCACTTATTGTAAAGTTAATTTTTTTTTTGATACAGCACTGAACTTTAAATAAATTTAACAGACATTATTATAATGTATTATTTAATCCTCAAAAACTCCTTCGCCAATTCTATCATTTTTGGGTCGCCGGTATATTTTCCTTTTTCGTCAGATAGTTTCACAGTCGGAATCCATTCATTATTAATTCCTTTTACACTGATGAGTTTCATTACGATGTTCATTGGTTTAAGTCCAACATCATTAGTAAGATTGGTTCCGATTCCGAAAGAGATTCCGATTTTACCTCTGCAGTAATTGGTGATTTCTTCAACTTTTTCAAGATTCAGTCCGTCAGAAAAAATAATGTATTTGAATAATGGATTGATGCCGTGCTTTTGATAATGCGCAATGGTTTTATCAGCAAATTCAAACGGGTCGCCGCTGTCGTGACGTACGCCGTCAAACAACTTTGCAAACTTTTTATCAAACTGCTGGAAGAAAACATCCGTGGTGTATGTGTCGGAAAGGGCAACTCCCAAATCGCCACGGTAAACATTAACCCAATTTTCCAAAGCAATAGAATTGGCCGTTTTGAAACCAAATTCTGCGGCGTGAAACATAAACCATTCGTGGGCATGTGTACCAATTGGTTTTACGTTGTAAAGCATAGCCAGATGAACATTGGAAGTTCCTGTAAAAGTCGATTTTTTATCCTGAATCAAGGCATCCATCACCAATCTGTGAACTTTGTAAGAATGTCTTCTTCGTGTTCCAAATTCAGCAAAAGGAACGCCCAATTCTGTCAAATGAACCGCTTTTTCTACAGTTTTATTAATGACCTCTTCGTTGGTTTGTCGCTCCATATGATTCATCTCATAATGAAGTTCGCTGATAAGTGCTAGCAAAGGGACTTCCCAAAGAATGGTTCTGTACCAGAGACCTTCCACCGAAACTTTTAGTTCGTTGCCATTTTGTTCAATCTTCACTTCAGAAGGGTCGTAATGAAAACCTTCCAAGAAATCGAGGTAGGGTAGAGCAAGGTATGGACAAGTGGCTTTCAGATATTTTTTTTCGTCTTTGGTCAGCTTCAGTTCTGCCATTGCGTTGACAGACTTTCTAAGTTCTTCTGCAAAACCTTCCGGAAACTGATGTTTTCCACGGTTGATGAATTCGTATTTTACAATCTCGTTCGTGAATAATTTCACTACTGCATTTTGCATTGTAATCTTGTAGAAATCGTTGTCCAGAATAGAGTTTAGTCTTACCTCACGCATAAAAAAATCATTTAAACAAATCTAAGGAATTTTGTTGAGGAGATTTTAGAATCTTGTGGAATTTATCATAATGGCACAAAGATTTTCTTTTTGATTTATAGTATGTTTTTGAGGCACAAAGTTAACTTCGTCAATATGAAAATTTTTGATTTTTCTCATGTCTTAAAAACAGTAAGAGGAAAATATTTTCATAGTGCTTTTGTGTTAGACTTCATGGATTAAATTAAAGCAAAACTTTCCAAAAGTAATTTTCAAATTACAATCCTTACTTTTGTCAAAATTTTTTGAAATGATAAAAGCGCTGATGTATTTTGTAGTTGGAACCTTGATTAGTTTTTTCTTGAGACGTTTTACAGGAGAACCTGCAGAATTTTTGGTAGAACTATATGTAGCTTCTGCTTTCGGAATTGGTTGGGGATTGGCTTATTTTGTAGACCATCCGGAGTGGCCGCTTCCAAAGAAAATGGGAATCTCCTTTATTGGGATTATTGTTCTTGTAGCTATTGGCTTAATATTTTTCAATTTCGAAACTGCTTTGCCGTCCATTATCAAGTTTTCTACGGTTTTTGTAGCTTATTATATGATAGCGAGTTTCCGGGAAAGTAAATCGTTGAGGTATTAAATATATTTTGGGCAGCTTATCCGCCTTCCGCTCCCAATCTTTTTGTTCCGCTACGCTACACAAAAAGGATTTCCGCTCAAGTCGGGCTGCAGCAATTCAATGTACAAAACAAAAACCTTTCAAAGCTTGAAAGGTTTTTGTTTTGTACATTGAATCTTAGTAAATCATATTTAATGAATCATCAGGAAGCTGACTACGCCTAAACCCATCACCAGAAACATAAAAGCAAAGAAATTAAACATAAACAAAATGCTTCCAATGATAAAACTGATAATACCGTGCGTATGATAAACCTTATAATGGGCTATAAAAAAATAAATGATACTGTAGAAGAATAGAACATTCATCAGCAGATATATAAAGATATTGATTGAATTATTTAAAACATCGGTTAACTTATATAGTGTTGAGAACAGTAAAATTGTCAGTAGCAGGAAGCAGAAATAATGCAGTGTAAAAATGCCGTGGTCAAAATACCACCATTTTTTCTTGTTGTGGAAAATCCATAGGAAAAATGCAAAAATCGGAAGATAAATGAATAAGGCTTTTGGCAAATTATGAAAAGATACCTCGCCCAGTTTTTTTAGGATCTCTCCTTTTGTAATACCTTTTTCCTTTAGCTCGAAAAATTTGTGAGCAACAGGAACATTAATGAAATCGAAGAAAGATGGGTTTTTTGCTTTTGCAGAGTCAAATGATTTTCTGGTTGTATAACCATTATATTCAAACTTATCATCCAGTTTCTTACTCATATCAAAGCTGTCTTCGATATCACTTAATTTTGCAGAATCTTTTAGTAAAGTATTAACTTTACTAATTGTGACAGAATCCGTTCCCTTCATTTTTTCTTGCGCTCTGATGCTGTCAAGCTGTTTCGAAGTTTCTGCAAGTCTGTTCAGTGAGATTATCTTTTCTTTTCCAGAGTCCTTTTTTCCTTCAAAATTAATGTCGAAAGGCGGGAAAACAGCAAATAGGAAAAATGTTATGAAACTGATGAAAATGTAAAGTTTAACCGGCGGAACAAATTTTTGTCTTTTACCTTCCAGATAAGTATTGGTCAATTTACCGGGTTTGAAAAGCAGATTTTTAAGAGTTCCCCAAAATTGTCCGTCGTAATGTGTAAAATCCTCTACAAAGTGAGTGAAAAGATAATAGAAAGGCTGCCTTGTCTCTATGTTCTGCTGTCCGCAATGGGGACAATAATGTTCCCCAACAATATGTCCGCAGTTTAAGCAGTCTTTTTCTTCTCTCAGTTTTCCGTGGCTCATTTTATAGAATTTTTTCAAAAATATAAAAAAGCAACATTATATAATGAGTCCAGTATTAATTAATTTTTAAAATCAATGTCAGGATTTATTTCAATAACTCATTAATAATTAGAAATTTAAAATATTTCTTTGGGGAAAATTTTTCATCCGGGAAAATTTTGCTACCTTTGCACACCCGTAAGGGAAAATTATGTTTAATCGTAAACGATAAATTGTGAATACATTAAGTTACAAAACAGTATCGGCAAACAAGGCTACAGCAAATAAAGAATGGGTTGTTGTAGACGCTGCTGAGCAACCGTTGGGAAGACTAGCTTCTACCGTTGCAAAGATTTTGAGAGGTAAGCACAAAACGAATTACAC
>Ga0308157_10003653_pt1 | contig 21939 bp, 14 predicted proteins | sample PhyBR1_FD_201035 | JGI IMG/M metagenome (GOLD analysis project Ga0308157, IMG submission 201035) | Phyllosphere microbial communities from UC Gill Tract Community Farm, Albany, California, United States - DLSLB.R1 | ecosystem: Host-associated > Plants > Phyllosphere > Unclassified | place: USA...
AGATTATTGTAAAGTTCCTGATTAAGGTCTATTGTTCGGAATTGAAGTTTACTCACGGAAACGCTATCGAAAAATGACTTTGCGCGGTCAAAATCATTTTTTTTCAGATAAGCCTCTCCGATATAGTTAAATACATAATTTCTTAAAGTCTCCGTATTGTGATTTGTATTTTTACGTGTAAGATTTAAAGACCTGTTTAAATACACTAAAGCGGAATCAGGCTTGTTCATCCTGTTAAAAAGGATGCCCATATACTGGTAGTTCGAGGCCAGAAAGAAATCTTTGGAAGAATCGTTAATTTTTGATACCCAGATATTGCTTTCATACATTTCTTCCATTGCATCTTTAATTCTGTTGTCTCCCAGTGCGTAATGCGCCATTTCGTGATAGGCGTTAGCTTTAAATATATAAAGATCATTGGACGGATCGGCTTTTTTGGCGCTCGCAAGCGCCTTCGAAAGTTCTTCCTCACCAAGGAAATGCATTTCTGCATTACGGTATATCGAAGATTTAAAGCCGTAAAAACGGGATTCCCATAAATAGAGCGATTGTTCGTAAGCAAGTTTTCTGCCTTCTTCGGCATATTTAATCGATGCAGTACGGTCGCCTTTTAAGTTGTAAAGATTGGCAAGGATAAGGTAGGCTTTTAATTTTTCTTCGGTAGTTTTAAGTTCTGAATTATTTAAAAGCGCGTGTACTTCACCTAACTTACTGCTGAAGTCGGTATTGCTGTTTTTTTCTAAAGTAACCTCCTTGTACAGTTTTTCAAACGTTGCTGGTGAATATTGACCATAAGATATACAGACGTTTAAAACGATAAATAGTTTTATAATGATTCTTAACATAACTTTTTTAGGTAACACCAATCTCGAAGTGCAAATTTACATTTTATATAATAGTACCGTTCGTTTTTTAATCCCAAATTTTCTGCTTTTTCAATCGCCTGATGCCATTATACCATCCGTAAAATTGATAGAATGGAAGTCGATATTTTAAAACGAAACGAAAGGTAATACTTTTCTCCAGCCAACCATAAAAAGCAGCTGTTCAAATTTTAAAAAAAACTGTTCATTTTCGGAATATAGCTATATAAATAATGTAATATGTTGATTTTCAGCGGTGCTTGTTTTCGGTAATTGAAGAGCTTGCAAGTGTATAATTGCCGGTTAGGCAGCTGCGATCAGGTACTTTTGTACTCATTATTAAGCATCGTCAGAAGCGATTCTTAGTTTAGAAATCTTTATTAATTAATTTATTCGATATGAAAAAAAGATTACTTACAGCAGCTTTTTTTGTCAGTGCATGGGGAGCTTACAGTCAGGTAGGTGTTGGAACATTAAATCCTGATGCATCTGCCCAGCTTGACATTGTTTCAACAGAAAAAGGAGTTTTGCTGCCGCGTGTTGGTTTAAAGTCGGTAACCGATACGGAGACTATTACAAAAGGAAACATAAACAGCCTTCTTGTTTTTAATATTGCCGATGGAAATGGTGTAGCACCTGGGTACTACTATTGGTATGTAGACAGATGGATGCGCATTGTAAATGAAGAAGAAGTTATTAGATTAGATAAAAACACGGTAAATATCTCGCTTACAGTTGAGGCAGGTAACCTGCTGTTGAAAGACAGCGACGGAAATACGGTTACAGTCCCGTTATCGGAAATCAATCTTCCAACAACCATCGTAAACAACAACGACGGTACGTATACCTATACAAACGAAGCAGGTGTAACAGCAATCATTGATGTACCAGCAGCAGTAGTAAACCAGTTTGAGAATATCTACAACGACATCGTGAACGAAGCGATCACCGTTGGCGGAGCTTCTTACAACACCTTTGAAGAATACTTAACCCAGGTTGCAAACGAAAGTGTAACCATTGGTGGCAGCGAATTCGTTACGGTAACAGGAACGGGAACAGCGGCAGATCCTTATGCGATAGCAATCAAGGAAGGTGCAGCGAACTCCATGCTGATCACCAATGCGGCAGGCGATGTAGAATGGGCAAGCCTTTCAACAATCGTAAAAGCAAACGAAACGGTAACGACAGTTGTAAACAACAACGACGGTACGTATACCTATACAAACGAAGCAGGTTTAACCACAATCATTGATGTACCTGCAGCAGTAGTAAGCCAGTTCGAGAATATCTATAATGATATTGTAAACGAAGCGATCACCGTTGGCGGAGCTTCTTACAACACGTTTGAAGAATACTTAACCCAGGTTGCAAACGAAAGTGTAACCATTGGTGGCAGCGAATTTGTTACGGTAACAGGTACAGGAACAGCAGCAGATCCTTATGCGATAGCAATCAAGGAAGGTGCAACAAACTCGATGCTGATCACCAACGCGGCAGGCGATGTAGAATGGGCGAGCCTTTCAACAATCGTAAAAGCAAACGAAACGGTAACTACACTTGTAAACAACAATGACGGTACGTATACCTATACAAACGAAGCAGGTGTAACAGCAATCATTGATGTACCAGCAGCAGTAGTAAACCAGTTTGAGAATATCTACAACGACATCGTGAACGAAGCGATCACCGTTGGCGGAACTTCTTACAACACGTTTGAAGAATACTTAACCCAGGTTGCAAACGAAAGTGTAACCATTGGTGGCAGCGAATTTGTTACGGTAACAGGAACGGGAACAGCGGCAGATCCTTATGCGATAGCAATCAAGGAAGGTGCAGCAAATTCCATGCTGATTACCAATGCGGCAGGCGATGTAGAATGGGCGAGCCTTTCAACAATAGTAAAAGCAAACGAAACGGTAACTACAATTGTTAATAACAACGACGGTACGTATACCTATACAAACGAAGCAGGTGTAACCGCGATCATCGATGTACCTGCAGCAGTAGTAAACCAGTTTGAGAATATCTATAATGATATTGTAAACGAAGAAATCACCGTTGGCGGAACTTCTTACAACACCTTTGAAGAATACTTAACCCAGGTTGCAAACGAAAGTGTAACCATTGGTGGCAGCGAGTTTGTTACGGTAACAGGAACAGGAACAGCGGCAGATCCTTATGCTATAGCAATCAAGGAAGGTGCAGCAAACTCGATGCTGATTACCAATGCGGCAGGCGATGTAGAATGGGCAAGCCTTTCAACAATCGTAAAAGCAAACGAAACGGTAACTACACTTGTAAACAACAACGACGGTACGTATACCTATACAAACGAAGCAGGTGTAACAGCAATCATTGATGTACCTGCAGCAGTAGTAAGCCAGTTTGAGAATATCTATAATGACATCGTGAACGAAGCGATCACCGTTGGCGGAACTTCTTACAACACCTTTGAAGAATACTTAACCCAGGTTGCAAACGAAAGTGTAACCATTGGTGGCAGCGAATTTGTTACGGTAACAGGAACGGGAACAGCGGCAGATCCTTATGCGGTAGCAATCAAGGAAGGTGCAGCAAACTCGATGCTGATTACCAATGCGGCAGGCGATGTAGAATGGGCGAGCCTTTCAACAATCGTAAAAGCAAACGAAACGGTAACTACAGTTGTTAATAACAACGACGGTACGTATACCTATACAAACGAAGCAGGTGTAACCGCGATCATCGATGTACCTGCAGCAGTAGTAAACCAGTTTGAGAATATCTATAATGATATTGTAAACGAAGAAATCACCGTTGGCGGAACTTCTTACAACACCTTTGAAGAATACTTAACCCAGGTTGCAAACGAAAGTGTAACCATTGGTGGCAGCGAGTTTGTTACGGTAACAGGAACAGGAACAGCGGCAGATCCTTATGCTATAGCAATCAAGGAAGGTGCAGCAAACTCGATGCTGATTACCAATGCGGCAGGCGATGTAGAATGGGCAAGCCTTTCAACAATCGTAAAAGCAAACGAAACGGTAACTACACTTGTAAACAACAACGACGGTACGTATACCTATACAAACGAAGCAGGTGTAACAGCAATCATTGATGTACCTGCAGCAGTAGTAAGCCAGTTTGAGAATATCTATAATGATATTGTAAACGAAGAGATCACCGTTGGCGGAACTTCTTACAACACCTTTGAAGAATACTTAACCCAGGTTGCAAACGAAAGTGTAACTATTGGCGGCAGCGAGTTTGTTACGGTAACAGGAACAGGAACAGCGGCAGATCCTTATGCGGTAGCAATCAAGGAAGGTGCAGCAAATTCCATGCTGATTACCAATGCGGCAGGCGATGTAGAATGGGCAAGCCTTTCAACAATCGTAAAAGCAAACGAAACGGTAACTACGCTGGTTCAGAATCCTGATGGTACGTATACGTACTACAACGAAGATCAGATCGGGGCAGACGGAATGCCTCTTGCCGGTGCAACAGGTACTACGATTGATCCGAATATGGTTAAAACGCGTTTTAATGCGGTAGCAAATCAGTATGAGTTCTTAGATGCGGCAGGAAATGTGATTGCAACAATCAATATGAATGCAGCTAATGTGGCGTATAACAATGCTGCCAGTGGTTTGGTTGCTACCAATGTGCAGGCAGCAATTGACGAATTGGTTAACAGAAAAGCAGACTTAACTTCTACTTCAGGAGATAATTCGATTACCGTAACGAATGGTACCGGTACAACTTTACTAAACACACAATTACATGTAACAGCCGGTGGTATCAATACGTTGAAGCTGGCAGACAATGCCGTTACTGCGGCCAAAATGAATGCAGAAGGCGCTGCTGCAGGTTCTGTTCCTACAGCAACTGGCGTAAATGGATCGGTAGCATACAAACAGGTACCGCGTTTCTTTTACATGCCTGCGGTTATTTTTAATACGTCGGTACTTACGCCTACGGGAACTACGGTCACACGTGATTTGTATCAGGAATATTACAATCAGTTTACAGGCGGGGCAGCAGGTACTGGCAATGCAGTTTACCCTATTGCGCACGGTACCAACGGTTACAGCGTTCCTTACAACGGCGGTTTGGTAAAAAATCCTTCTGCTCAGGCAGATATCTATACCTATGCACGTTCGGAGATGAATTACTACATAACATATTACGATACGGATGTTTTTGAAAATGTAACTGTTAACGATAACGGCGAAATGAGTTATACCATAAAAAGCAATGCTAAAGCGGCATCGTATATGAATATCGTATTTGTAATTAAATAGCAAACAGTATTACGAGACCGGCTGTTTAACGACAACAGGCTATAATTACCTTAAAATTTAATACATACGTACAGATATATGAACACATTCAATAAATTAAATATAACAAAAGCCTTAAGAGCAATGCTGGCAGCAGTTGTGCTGTTTACAGCTGCCGATGCTCTTGCGGAAGGGTCCAAAGACTGGTATCCGCAAGGTGCTGCAGGACACAGGGCACATCTGTTGGGAGCGGGCTACACTTCTGCGGAAGCAATTCCGTTTCCCAACAGGGGAGCCCACTATGTATATGCACGCGAAGGTGAAACAATAACGCTGGCTTCTTCCGTACAGGGTTATGGAAGCAGCAACAGTGACCGCTGGGCGAATAGAAACAGAATTTCATTATTTGATCCTTCTGGAAATCCTATAGTACTGCAGGCTTTTACCGGAGCCCAAAACAGCAATACTGTTTATGGGAATATATCGGGACGTTCTGCAGAATTGGCTGGACCTCAGTTTCGAAATGCAGCAACAAATCCGGCAAATACCTACAGACCCATCTATTATACGGTTCCTGTAGGTGGTGCCGGTGTTTATCGGGTTGAGTTTGAAGCCAGAACTTCTACTGGTAACGGAAGCTGGTCAGCCGCAAACGGGAATTGGTCGCAGCCTGAAGATGCTACGGTAGTGGCATGGGACATCTCGGTGATCAATAAAAACGATGACGGATTTGTTTCAGGTAGGGTATATGCAACTAATTTAAATCTTTCTACCGGAAACGGTACGGGATCTTATGCAGACATAAAGTTTAACGGCGTTATTTATACACGTACGGTTGACGGATATACCTACCGTACAAAACATAAGGGTAGTAACGGTATTGTTTTTACTTTTTTTGTCAATAATCGTGGGTTTTATGACATGGTCAGTAACCAGACGGTTCTTTTGTATAAAAGTTTGAATTCACAAGCTAGTGGTGTGGTTAGCCGTATTCATAATCCGAATACTGTTGACCGCCAGGGAAATATAACGCATAAAATGTTTTATAATTATCCTGATGCAGGTATGCCGGCAGCTGCTACTGCATCAATCGGAGTGTCTAACGCGGCTGCTTTAAGTCAGGAAGTACCTTCCAGTGTAAGTACATGGTTGAATGTTACCCCTATTGTACCTGATGTAAAGAATGTACGTGTGGTTGGTGTGGAAGGTACCGATGGTCAGATGGGGTCCAAGGGCGGTACCATTGAGTTTTACGCACCGGTAGCAGGTCAGTACCGTATTTTGATGGAAAGTACAGATCCCGGGTTTACCAGCAAGATATTTACGGGACAGGCTGTAGAAGGTCAGAATGCGGTAGAGTGGGACGGAAAAGACGGCGCAGGTAGTCCTGCACCGGGCGGTGAAGTGCCACTGTCGGTTAAAATTGTACTGCAGGGTGCAGAAGTACATTTTCCCTTCTTTGATGTTGAATACAATATAGGTGGTATTGCCATTGAACTGCTTGATTCCAACGATCCTCAGAAAGTTGTTACCGATAGGGTTTTCTGGGATGACGGACTGCTGCCGGCGACGGGTTTTACCGGTAGTGCCACAGCCCCGGTTAACAACAGTCACCAAATTTTTACCAATGGTACCTTTAATACGGGCCAGCCTAGTAATACCAACGGACATATCTTCGGATCCGGTCATAGCGGTTCGGGTTCTGGAACTTATGGCGATATGAAGGCGATTGATACATGGACGTTTGTTCAGGGAGAAGAAGCACAGTTGGCTTCTGCAATCGCTATCAAACAATCTGATTTGCAGGTTGCGTCGGTACTTCCTGATAAAACGGGGGTAGCCGCAGGAGAAAATCTTAACTACACCGTAAAGGTTCGAAACAATGGACCGAGTGATGTAACAGGTGCTAAATTTACTTTTGTACTTCCTCTTGGATTTACGCATCAGAATGTCGTATTCAGTGGAAATAACTGTGGTTTGCAACAGTTGGCTATAACTTATGATGCGGCGACAAGAACCTACAGCTCTTTGCTGAACCTGCCTGATCAGTGTGAGATCACGTATACTTTTACCGTATCAGCACAAGCGAGTGCAATACCCGGTAGTCAGATATTCGAAGCTGCAATACTGCGCCCGAATGATGTTACCGATCCTGATGCTACGAATCCTGATCCTGCGGTCAAGCCGGTAGATGCCCATTTTGAATGCCAGAACAACGGTTTGGGAGGTGTATGTAACAACATACTTGCAAATACGGCGGTTATATTTCAGGCTGATTACTGTGTTACAGGAAATTGTAATCCTAATACGTATGTAAACAGTACAGGTCCTAATACTTTGGAATACGATAATATGGTGGGTCTGTTCCATTCTTCAATGGCTAAAGAGGCTGATGGTACCGTTAAAGTATGGGGACAGGGTGCTGCACATAATGGTTTTGGGCAGAACAATAATCTTTTGGTGCCTAACAACCTTAACAGTATAAATTACCCCTTACTTACTGGAGATGTCCTAAAATTTACGGGAGCAAGCAATACAAATTCACAGCAGTTTGCGGTATTAACCACAACAGGTCTGTTTACATGGGGAAATGAAGGAATACTTATTCCTTCTGCACTTCAGTCTCAGGGAGTTTTTACCAAGCTTGCTGTAGGGACCTACGGAATAACCGGTACTGCAAAAACAGATGGTCTTCCGGCAGGTGTAAACCCGACCGATGTTAAGATGATGTTTGGTTCTAATGGAATTTTGGCGCTGGTGACATGTACCGGTGATGCTTGGATTCTTTCATCAAATGGAAACTTATATAGCGACGGAACTGTTGATTCAAACGCCAATGATATAGTGTGGCACCGTATAAAAGCCGGAACTGCAGGTAATCCGGAGTTAACAAATGTTGTTGCAGTTAGGGGAACGTTGAATGGTGCAATGGCTTTAACAGCAACAGGAGACCTTTATACATGGGGTAGCAATGTTCGTACGGGTGTTGGAAATGCGGTGAATCTTTCATTCGCAACACTTATGAACAAACCTGTGGGAACTCCTAAAATGATCGGAATGACCGGCTCTACAACGGCAGGGATTACCCAATATGTACTTATGACGGACGGAAATCTTTACAGTTTGGGCGAGAATGGCTACGGACAGTTAGGAAACGGTAATACAGCAGATAGCAATAACTGGTATAAGGTAACCGCAACAAGCAGAGGGGCTGCTTTGGCAGACAATATCGTATGGATAAGTCCGCAAGAACATGAAGGTGGAAATTATCCTGCAATTAATGTTTTGACAACAGACGGAAAACTTTGGGCATGGGGCAGAAACGACGGCAATATGATCGGTGCACTTTCAACAGGTGCAAATAGTCCGCTGTATATGCCGGGTAGTATTTCAGGAACTTATAATCAGGGAAAACTAAATCTGGGTGATACGCTAATTGCAGTAGAAACGGGAGGACATACAACCTTGACAATTAAACAGTGTAGTACGAAATTCGGTTATGTAGGACATAGAATTAGCGGAAGTATGGCGAATGGGTCTACGCAAACCGGAAATGATAATGAATATAACTTTGCAGATACGTCAGCGTTAATGATATGCGGGGCATTGGCAGGTCCGGTGGTAAAAGATTTGACGATATGTCAGGGAACGCAGGCCGATCTTAAAAATGCAGAACCTGTATCGCTGCCCGCTGGCGCACTTAGCATACAGTGGTGGACTACAATAGACCGTTTGCCGGGTACTGAAGTTTTAGACCCTTCTTCTGTGGCACCGGGAACATATTTTGCTTTTTACGATCCTTTAATCGTTACGTGCCCTAGTACGATGACCGTAAGGTATCGGGTAGGAACAGACCCCGATTACAGCGAGTGCAGTTCCGAATTAATTACTAACCCCATGGTTAGGCAGCGATTAACTAATTAGGCAGTTAGCAGTTTTTTTTCAACCTGTACTGATGGAAGATATTTAAGATCAAAAGTAAGTCTACATTATTACAGGTTGGCAGGATGCTGTAACGTAAAAAATATAAGAATGAAGAAAAAAATAATATTTGCAGTATGTGCAATGCCTTTTATAAGCTATGCGCAGAATAATCTGACAGTAAATCAGGGACTGCTGAAAGTAGATCCGGGCACCGAGGTATCGACGTATTTCGATTTCAAGAACGAAGCCACTGGCGATGTTATAAACGACGGATCGATGCATTTTTACGGACATTACACTAACGAAGGTTTGTTCAGTTATACCACCAACAGCCGTACGGGCTATGTTGTATTTGAAGGACTTATGCCGGGCATGCAGAAGATCGAAGGCACTTCACCAAGCAGTTTTTATGACGTATTGTTCAACAAAAGCGGTGCGGAGCACAGCTTTCATTTAACCAACGACATCGCCAACGGCGGTACCGTTAACCTTATGAACGGGGTTGTTTTAATGGACAAAGCCCAGGGCGGTGCGTTTGTATTCTTAAAGGGAGCCAGACACATCAACACCTCGGACAGAAGCCACGTAAACGGCGAAGTTACCAAAAACGGCAACGAAGGGTTTAAGTACCCGATTGGCGATGGTGGGTACTACCGCTTTGCAGGCATATCTGCACCCGCACAGGAATCAGAGATCTATACGGGGGAATACCTGTTTGAAAACTCCAACACCAAATACCCGCATGCCAGCCGCACAGGCGTATTACAGGCAATCGACGATAAAGAATACTGGATTATCAACCAAAGCGTAAAAACCGACAATTCGGTAATCGTAAGCCTTTCATGGGATACGCGCACCACACCGGCAAGTTTCACAGCGAATCCCGATTTACTTCACGTAGTACGCTGGGACGAAAAACAGAAACTTTGGGTAGACGAAGGCGGTATTGTAAACCATGCCGACCAAACAGTAACCACGCCGATAAAGGTAGAGGGTTTCGGAATCTTCACTTTAGGAACGATTAAAAAACCACTGATCAACCCGGGTGAAGTAGTAATTTACAACGGTGTAACACCAGATGGCGACGGCATGAACGATTATTTCATCATCGACAACATCAACCAGTTTCCAAACAACAACGTGAAAATTTACAACCGTTGGGGACGCCAGGTATACGAAACACACAGCTACGACAGCAACGGCAACGTGTTTAACGGAACCGCGCAAGGCAAAGCCATTGTGAACCAAGGCGAAAAACTACCTACAGGAACGTACTATTACGTAGTAGAATATCTGTACGACCGTAACGGAGAAAACCAGTGGGTTAAGAAAGTAGGTTACCTGCATTTAGAAAATAACGATTAAAGCACAAAGCAATGAAAAAAACAGGAATAATAACGGCCTTGTTAGCTTTAGTAAGCTTTACATCGGCCCACGCCCAACAAGACCCACAATACACCAATTACATGTACAACACCATCAACATCAACCCGGCGTATGCGGGTAGTCGTGGAGGGTTAAGCATCTTTGGACTGCACCGCAGCCAGTGGGTAGGCTTGGAAGGCGCACCAACAACGAACTCGTTTTCGGTAAACACGCCGATTGCCGACAGTAAAGTGGGCTTGGGAGTAAGCTTTGTAAACGATGCCTTGGGAGTGATGGATGAAAACACGTTAAGTGTAGATTTCTCGTACACGTTAGATTTAAACAACCGCGGCAGCAAATTAAGCTTTGGGTTAAAAGGATCGGCAAACCTATTGAACGTAGCGTATTCGGATCTGAACAAATACAACCCGAACGATCCGCAGATCTTAAACGATGTAAGTAACGAGTTCACACCGAACATCGGCGCAGGTATCTACTGGCACACCGAAAAAAGTTATGTAGGCTTTTCGGTACCGAGCTTTTTAGAAAACACGCGTTATGACAACAACATCCAGAGTACCATGCAGCAGAAGATGCACTACTACTTAATGGGAGGGCACGTATTTGAAATCAACCCTACGTTGAAATTCAAACCGGCATTTTTATTAAAAGCCGTAGAAGGCGCACCGCTACAGGCAGACATCACCGGAAACTTTCTGATCCACGACAAGTTCACCATAGGTGGCGCTTACCGTTGGGATGCTGCATGGAGTGCCTTGGTAGGTTTCCAGGTAACCGACGGCATGTTCATAGGTTACAGCTACGACAGCGACATAAAAGCATTAAGAAACTACAACAACGGCTCGCACGAGATCTTTGTACGCTTTGAATTGTTTAACAAATACCGCCGCGTGAACTCGCCGCGTTTCTTCTAACAATAACTAATACACACAAAAAGAAACATTTACCACATAGACATAGATTTTAAAATAGCAATATGTGTTTTGTTAGGATAACAAACTATGTAATCTTAAATAGAAGCAAAAGAAATTAATAAGCTATGTGGTTAAAAATAAAAATCGTTAGGATTAATTTTTTGTAAGGTATTAAAAAGGAAAGAAATATGAAAAAAGGGATATACACAGCCGCCTTGTTCACCGCCTTTTTACTGGGGAACACGGGTGCACAGGCACAGGCAGGCTTAAAGAAAGCCGATAAAGAGCACGACCAGTGGGCCTATATAGATGCGATCAGCATCTACGAAAAAGTAGCCAAACGCGGTTACGTAAGCAAAGATCTGTTAGAGAAGTTAGGCGACGCCTACTACTTTAACGCACGCTACGGCGAAGCCGAGAAACACTACGAACGCTTATTTACCGAATACGCAAGCGAAGCACCTGCAAGCGAGTATTACTACCGCTATGCTCAAACGTTGCAGCACACCGGCAAAGAAACCGAAGCCAAAAGCTATTACGACCAGTTTGTAAGCAAGGCAGGCAGCAACACGCAGATTGCACAAATACGCAAGAACGAAGCCGAGCTTAAAAAGCAGATTCAGGCAAATTCAGCCCGGTACGATCAGGTAAACAACCTGGCAACCAATACGCAGTTCGCCGATTACGGCAGCTATGTGCACAACAACCAGCTGTACTTTACCAGCGCCCGCGACACGGGCAGCTTAAGCAAACGCGAACACACTTGGACGGGCGATGCCTTTACCAGCCTGTACAGCGTAGCATCAACAGCTACCAAAGACGACAAGGTAACAAGATTAAAAGGGAAGGTAAAATCACCTTTGAACGAATCAACGGCAGTTGTAACCAAAGACGGCAACACGATGTATTTCACCAGAAACAACTACATTGATAACCAACGCAAGTACGATTCCAACAAAAATACCAACCTTAAAATCTACCGCGCAGAAAACGTAAAAGGCAAGTGGGAGAATGTAACCGAATTGTCGTTCAATATGGAAGGATACAGCACGGCACACCCAACATTAAGCCAGGACGAAGCCACGATGTATTTTTCAAGCGATCGTCCGGGTGGATTCGGAGGATCGGATCTATGGCAGGTAGCCATCCATCCATCGGGAGCCTTTGGCGGACCAGTGAACATGGGATCTGCGATCAACACCGAAGCGCGTGAAACCTTTCCGTATGTAACCGAAACAGGAGAATTATATTTTTCAAGCGACGGACGTGTAGGTTTAGGCGGATTGGATGTTTATGCAACCAAATTAGACAGAAACAGCAACCCGGGAGAGATCCATAACGTGGGCGCACCAATAAACGGCAATGCAGACGATTTTGCGTATTATATCGATCCAATCACCAAACAAGGCTTCTTCTCGAGTAACCGCGACGGAGGTAAAGGAAACGATGATATCTACAGCTTTTACGAAAGCAGACCGTTGCAGTTAGAGTGTATTCAGAAACTGTTATTAACGGTGGTAGATTCTAAAACAAGAAACATCATACCCGATGCCAACGTAACGCTGTACGACAGACTGTACACCGAATTGGAAACAAGCAACCGCTATCAGAACGACGGTTACGTGTTCAACAACGAATTCAAATGTGGCGAAGTCTACCGATTGAAAGTAGAAAAGAACGAGTACACCACCAAAGAAGACTTTGTGCTGATGAACAAAGAAAGCGGCGTAACCGAGCATACCATTGTATTGGAACGCGTGAAGACTCCGGTGAAGAAAGGCGACGACTTGTTTAAGGTATTAAAACTGAACCCGATTTACTTTGATCTGGACAAATACAACATCCGACCAGATGCAGCAGCAGAGCTTGCAAAAGTATTGGCGGTGTTGGAAGAATACCCGACAATGAAGATCGACATCCGTTCACATACCGACAGTCGTGCATCGCACAAATACAACGACAAGTTATCAGACGGACGTGCGAAATCAACAAGAGAATGGTTGATCTCACAAGGCATCGAATCATCGCGCTTAACAGCAAAAGGTTACGGTGAACGTCAGTTAATCAACGAATGTGCAGACGGTGTGAAATGCAGCGAAGAAACACATCAGGCAAACCGAAGATCAGAGTTTATTATTTTGGAGATGTAAATTGTATTAATTGCATAACTAACTAAAGAAGTTTCGAAAGAAACTTCTTTAGTTTATAATGAAAGGTCAATAGGAACCAGCTAAAAAGAAGATATAAATGTTAGATACCGGTAAACATCCGTAGAAGTATATGTTCAATTTTAAAACATAACAAAATAAATTTTTAATCACACAATGGAATTTAAATTTAAGGATATCTTCATAGGCGAACTTATCCAAAAGCGTGTAAAGGAAGTAAATATGCCATTAGAGCGTATTTGTAAATTTCTTAAAATTACCGATCAAGATCTGTTTACAGTATATAGTAAAAAGGAAATAAATACAGAATTACTTTTAAAGTTTTCAAAACTGCTAGAGTATGATTTTTTTAGAATTTATTCTCAACATATAGTATTGTATGCACCACCTGCTAATGTGGAATATAAAAGCAAAACTGATAATAAGAACCTGACCGGCCTACCAAGCTTTAATAAAAACTTATATACTGTTGAACTTATTGAATTTATTGTAGAATTGGTAGAAACTGGTGAAAAAAAACCAGGCGAAATTATTGCAGATTATAGAATTCCAAAAACCACCTTGTACAAATGGTTGAAAAAACATCAAAAAAAGTAACAGCTCCTAACTATAGTAGGATATACAGAGATCTGATTGTAAAGAAATTTCCTGATAAATTGCATGGGTGTACGGTTTTGCTATCGAAAGAAAACCTTACTTTCTTTGAGATTTTAAGAATAAATGAGTTGTTGTTTGGAAAAAAAAACAAGGAACAGGAATCTCAAGAGCAACGATACCGAGCTTACGATAAACAAACTATTTTGAGAATTATGCGGTATCAAAATCAGAAAAAATTAAATGACAAGGAATTGGCGCTCCATTTTAAATTAAGTAGAAATACCATTAGAAGGTGGAAAAAAGTATTTGCAGATTATATGGTAAAATCGGTCTGTCTGGACAAGTAACTATTAAATGTGATTTTTTGATTTTATTAGCGATTACATATCACATTCAGTCATTTGTAAAATTTTTTAAAATATAAATAGAATTCATTTAGTAAATCGTGTGATATTACTTTAATCTGTGGTGAAAAAAAAGAAAAAACTCGGCTGCTACATATTAAGGCTTAAACTATTCAAATATTTAGATCGACTTGTGATTCTTTTGACTACAAAAGAAGAACAGAAATTGGCAATTCGCCTACCCATTTAATTAGTTTTTAAAAGTTATTTAAAAAGTTGCACATTTGCCTTATAACAGAGGGTAAGGGTTGCACCTCCCACTGCGCTTCACTAAGCATTCTTATTTATTTAAGAGTGCTTTTTTTATAGGATGATTTCTCTGCTAAGTAGCATCACCAGACAACATTTTAGTCAAAACTGCAACCTTTATCTATTTTTGAAACTTTATTCATGCTGTCAAAATATATTATTGATAGATACCAGGCAAAATCAACATCTTTGTTGTTTTTTACTAACTTTCCATGGCTTGTGTAACCATATTCAATACTACTATAAAAAGCATGTATCAAACACCATTTATCTTTGTATCGTTAGCGATTAAAATGGTGGAAAATTAAGTATAAAACTTATAAAGAAACAATTTTGAATCTGTTATCAAATACAGCAATAATAATATATTTTGAGGGTGCTTGTACCCCCGTAAGGTGGGGTTGTTGGTGCACCCTCAATGGATGCGTAAGAATATAAAACTTAAAAATGGGGAATTTTTATCAATTTACGCTGTAAAAGGTGTTAGTTTGGAAACTGTGAAACGTTTTGAAAAAATATTTTGAGGTTGCCTGTACACCGTAAGGCGAGGTTGTTCGTTGACACTCACTGAATGTGAAAATCATAGAAAACTTTAAGATAATTATTTCTATTAAAAGGTTGATCGGTTATTCAGTCATGTTATATAACGTTAAAGGGAACAAAAGAGTAACTTATGTGGTAAGCATGCTGAGAAACTTTCTTTTTTTTAGAATAATAAGTTGTACCGGATTATTCTTTAAGGATTGTAGTACTCCATGTTACCTATACGTTGACAAGGTAACGGCAAATCAACAAATTAATAGCGTACGCGGTATTTTCGCCTGATTTTAAAAACCTTATCTTCCAGATCAAAATAGAAGTTTAGTACGCATTTCTTTTTTCTTAGCCACAATTTGGGCACATCATAGCTCCACGCACCTGAGCTGTATATGTTATTTGCAGGCCCGTATTTGTTCTCAAGTTCTTTTTTACTAAAACCTATTTCTTTCTTCTGTTTAAGTATTTTGTTAAGTACTAAAGACCGGTACATTTTATTATTTTGCCAAACAAAGCTATCAACATCTTTATAGGGGTAGCCTATCAATAAAAGTAGTATTTTAATCATAAAAAATATCTGAAAATTATATTGTAAATCTAAGTTAAATTCTAATAATTTTTTATTTTATATTTAAAGTTGTTAATTTTTTTATAAAAATATTAAACAGTTAAATCTAACTATTGTTTACATCCACTTTTATACGTACCAATTTACACATGTAGCCATATTAAAATGAAGCGATTGGTCAATTTGATCTGTGGGAACATCTCTAATGTACTATTTTACTTTTTTGTATTTTACAACCTATGCCAAACGCAATATCAAGCAATAATTAATGATATTTACTTTATAAGTAAAAACCTTATCAGTTACCTTCAAAATTTTCATTAAACCATTTTAGATGATTGAAGCTGTTTATGAATTTCAACCGCAGGTCTAACAACTTTTGTTCTGCTTCTAACAACTTATTTTCGCGGGTATTAATTAAAAAAAGCAAACTTTCTCCGTTGCTGAAACGTATTTCTTCGACATTTAGCAGGCGTTTGTATTTTTCAATATTATTTTGCATGAGGCTGATTTGCGACTGATAACTTATAACTTCATTCTTATATGCAGTGATTTTTGCATTCAGTTCCTGTTGTTTGTAATCGGCATCAAACTGGTTTTGTTCAATTTTATATTTGGCAATCTGATAATCAGGGCGGGCTTATCTTAAGAAAATAGGAATTTCCAGCTTTAAAACATATTGATAATTGTTTTCAAAAAGGGGCAGTAATTCGGTTTCGTAACTTTCTTTTTTGAAATATAGTTATAAGTAAAGTCTAATTTCGGTAACAAACTCTGTCTTTTCAGCCTGCGGTGACTTTCTAAAATATTGTATTTCTGCTGATAAATATTGCAAGGCAGCACTACACGGTTGTAGGTTTTTTTAATATTGAATGCAATTTAAAAAACGAAAAGCTTAGATTATAAATTACGCCTATTTTTTAATCAAATTTTAATTTTAGACGATGTTACTGTGAGCGTTTTTGAAGATATTGAATGTTTTGATATGGTATTTTATTAAGCTTTAGTCTGCAAGCGATTCCAGACTTTTTTAATCTGATAAAATTTTAGAAGTAACTCTGTAAAATAGTATTGGTGTAACCCAATAAAAAGAGAGGTTTTAAAACCAAATTGTTAAAATTTAGGCAGCAGTACCTGAGGTGATTCTTAAAAAATTATTTTATTGTTAAGATTTGGTAAAAAAAATTAAAATGTTGCAGTAGTAGAGGAATTACACTATATTTAAACCCATGATTGTTGTGAAGATATTTAAAGAATTAACTTTTTATGCAAATTTGTAATTGTATATGTATAAAATAACTGATGAACTTAGAATTAATGGGTTCAGTGCAAATTCAATGGATTATTTTATCCAGAGGAATAACGGTAGTAGGTCATTTAGTACAATGGATTATTATTGTATATTGATTGTTATACAGAATACAGCCGTCACAATTGATGGCATAGGGTGCAAACTTAAAAGAGGTAGTCTTGTTTTTATAGGACCTTCTAAAAATATGGTCTTTTGTGAGGAGGCTTCTCAAAAAGGCAGTATTTATGCATTGACCTTTTCGGCGTCTTTTTTTGAAAAATCTGCTAAAGATTCATTAGTCCTTAATTCTGATCTTTTTTTCGATAAATCTTCTCAAGTGGTCGTTACTCAAGCTTCAATTCCTATTGATGAAGTAGTGAAATTGATAATTAACCGACTGAATCTATACAAAACCAAACAGAATAATGGGTTGTATATTTCGGTGGCGCACAACTGTGTGGAAGCACTGCTTTTGGATGGTCTCTTTTGTGTGGATGAAAAAGCGTATGAAGAGCAGAATGATGTTCGAAAATTTACTTTTATTGATATTGTAAACAGATTCAGAGTACTTTTGCAAAAACATTACCAGGTTGAAAAACACGTGAGCTTTTATGCAGAACTGCTGTTTGTTACCCCCCGCAGGTTAAGTGAAATGACAGAGTCTGTTCTTGGCCGCACTGCCAAGCAGGTAATCATAGATAAAGTGGTTAGCGAAGGTATCCGTATGCTGAAGCATTCCAATTTTACCGTTTCTGAAGTCGCATATCAGCTGGGTTTTAATGACGAGGCAAACTTTAGCACATTCATAAAAAAACATACCGCTAAAAATCCGCGTATGATTAGGCATGCAGGTTAAATTTCTGTTAGCACTGCATAAACAATATTAAAAACATGCACTTACACGTTATTTTGATGTAAAGAAGTAGGAATAGTTATATTTTTTTCAAAACAATTTTGTATATTTAGATCAGTGAATATAAAACCTGCTAAATTACGGGCGTATGTTTTTAAGAATTATAATGACTGCATTTTTACTTGGATCTCTATCATTTGAACTATACGCACAGAACAGTGTTACTTTGAATGTGAATTTATATCCGATCCAGACATTATTGGTTAATACGGCACAAAAAGAAGTGAATCTTGAATACAGTACCCGTGAAGACTACCGCACTGGAGTAGTATCTGAACAGCAAGACCATTTAATAATATACAGTACCGGCGGATTTCAGGTGAAAGTAAGTGCAGTAACTGCTGCAATTGATAAGGACATGTTAAGTAATATCATCATAATGCCATCGTCAGGATCTAAACCCTTGGAGCAGTCACATGTTATGTACACAGGTAAAAATATCTCGGAAATAGAACAGCCTATAATTTCTGCAACTAAAGGTGCTATTGATAAAAATGTAAACATCAGTTATAAAGGTGCAGGGAATGATGCCCTTGTTGGACTTACTAAAAATAATACTTCTACAAACCATACTTATACGGTACTGTATACCATCGTTTCTCAATAAAGTCTATAACACACATATGTATATACAACTAGTATTATACATTTTAAATTGGAATAATTTTAAAACCGGTTAGAAATTTTACACCAAAAATAATTTCTCCAAATTTTCTTCCGTTCAAGCTTGTAGGAAAATTTCAATCCAAAGGTGCACAATAGGATTTTACTTTCAGGAATGCAATTCTAAAATATATTTGATTTATTATAAACTTATCTCTTTAACTTCGAGCAGGTTTTGAGTAATGATATGAAAGTCGATTAATTTTTTTGTATAAAAGCTGCTTTGTAAAAAACTACAAGTTTTAAGTATATTTTGATAAGTAGCATAAAGATGCTATAAGGTACTTTTGTATCCGATTTACAACAGGGGGGTAAAAGTTGTAAAATCAAATATACTAAAAAGTTCATAAGCAACAAAGGAAAAACTAACAAAAAAATGAAAAAAGTAGTAATTGCATCTTTAATGATGCTAATCGGTATCGCAGCAGAAGCACAAACAGACAATGCAACATTAAACGTACGTTTAAATCCTATCCAGACTTTAGTGGTGAATGCACAACAAAAAACAGTTAATATTGACTATACAACGAAAGATCATTATAAAGACGGTGTGTCTTCTAAACAGGCAAACCACTTAAATATATTCAGTACTGGTGGATTTGAGGTTAAAGTAAAATCAGGTGGTTCTGAATTAACTAATCAAGGAACTGCAGGTCCTAACGGAAACATTGATGTTGCTACAATTAATATTGTCGCTACGCAAGCTGCACAAAATTCTTTAACAGATGCTCAATATGGACAAAATGTAGTTTTATCTAATAATGAAACTGTTATTGCATGGTCAACAAAAGGAGCAAGAGATAAAAATATCGATATTGAGTATAAAGCAGCTGGTGGCGATGCGTATCTTGATAAATATGTAGCAAACCAAACACCAACTACATTTTCTACAGTAGTAACGTATACAATCTACGCTAAATAACAGTATTAAAATAATTGTTTTATAAAAGTGCTGCAATCATCTGTAGCACTTTTTTTAAATATAAACTTTGTAGTAATGAAAGCAGTTGCGGTATTATTAATAGCTTTATGTTGGGGCTCCAGTATGTTGGCACAAACCGGTGTTTCGGTATCGCCTCCGCGTCTTTATTTTGAATCCGATGCCGGTAAAAGCAGCCGACAAAAGGTCACGGTTACAAATGTAAGCGCAACCCACGTAATGAATCTGGCGTTAAGTACGGGCGACTGGCAGTACAGTGAAATGGGTGAAAACATGATGTATCCTGCAGACAGTTTGGCAACATCATGTGCCGGCTGGGTAAGTATAAGTAAGGCCGATAGTTATTTTTCATTGAAACCTGGTGAAAATAAAGAGGTTGAAGTAAATATTACAGTTCCAAATACATTTAAGGGTGATATTGCTACACATACTGCCATGCTGTATGTTACACAGATGAATCCGGTGGATGACGTGGACAATAAGGGCGCTAATATAAAAGTTAGTGTACGCTCTGGTATAAAATTGTTTCACCGTACTAATGAAATCAAAAACCGTAAGCTGGAAATTGAAAATATTCTGTTCGATAAAAAATCGAATCACGTAGAACTTTATTTTTCTAATAACGGAAATATTTGGGCAGACGGTATTGTGTATCCTGAATTATTAAACGTAGCTACTGGAAAAAAAACGGTATTGGATCATATTGTGTTCTACACCATGCCGGCAGACAAACGTAAAATGCTGATTTTTTTGCCTGAAAATTTGGAAAAAGGAAAATACACGGCAAATATTCTTATTGATTACGGCGATGATAATACCATAGAAATGGGAGAATTATCTTTTACCAATGACTAAGTGTTTTCTTTTTATTTGTTTCGTTTTGCTGGTTAATACTGCGAAAGCGCAGAATTTAAATGTTGACAGCAACAATTATGCGAGTATTGATTCTTACAATGGTATTGTAAAAAGTAATGCCTATAAAGTTTGGTTAGATGGAAACGGTAACCTGAACCTGCCTACATGGCGGGTATCGGCACGTGTGAAACAACCTATTTCTAATGGAAATCAGATTTTTCCTGCCGATAAAATAAGTCTGTTGCCTACAACTACTTTCGGGCAGTTTAACCAAGGAACTGTCCCTACAATTACACAAATTGGCATGCCTTTGCAAACTTTTCTGCAACAGGGACAAGAGGTTTTTTTAGTACCGCAGTCGCAGGCTGGCTTGTTCAACAGTGCGGGGGGTGGAAACCCGTATTACAATTTTCATATACCGTTTGATCTAAAAGTTGAAGGTGGTGCCTATCTTTCTCAGTTCACAACGTGGTCTGAATTTACAATGGTTTTAGAGTTCAGGTTTTACGATAATAAAAATCAAGTAAAAGGCATCCAAGAGCGCTATTACAGATTGCAAATCGCAACATTAAGCGGAAGCCCGCAGACACCTACTAACCAGCTGTCTATAAAAGTAGCTTCAAATGCAGTAAATGGTTTATTAGAACTTAAAACTAAACAGGATTACCTGCAAGGTGTCAACGTGAAATATTCCAACGGATTAATGGTATCGGCTAATACAAATTATCAGTTGAAGGTAACGGCGTTGCAACCGAATTTTACATCTGCAACGGGCAGTACACTGCCTTTAAATACTGTGAATTTGTCTCTTATACCTGTTTCTACTAATCAGGCTTCGGTTTTTCCGGTTGCATTGTCTGCAAATGCACAGAAGATAGCATCGGGACCATCAACTCAGAGTGCGCAGGTGTATTTTGATATGGTGTATGCCACAAAAGTAAACGATGCAAATCTTATAAATGCAAAACCGGAACAGTACACGACTACATTGCAGTACGAGATTGTTCCACAGTAACCGTTACAATTACATGTTTCGTTCGTTTTTCTTAAAAATGCTGCTTGTTTTTTGCTGCACTGTAACTTGCTATGAGGTACAGGCACAGGCTGGTATGGAAATGAATGTGGAGACAAATGCTACAGCAGGTCGTCAGAATCTTTTGGATTTTACGGTAGAATTAAAAAATACCTCGGAGAGTAGTTTCAATGGAATCTTGCAGATAACAACTCCTGATGGTTTCAAAAGTATTTCGGGTTCGGAGATTCTGGTGGAATTAAAGACTGGTGAACATAGGTTTGTACCCTTAAAAGTTATTAAAGGCAAAGGCGCTGCTGCCGGAACTACAGATATTGTAATAGATCTTTTGAATGATAAAAACGAATCAATACTAAAAAAAAGCATTACACA
>Ga0308157_10003654_pt1 | contig 21936 bp, 18 predicted proteins | sample PhyBR1_FD_201035 | JGI IMG/M metagenome (GOLD analysis project Ga0308157, IMG submission 201035) | Phyllosphere microbial communities from UC Gill Tract Community Farm, Albany, California, United States - DLSLB.R1 | ecosystem: Host-associated > Plants > Phyllosphere > Unclassified | place: USA...
CCTTCCGCGTGCCCACCTCCGACGTGTCGGTGGTGGACCTGACGGTGGAGCTGGAAAAGGAAGCCAGCTACGACGAGATCAAGGCCGAGATGAAGGCCCAGTCCGAAGGCGCGCTGAAGGGCGTGCTGGGCTACACGGAAGACAAGGTCGTCGCCACCGACTTCCGCGGCGACACCCGCACCTCCATCTTCGACGCCGACGCCGGCATCGCCCTGGACAAGACCTTCGTCAAGCTCGTGTCCTGGTACGACAACGAGTGGGGCTACTCCAACAAGTGCCTGGAAATGGTGCGCGTGATCGCGGCCAAGTAAGCGCCTGCGCCACCCCCAAGAAAAAGCCCGGAGCCGCCAAGGCCCCGGGCTTTTTTCCATGGCGCCGCTGCGCTCTGCGTGCTGCGTCAGAAGGACGCGTTCACCCCTACCCACAACCGGCGGCCGTAGCTGGTCTTGTCGTAGGTGGCCGCATCCAGTTGCCTGTCGCCCAGGTTGTAGAGCGTGGCGTTCAGCGTGATGGACGGGCTCCACTGGTAGTTCACGCCCAGGTCCATGAAGGTGTAGGCCGGTACGGCGCCCGTGTTCACGGTAGCGGTGTATTCCTTGCCGTAGTAGTTGGCGGCGCTCCACCAGGTCACGCGCTGCGCCGCCTTCCATTCGGCGCGCAGGTTGGCCGTGTGCTTGGGCGTCAGCGTCAGCGGGGCGCCCTGGTTGGGGCCGCTCTTCTGCTCAGAGTCCAGATAGGTGTAGTTGGCCTTGAAGGCCAGCGCCCGCGTGGCCTGCCAGTGGCCACTCAGCTCCAGCCCGGCGATGCGCGCCTTGTCGATGTTCACGCGGTCCATGCGGATGAAGCCGTTCCAGCGCTGGTCGGTGGTGACCGTGGACAGCTTGTTCTGGAAGTCGTTGTAGAACACCGTGGCGCCGCCCGACAGGTTGCTGCGGTTGGACCAGAGCGCGCCGATCTCGTAGTTGGTGCTGGTCTCTGGCTTCAGGTCCGGGTTGCCCAGCATGACGAAGCGGTTGCGGCGCAGGTAGGCGTAGCCCGGGATGACGGCGCGGATCTCCGGCGTCTTGAAGCCCCGCGAGACGCCGCCCTTGAGCGCCCACTGGTCGCTCGCCTGCCAGTTGGCGTACAGGCGCGGACTGCTGTGGGTGCCGTACCGGTCGTGGTGGTCCACGCGCAGGCCGCCGGTCAGGCGCAGCTTGTCGGTCAGCGACCATTCGTCTTCCACGAACACGGCCTTCTGCGTCACGTCGAACGTGCGCCGCACGCGGTCGTTGAGGCCCTCGTTCCAGTCTTCGAGCTGCGTGTGGTTCCACTGCACGCCGCCGGTCACGATGTGCGCGGCGCCCACCGGGGCGACCAGCTTGGCATCGAAGACGCGGTTGCTGACCTCGGGCTGGCGCTCGGCGAATGCGCGCTGGGCCGCCGAGGTACCGTCGCTCAGGCCCCAGCGCGAGCCCCGCTCCCAGGCCAGCGACACTTCGGACGAAGCCCAGCCCCAGCGGCCCTTGTGGGTGACGGAGGCATGGTCGCGGTCGTTCTCCTGCTCGCGCGTGGCCCAGCTGGCGCTGGGGCCGTCGCCGTTCTTCAGGCGGGTGACGCCACCTTCGACGAGGATCTCCTGCTGCGCAGACGGCGTGACGGCCAGCCGCGCCGTCAGGTCGCTGTGGCGCGCGCGGGTGAAGCCTTCCGTGCGCTGCACGTCGTCGTCGGCCTGCCGGTTCAGCTGGCGGCCCCAGAGCTGCAGCCCCAGCACGTCGGCCTTGAGCGGGCCGGCCAGATAGAACTGGCCCTGCGCGGCGTTGCCGAATTCGCTGTGCTGCTGCGCGGTGTAGTCCAGCCCCACCGAGCCGCCCCAGGCCTTGGGCACCTTGCGCGTGATGATGTTGATCACGCCGCCGATGGCGTCGGAGCCGTAGAGCGACGACATCGGGCCGCGCACGACCTCGATGCGCTCGATGGCCGCCGCCGGCGGGATGAAGCTCTGCTCGTAGCCGCGGTTGCCGTTCACACGCGCATCGCGCAGGCCCTGGCGCTTGCCGTCCACCAGGATCAGGGTGTAGTCGCCCGGCATGCCGCGAATGGAGATGTCGGTCTCGTTGCTGCTGCCGTTGACGACCACGCCCTCCACATCGCGCAGCGCATCGGTCAGGTCGCGGAACGAGCGCTGGCGCAACGCCTCGCCCGGAATCACGCTGATGGAGGCCGGCGCCTCCTCGATCGCCTGCTCGAAGCCGGTGGCCGTCACCACCACCGCACCCAGCGTGGCCCCATCGCGCCCGTCCAGCGTCTCCGCGCCCTGGGCGGAGGCCAGTCCCGCCAGCGATGCGGCGGCCAATGCCCCTGCGATCACCTGGCGCCCTGTCGATACCTTGCGCATGAAAACTCCCTCGCTCTTGTGTTAGAAAATGAGAATCGTAATCATCAGCAACTACTGGTTTTGGACAGTTTGTGACAGCCGTTTCCGTGCCTTCCGCCCTTGCTGTAGACAGCCCGGCACCACCCCGCCTTCGTGTGCTGGTGGTGGACGACCATCCCCGCATCCGGGAACCGCTGGCCGCGTTCCTGCGCCGCCAGGGGCTGGAGGTCCACACGGCCGGTGACGCCCGCTCGGTGCCCGCGCTGCTCCAGCTGCACCGATTCGACGCGGTGGTGCTGGACGTGATGCTTCCCGACGGGGACGGCAGCCGCCTGTGTCCGCAGCTGCAGGCCGAGCACGGCGTGCCAGTGCTGCTGCTGACGGCGCGTTCCGCCATCGACGACCGCATCAGGGGGCTGGAACAGGGCGCCGACGATTACGTGACCAAACCGTTCGATCCGCGCGAGCTGCTGGCGCGCATCCGCGCAGTGGTTCGCCGGCGCCAGCACCCCGGCGGCGCCCGGCCCGCGCCGGTCACAGAGCGCACTACCCTCGGCCACGCGCAGCGGTGTTTCGTCTTCGCCGGCTGGCGCTTCGATGCCGCACGCGCCAGCCTGCGCTCCCCGTCAGGTGCGCTCCGGCAGCTGGCCCACACGGAGGCCCGACTGCTGGAGGTGCTGCTGCACCACGCGAACACGGTGCTCAGCCGCGATCAGCTGCTGGATCTGACCCGCACGCAAGGCCGCCAGGGCGATGCCGCGTTCGACCGCACCATCGACCGGCAGATCAGCCGTCTGCGCGCCCGGCTGCAGGCCCCCGAGGAGGCCGACGCCCCGCTGTTGCTGCTGACCGTGCGGGGCGGCGGCTACGCGCTGATGGCGTCCGTGGAGCGCGTGGACCCGGCCCGGGGTGCCGCATGCGCCGAAAGCGCGGCGGGCCCGCATGCCTGAGCTTTCCCGGGGCGGCCCCTCGGGCTGGCGCGGGCCCGCCGCCGGGGCCGAGGCGCGCGGGGGCCCCGGCCTCGTCTGGCAATATGGCCTGCTGCTGCTCGGTGCGTTGCTCGCGTCGCACCTGATCACCATGGCGCTGCTGCAGCGCACCGGCGCCTTGATCCACCCCGTCTCCCGCGAACAGGCGCTGGCGCTGCTGGCGACCGGCTACGCCCTGGCGGCCGATCAGGCCGCGGAACACCGAACAACGACCCGCCCGGCCCCGGGACAGCGCGGGGACCAGCCCACCCAGAGCTCGCCGGGCACGCAGTTCTGGCAGAGCGGCATGCCTGCCGTGGCGCCCTTTACCATGAAACCCGAAGAGCAGCGGCTGGCCAGCGAATTGCGCAGGCGCATCGGCCTGCCGGAGACGGCGGGGGTGTGGCTGCAATTGGAGCGCGCCTCGGGCGAGGACGCCCGCGCCGGCCTGTGGAGCCTGGCGGCCTGGAAGCCGCTGCACCTGCGCTCCAGCCTGGAGCTGCCCGCACGCAGCGCGGGTGCTGGCGCAGGCTCCGACCGCGCCCACGGCGGCTGGGTCAATGCCGATCTGCGCCTGCAAGGGCGCTACGACGCGTCCACCACGCTGCTCCTCGCGCTGCCGGCCAGCATCCTGCCCGTGCTGGCCGCCGCCCTGTGGCTGGCCTGGTGGCTGGTGCGCCCGCTGCGCCAGCTGATGGCCGCCGCCGCCCGCGTGGAGTACGGACGAGCGCAGCCCCCGCTGCCGGTGCACGGCCCGCGCGAGGCGCGCGAGCTGACGCGGCAGTTCAATGCCATGCAGCAGCGCATCGCCCGCCATCGCGACACACGCACCCAGATGCTGGCAGCCATCAGCCACGACCTGCGCACGCCCGTCACCGAGCTGCGCCTGCAGTCCGAACTGGTGGATGACCCGGCATTGCGCGCCGGGCTGCTGGCAAGCGTCGCCGAGTTGGAGGCGCTGGTGTCGTCCACCCTGGACTTCGCCCGCGCCGACGCGCGGGCCGAGCCTGCCGCGCCCACCGACATCGCGGCGTTGCTTCGGGAGCTGGCGCTGCGCTATCAGCGGCAGGGCCATGCGGTGACGGTGCGCGCCTGCCCGGCCGAGTTGGTCTGGCCCTGCCATCCGCTGGCGCTGCGCCGCGCGCTGGCCAACCTGATCGAGAACGCCCTGCAGCATGCAGGCACCCCGGTGGAAATCTCGGCGATTCCCCAGAACCGCCCCATGCTGATGCTGCTGGTGGAAGACAGCGGCCCGGGCATTCCGCCGGCCGCCATCGACCGTGTGCTGGAACCCTTCGGCCAGCTGGACACGGCCCGGGGCCCGGGTCGCGGCGGGGTGGGCCTCGGGCTGGCCATCGCCCGGCAGTGCGTGCATTCGCAGGGCGGCACGCTGGTGCTCGGCAACCGGCCGCAAGGGGGCCTGCGCGCGGCGGTGCACCTTGCCGGCACGCCCCGCTGCGAGGAAACCGCGGCCCAAGGCGGCACGCAGCAGGACGCGTGAATGCAGGGGCAGCAGCCCCGCAGAAAGCCGTTCCGCCCATTCGTAACCGTAAGAAACGGCCCACGGCGGGCGGGGGGCAGGGCCTACGGATACGGCTTTTTCCGGTGCCGACAATCCATCACCAACCCTGCCGCGCTCCCGTCCTCTCCCTGGTGAGAAAACGCTGGCGCTGCAGTCCGCCATATCGACATCGATTCAGGAGCCCTTCCCATGCAGACTGCCACCTTCCTCCGAACCTCTTGCGCCGTGCTGGCCCTGGGGGCGCTCGCGGCGTGCTCTTCCACGCCGCCGCCGGTGGACCAACTGGCCGTGAGCCGCTCCACCGTGAACCGCGTGGGCGCCGAGGCGAATGTGGTGGCCAATGCGCCGGTCGAGTTGCAGCGCGCCCGTGACAAGGTGGCGATGGCCGAGAAAGCCATGAACGACAAGAACTACGACATCGCCCGCCGCTACGCCGCCGAAGCCGAAGCCGACGCCCGCGTGGCCGAAACCAAGGCCGATGCCGCCAACAACGCCAACACGCTGCAGCAGGTGCAGACCAGCATCCGTGGCCTGCAGACCGAGATCGACCGCCGCGCGCCGGTCGTGGCTCCGGTGCCGCCCGCCCCTGGAGCCATGGCCGCCCCTGGCGCCATGCCCGCTCCCGCAGCGCCGATGGCACCGCCCGCTCCACCCGCACCGCCTGCTCCCATGGCCGCACCCATGGCACCCGCCGCTCCGATGGCGCCCGTCCGCTGAGGCGTTTCGCCCCAGCCCGCCGCACGCCTCGCTGCCTGCCCTTCACTTCTTTTGCCTAGAACACCATGCATCCACAACTTCGCCGCACTCCCCTGCTCGCCGCCGCCCTGCTGGCCGCCGGTCTGATGGCCGGCTGTGCCACCCGCCAGCCGCTCAACTCGGTGGAAGACGCCCGCACCGTCGTCACCCGCACCGCCAACAACCCCGACGTGGTGCGCCTGGCCCCGCTGGAGCTGAAGGCCGCGACCGACACGCTGGCCCGCGCCGACCGCGTCTGGACGGATGACAACGACGCCGCCGAAGCCAACCACCTGGCCTACCTGGCATCGCAGCGCGCCGAGATCGCCAGCAACACCGCCCGCGCCCGCCAGCTGGAAGCCGACATCAAGAAAGCGGGCACCGACGCCGAGCGCCTGCGCCTGACCCGCGAAGCCGACCGCGCCCGCATGCAGGCCGACGCCAATGCGCGCACCGCCCAGGCCGCGCAGGCGCAGGCCATGAGCGCCGAGCAGCGCGCCGCGCAGAACGAAGCCCGCGTGCGTGCCCTGGAAGCGCAACTGCGCGACATCGAGGCCCAGCAGACCGAGCGCGGCCTGCTGGTCACCCTGGGCGACGTGCTGTTCGCCTTCAACAAGGCCGAGCTGTCGCCGCAGGCCGGCCCGCGCCTGGACAAGCTGGCCAATTTCCTGCGCCAGTTCCCCGACCGCAAGCTGATCATCGAAGGCCACACCGACAGCGTCGGCGGCGACGCGTACAACCAGGAGCTGTCCGACCGCCGTGCCCAGGCCGTGCAGGGCGCCCTGGTGCAGCGCGGCGTGGCGCCCGACCGCATCACCGCCCGTGGCTACGGCAAGACCTATCCGGTGGCGGAGAACGCATCGCCCGAAGGCCGTGCGATGAACCGCCGCGTGGAAATCGTGATCGCCGACGAAAAGGGCAACCTGCGCGGCCGCTGATCGAACCCATCGCCCCGCGCGAAGCCCGTCCGGCGCCCTGCCGGGCGGGCTTTTTTTCCCGGCGCTTGCCATACTCATCGCCATGACCCAACGCACCGACCACACCTCCACCTCCACTTCCGCCTCCACCTCCGCCTCCGCCACCCCGGGGGCCCACCGGCCCGAAGCAGCCGGGCACGGCACCGCTGCCGATGTGCTGCGGTTCTGGTTCGACGAATCGACCCCGGCGCAGTGGTTCCAGAAGGACGACGGCTTCGACGCGGCCATCCGTGGACGCTTCGGCGCCCTGCTGCGCCGCGCGGCCCAGGGCGAGCTGGCCCACTGGCGTACCGGTGCGGACGGCCGGCTGGCCGAGGTGATCGTGCTCGACCAGTTCTCGCGCAACGTGCTGCGGGGCGAGCGGGCCGCCTTCGCCCAGGACGGCATGGCGCTGGTGCTGGCGCAGGAAGCCATCGCCCAGGGGCTGGACGCCGCGCTGCCGCCCGAGCGCCGGGCGTTTCTCTACATGCCCTTCATGCACAGCGAATCGGCGCAGGTGCAGGCCGAGTCGGTGCGGCTCTTCACCGCCCTGGGCAACGCCAACAACCTGGACTTCGCCCAGCGCCACCAGGTGATCGTGGAGCGATTCGGCCGCTTTCCGCACCGCAACGCGGTCCTGGGACGATCCTCCACCGCCGAGGAAATCGCCTTCCTGCAGGAGCCCGGCAGTTCCTTCTGAGGGCCGCAGGGCGTACCCGCGCGGGTTTTTCAGCCAAAACCAGTCCCCGCGCATGCTGGATGGGCATCTATTGCTATTATTTTAATAGCAAAGAGACGGCGCCGACACCAGGGCCTTGCCCTGCAGGAAATGTGAAAACACTGTAAATTACTACAGTGCTCACCGAATCCAAACTCGCCATCCTCGCCGACGCCGCCAAGTACGACGCCTCGTGCGCCTCCAGCGGCACGTCGTCGCGCAACTCCGTGGGCGGGCGCGGCATCGGCTCCACCGAGGGCGCGGGCATCTGCCACAGCTACGCGCCCGACGGGCGTTGCATCTCGCTGCTGAAGATCCTGCTCACCAACTACTGCCAGTACGACTGCCTCTACTGCGTGAACCGGGTCAGCAGCAACGTGCCGCGGGCGCGCTTTTCCGTGCAGGAGGTGGTGGATCTCACGCTCGACTTCTACCGCCGCAACTGCATCGAGGGGTTGTTCCTCTCCAGCGGCATCATCCAGACGCCCGACTACACGATGGAGCGGGTGGTGGAAGTGGCCCGCGTGCTGCGCGAGGAGCACGACTTCCGTGGCTACATCCACCTGAAGACGATTCCCGATGCATCGCCCGAGCTGCTGCTGCGCGCCGGCCGCTATGCCGACCGGCTCAGCATCAACATCGAGCTGCCGACCTCGGACGGGCTCGCGGCGCTGGCGCCCGAGAAGGACGGCGCGGCCATCCAGCGCTCGATGGGCCGGCTGGCCACGCACATCGACGATGCCCGCCAGGCCCGCGCCCAGCAGCAGCCGCGCGGCGGCGCCCCGCAGATCGTCTCGATGCCCGGGCGCACGCGTCGCGCCGAGGCGCCCCGGTTCGCGCCGGGCGGTCAGAGCACGCAGATGATCGTGGGTGCCGACGCCGCCGACGACCGCACCATCCTCGCCACCAGCGCCCGGCTCTACGGCGGCTACGGCCTGCGCCGGGTGTACTACTCGGCCTTCAGCCCCATCCCCGACGCCTCGCGCTCGCTGCCGCTGTCGGCGCCCCCGCTGGTGCGCGAACACCGGCTCTACCAGGCCGACTGGCTGATGCGCTTCTACGGCTTCACGCACGACGAGATCGTGCCGCCCGCTGCGGCATCCGGTGGCGATGCCAACGCAGCGGCCGGCATGCTGTCGCTGGACATGGACCCGAAGCTGGCCTGGGCCGTCGCCCACCCCGAGCTGTTCCCCGTCGACCTGAACACCGCCCCGCGCGAGCGCCTGCTGCGCGTGCCGGGCCTGGGCGTGCGCACGGTGGACAAGCTGCTGTCGGCCCGCCGCGTGCGGCGGCTGCGCCATGCCGACCTGGGCCAGCTGCATGTGCCGCTGGGCAAGGTGCTGCCCTTCGTCACCGTGACCGACCACCGCCCCGCCGACCGGCTGCGCGACCCGGCCCGCCTGCGCGCGCACCTCGCTCCACCGCCGGTGCAGGCGTCGCTCTTTGCCTGACGCAGGCAGCCAGGCATGCCGCACGCCGTCACGCTGAGCCATGCGGCCGACTGGCCCGGTTTTCGCGAGGCCGCGCGCAGCTGCCTGCAGGCGGGCCTCGAACCGGATGCAGTGCACTGGGAGGTGGCCGGCGCGGCGGAAGGTGATCTGTTCGGCGGGTTGGCGGAGGGCATGCCGGCAGCGGACGGCCCAGCGGACGCCCCGGAGAACGATGCAGCCGGCGGGGTCGCACCGGTCCACCCTGAGCCTCCGGCGGATGGGGCGCCCGAAGCGGCCGCAGGCTCCGGGCCCGAATCGACCACCGCAGCGCTGCGCGTGCCCCGCGCTTTCGTCACGCTGGGCGGCCATGTGGCGCTGCACAGCGACGCCGACCGCTACGCCCTGCTCTACCGCGCCCTGTGGCGCCTGGTGCACGACCCGGCACTGCGGCACGATGCGCTCGACCCCGACCTGGCGCGCATGCAGCGCATGGCGGCGGCGGTGCGGCGCGACATGCACAAGATGCGCGCCTTCGTGCGGTTCCGGGCAGTGGACGACGGCGAGGCCGAGCCGCTGCACGTGGCCTGGTTCGAGCCCGACCACCACATCGCGCAGGCGAACGCGGCATTCTTCGTGCAGCGCTTCACGCAGATGCGCTGGGCCATCCTGACGCCCGAATGCAGCCTGCGCTGGGATGGCGGCACGCTGCAGGTCGGCCCGGGCGCCACGCGCGCCGATGCGCCGCCGCCCGATGCGGGCGAGGCGCTATGGCTGACCTACTACCAGCACACGTTCAACCCTGCCCGCCTGAAGCTGGCGATGATGCGGCGCGAAATGCCGACGCGCTACTGGAAGAACCTGCCCGAGGCGACGCTGATCGATTCGCTCGCCCGGGGCGCGCACGAACGCAGCGTGCGCATGGTGGACGCCGGGGGCACGGTGCCCCAGCGGCGCATACCGAAGACGCCCTGATGCCGCTCAAGGGGCGCCAGGGTCGCCCCATCTAGGCGCGTCCTCAGGGCAGGGCGCCGTCCACCGTGCGGATGGTCTCGCGTCCGGCCTTGTCCTTGAGGCGCCCCAGATCGTTGTCCAGCGCGCGCACCAGCTTGTCGACGGCGGCGGTAAAGGCTTCCGGTACCTTGCCGGCGTCGGCGTTCACCGCCAGGGGCGGACGGCCGGCGGCGCGGGCCTCGATGTTGCAGCGCTTGTCCGCACCGTTCGAGCGGCCGGCGTCCAGATCGGAGAAATGCACCTCCACCCGGGTCAGGTGGTCGCGGAACCGGGAGAGGCGGGCATTGGCTTCGTCCTGGATCCAGCGGTTCATGGCCTCGCTGCCATCGATGTGGTCGTCGGTCTGTACCTGTACTTGCATGGGCGGCTCCTTGTGGTTGGAACCTGCACAGTGGGGCCTGGTCCCCGCTCTTCAATTGCCGCCGGGCGACCGTTGCGTTTGCTTGCCGACCGTTGCCTTTCGCCGCAATGTCGCCCGGGGTGCCAGCCCCACGGCAGCGGCGTAACTGGCCAGCACCGCGAGGGCCGGGAAGAGCGGCGGCCACCAGAGCCCGCGCTGGAACAGCAGCCAGGAGGCCACCACCATGGCGCCGGCACCGGCCAGCGCGAACGCTCCGGCGGCGCCGGGCCAGCGCCAGCCGCCCGCCAGCAGCAGCGGCAGGCCGAGCATCAGCACGACCGGGGACCAGCCGCTGTCCACGCTGCGCAGCCGCGCGCCGGTGAGCTGGTTGTCGATCAAGGTGGCCTGCAGCTCCACGGCCGGGAAGTGCCGTTCGCCGGCCCCCAGAGCGAACGGCGAGGCGAAGAGGCCGCCGGGCACTGCGCTGCTCCGGTCTGCTGGCAGGGTGTGGCCGACGAGCACGATCTTGCCGCGGAAGAAGCCGGGCGGCAGCACGCCGGGCTCCAGCGCCTCGCGCCAGGGCCGGGTGTCGAACGTGCCCGGCGGGCCGCGGTACACGACGAACTCCGAGGGCGCTGCTGCGCGGTGCGTGCTGGCCGCACGCGCATCGGCCAGCGCAGCCAGCTTGCCGGCGAAGCTGTTGATGTGGGCATTGGCCCGGCGCACGACCCCATCGCCATCCGGCCGCACCTGGGCGTCGCCCGGCACGGCTCCTGCCGCCAGAAAACGCTGCAGCGGCAGGGCGGCGGCCTGGGCGAGGGCATCCTGAGGCGCCGCCGCTGGCGCGAAGGCCAGCACCACCGACGAGGCGGCCGCGACCGACCGCTCGAAAGCGGCGTCTTCCGCAGCACCGGCGGGCTGATCGAACGCCAGGTCGAAGCCCACGGCGGCCGCGCCATCGGCCTGCAGCCGGTCCAGCAGGCGCGCATGCAGACTGCGCGTGGAGGGCGCACCGCCCGCTTCCTGGGCCGCGGTGGCCGGGTCGATGCTCAGCACCGCCACGGGCACCGCGCTGCGGCCCGGGGCGGCGAGCGCGGTGAAGGTGTCGAACACCTTCATCTCCAGACGATCCCAGGGTGAAGTCAGGCTGGCGGCCCACACCAGCAGCAAGGCCGCAGCGCCTGCTGCCACGGTGGCGCTCAGCGAGGGCAGGCGCCGCTGTCCGTCGCGCCGGGGCCGGCCCGCGCGCCCGAGGGCAGCGAGAAGGTGCATCGAGCCAGGCATGCGCACAGTATCGCGGCGCGCGCTGCAGGCCTCGCTTCGTTTTGCAACCGACGCGCCGGGTCGCCGCGCTCCTACAGGAGGGATCGGCTGCGGCGGTTACAAACGACCCATGCCTTCAGTCTTGCGCAACCCCGCGCCCGGTCACCCCAGCGCTCCTGGGAGACACGCCCGCCCCTGCGGAATGCCACGCCCATGACGTCGTCGAAACGCCTCAAGATCGGCCTGTCGGCCTGCTTCTCGCACGCCGACCCGGCCCGGTCGCTCTTCACCAACAAGACGCTCCAGTACGTGGAGCAAACCATCGCGCACTGGATCATGTCGGCCGGCGCGATGGTGGTGATGGTGCCCTGCCCCACCGGTGAAACCGCGCGCGGCGACGTGACGCTGGCGCACTACGCCGAATGGCTGGACGGGGTGGTGATGCATGGCGGCGCCGACGTGTGGCCGGGCAGCTACGGCGAGGTGCCGCTGAAGGACGCCTGGCTGGGCGACCGCATCCGCGACCTGTACGACCTGGCGGTGGTGGAGGCCTTCGAGCAGGCCGGCAAGCCGATCTTCGGCGTGTGCCGCGGCCTGCAGCTCATCAACGTGGCGTTCGGCGGCACGCTCTACCAGGACATCGAGACCCAGCACCCCGGCGCGCAGCAGCACCGCAACGCCGTCACCTACGACCAGCATTTCCACGAGATCGATCTCGTCCCGGGCACCCGGCTGTCCGCCATGTACCCGCGCCAGCAGCGCGTGGTGGTCAACAGCATCCATCACCAGGGCATCAAGAACCTGGCGCCGGGCTTCGACGTGGAAGCCTGGAGCCATCCGGACGGCGTGCCCGAAGCGATTCGCCGCCGCCCCAGCCGAGGCAAGGGCTACATCGCGGCAACGCAGTGGCACCCCGAATTCCGCGCCAAGGACGCGGTGGCGCTGGACGACACGCCCATCCTGCAGGACTTCCTGGATGCGTGTTCGTTCGCCAAGCTGCGGCCGGCACCGGGCCACAGCCCGTTCCAGATTCGCAATCGTGCATCTCGGCTGCTGCGGCAGGCCCTTTTGCTCAAGCGTTGAGATATAAAAGTCGTTGAGATATAAAACAAAGACCGCGTAGTCGGAACGGCAAGTCGTCTTGCCGACATCAAAAGGCCAAGGCAGGGTTTCCACTGTTTTTGCGACCAACGCTCGCCGAGCGGGCGTGGACGCAAGATGGCAGTCAGCCAGCGCGCAAAGCGTGGGTGGCGAGAGGATCCGTTGCTCGGTCGTGCCAGGGCAGTCTTTGCCCGAAGGTTCACCCACTGTCCTCTTCGCCAAACGCCCCGCCTTGCTGCAGGGAGCTGCTGTCGACGGCGGAAAGGCACGGGCCGAAGGGCCCGTGGGCGTAGACCGGGCCCACCCGTTCACGCTCGGCGCCTTCCGGTTTTCTTTCATCAGCCAGGAGACAGCGATGCGAGCCAGCCCGGATTCCCACTCCCCCCAACCCTCGGCCCTGGAGCCGACCCCGTCCACCCCCCTCCGCCTGCGACGCTGCGCGGCAGCGCTTACCCTCGGCGCCCTGAGCCTGGGCCTGGCGGCGCCGGCAGCGGCCATCACCGGCCAGCTCAATGCGCAGATCACGCTCACTTCGGGCTGCATCATCTTCGGTGGGCCAGGCACCGTGAATGGTGCCAACTTCGGCACGCTGGACTTCGGCGTGCGGCCCTCCACCTTCGTCGGCACTGCCACCGCCGTGGCCACCGGCGGTGAAGGCGGCGGCACCACGCAGGTGGTGTGCTCGCCCGAGGTGTCCGCCATCAACATCGCCGTCAGTCCCGGCAACCATGCCGGACAGGGCACGTCGGGCGTGGGCCAGCGCGCCATGAGCAACGGCAGCGCCTTCCTGGCCTATGACGTCTACCAGGACCCGGGCCACACCACGCCGTATCCGCTTTCGTCCGCCGTCACCGGCATTGCCGTGCCCATCACCGGCTCCGCCTTCGTGCTGCCCATCTACGGCCTGGTCAACAAGACCACCCCCAACGCCCTGCCGGCCGGCACCTACACCGACCAGCTGCAGGTCACGCTCACCTTCTGACGCGGGGGGCGCCATGTCGAGAAGTCCTCTTGCGGACGGGAATGCGCACGCCCGTACCGCCCCCCGCCGCCCTCGCCACCTGCGCGGTCGGTGGCTCGGCGCCGCGCTGCTGGCAGCGCCCGCACTGGCCGTACCGGCCTCCATTCCCACGACGGCGCCGATGCTGGTGACGGCCTCGGTCGTGCGGGGCTGCATCGTCTCGGGCGCGCCGCAGCAGACCGCCAACGTGCCGTTCGGTCGGATCGACTTCGGCACCCATCCCGCCGTGGGCGCGGCCAGCATCACCGCGCTGGCGGGCGGCGGCGGCCTGCAGGCCCGCATCGAATGCACGCCGGGCACGCAGGCCAGCATCAGTGCCAACGCCGGCCTGCACGCGCAGGGCACGCAGCGGCGCCTGTCCAACAACGCCGGGCAGTTCATTCCCTACGCGCTGGCGCTGGCCGGCGCGGCCACGGCGCCGCTGCCACCGAACACCGTCGTGGACCTGCCCCTGGGCGCCACCGCCACGGCGCTGCCCATCGTGGGCACCGCGTCGCTGCCGGGCAGCGGCTTGGCCGCCGGGCTCTACACCGACACCGTGCAGGTGACGCTGACATGGTGAGCCGCGCCACCTTTCTGGGCGGCTGGCTGCTGGCGGCCTGCGCCGGGCTGGGGGCCTGGGCGCCGCCAGCGCACGCCGCCGCTCCGCTCATGATCTGGCCGGTCGATCCGATGATCGCCGGCGGCCAGCGCGCCGTCGCCCTGTGGATCGAGAACCGGGGCGAGGAGCCGGTCAGCGTGCAGGTGCGGGTGATGGGCTGGACGCAGGACCAGGGCGACGACCAGTTCGATGCGCAAAAGGACGTCATCCCCAGCCCGCCCATCGCCGACATCGCGCCCGGTGCGCGCCAGCTGGTCCGGCTGATGGCCTTGGTGCCGGCCTCTCCGCTCTCGGAAGATGCCTACCGCGTGATCGTGGACGAACTGCCCCGGCCCGCGGGCGCAGCGCAGTCCGCCGGTGGTCCGGCGCCTGCTCCGGCGCTGGGCGTGCAGTTGCAGGTGCGCTATGCCATCCCGCTGTTCGTCTACGGCGCCGGTGCGGCGGGCCCCCGCATGTCGGCCACCGCGCTGGCCGCCCTGAACGGCGAGGCCGCGCAGCCGCTGGAGGCAAACCTGTCCTGGCGCATCGCCAGCGATGGCGACACGCACCGGCTGGTGCTGCGCAACGCCGGCCGCGCCCACGCGCGGCTCACCGCCGTCAGCTGGCAGGCGGCCGATGCCGCCCGCGAAACCGCGATCAACCCCGGCCTGCTGGGTTATGTGCTGCCCGGCAGCGAACGGCAGTGGGAACTGCCCGCCCCGCCCGCAGGTCCCCTGCTGCTGAAGGCCACCGTCAACGGGCGGCCTGCCCTGGTTCCCCGTGCAGCGCCATGACCGCCCCTCCCCCCTGCTGCGCACCGCCGGCTGGCTGGTGCTGCTGGGCTGCCTGCCGCATGCGCTGGGGGCAGGCGCCCTGCCGGCGGCGGCCGCGCCGCCTGCAGCGGCCCAAGGCACCGACCCACGCGGGCCGGTCACGCTGTACCTGGAGGTCACCCTCAACGGCCGACCCGCGGGCGAGCTGATCGAAGTGACCCGGCACGGCCCCGGCCACCACGCCATCGACGCGGCCGTGCTGCGGCAGTGGCACCTGCCCGCCGACGCGCCTGACGGCACGCCGGTGGTGCTGGAAAGCCTGCCCGGCGTGTCGACGCGGTACGACGCGGCCTCGCAGCAGCTGGCCGTGCAGGTGCCGCCTGCCTGGCTGCCGGCGCAGCGGCTGCAGCCCGAGGACCGCGAGCCCCTGCAGCTGTCTGCCGGCAGCGGCTGGCTGCTGAACTACGACGTCTACGCCCAGCGGTCGCGCACCGGCCCGGTGAGCGCGACCACCGCCTCCGTCTGGTCGGAGCAGCGCTATTTCGGCCCGCTCGGCATTGGCTCGAACACGGGAATCCTGCGCCATGCGGACAGCGGAGGCGGGACTTCCGGCTACCTGCGCTACGACACCCGCTGGACACGCACCGACCCGGTGGCCGCCACCGAATGGACGGTGGGCGACATGGTGACCGGCTCCCTCCCTTGGTCCACGCCGGTGCGCCTGGGCGGTGTGCAGTGGTCGCGCAACTTCTCCACCCGGCCCGACCTGGTGACCTACCCGCTGCCGGAATTCGCCGGCCAGGCCGCCGTGCCCTCCGCCGTGGATGTGTTCGTCAACGGGTTCCGCGCCACGCGCCAGAACGTGCAGCCCGGGCCCTTCACACTGGGCGGCCTGCCGACGGTGTCGGGCAGCGGCATCGCGTCCGTCATCACCACCGACGCGCTGGGCCGGCGCGTGAGCACCGAGGTGCCGTTCTACATCAGCAGCCAGTTGCTGCGGCCCGGCTGGACGGACTATTCGCTGTCGCTGGGCGCCCTGCGGCGGGACTTCGGCATCCGCAACCTCGCCTACGGTCAGGCGCTGGGTTCAGGCGTGTACCGGCGCGGCATCACCGACCGCTGGACGCTGGAGGGCCAGGCCCAGGCCGGGCGCGACCTGGCGGTGCTCGGCCTGGGCACGGTGAACCGGCTGGGGCAATGGGGCGTGGCGTCGGCGTCGGCCACCCGCGGACAGGTGCGCGGCACGGATGCTGGAATAGTTACGGGAACCGGTGGGGGCTGGCAGTACAGCCTGGGCTACCAGTACGAATCGGCGCTGGGCGGCATTTCGGCGCAGCAGCTGGGGCGCACGGCGGGCTACGGCGATGCCAGCACCGCCGCGCGCGACGGCTTCCGGCTGCAGCGGCGCAGCCGGCAGATCAACGCGCACCTGAACACCCGCGTGGGCAGCTTCAACCTGGGCTGGGTGGATCTGCGCGGCGCGCTGAACGAGCGCAACCGCCTGGCCTACGCCAGCTTCAGCACGTCGCTGCAGCGTGACCTGTTCCTGTCGCTGACGGCCGGCCGCACGGTGGACACGGGCGATACGCAACTGCGGATGCAGCTGACCTACCTGTTGGGCGACGACACCTCGGCGCAGGTCGCCTTCTCGCACACCGGCGGGCGCAACCAGGCGCAGGCGAGCTACCAGCGAAGCGTTCCGATCGAGGGGGGCTGGGGCTGGAATGCCAGCCAGTCGATCACCAGCGAGCGCGAGGGCCGCTACACGCAGGCCGCGGTGCAGCACCGCAGCCGCGCGCTGCTGGCCCAGGCCGGCGTGTTCGGCACGCCCGGCGCACCATCGCAGTGGGCGGGCGCTGCGGGCTCCCTGGGGTGGATGGACGGCTATGCCTTCGCCGCCAACCGCATCACCGACAGCTTCGCGCTGGTCTCCACCGAGGGCGTGCCCGACGTGGAGGTGACCTATGACAACCAGCCCATGGGCCGCACCGACGAGCGCGGCTATCTGCTGGTGCCGGGCGTGACCTCGTACTACAACGGCCGCTTCGCCCTGAATGCGCTGGAAATGCCGGCCGACATGCATGTTCCGGCGCTGGAAAAGAAGGTCGCGGTGCCGCGCGGCATGGGCGCCTTCGTTTCGCTGCCGGTGCTGAAGATGCGTACCGCCACCATCACGCTGCTGGACGCCGGGGGCCGGCCGTTGCCGCCCGGCAGCGCCGTGCTGCATGAACAGGGGCAGGTGCCTTCGGTGGTGGGCTGGGACGGGGTCGTCTACCTCACGCGGCTGCACCCGCGCAACACGCTGGTGGCGCAGCCCCCGGACGGGGCGCCGCCCTGCCGGGCGGAGTTCGACGAGGCCGCCTATGCCGCCGCGCGGGATCTGCTCGTGACCTGCCTCACCGAAGCGGAAGGCGCGGGCCGCGCTGGGCCGGCCACACCGGGGCAGCGCACATGACGAGAAGGAAGATGCAGGGCGCCGCGTGGCTTGCAGCCTGCGCCGGCGCGCTGATGGCCGGCCTGCCGGCGGCGCAGGCCGCGTGCGTGACGGCGGAAACCGGCGGCTCGCTGGGCACGGCATCGTCGTTCCGGGTGCGGCAGGGCCCGGCCATCACCACGTCGGCCCAGTTCACGCTGGGCTGCGGAGGCATCGTGCTGTCGGCGCTGGGCACGCCCACGGTGCGCGCGAAGATCACCTCGCCCACCACGGGCCTGACGCTCAAGAACGGCGCGCGGCAGATCCCCTATCGCATCACCGACCTGGGCGGGGCTTCGTACACGCAAGGCCTCCTGGTCATCAACGCGTCCGGTGCCGCCGTGCTCGGCCTGCTGAGCAACAACACGGCCAGCCTGCCGCTGCGCATCGCCACCACCCTCGGCGCGAACGTGCCCGCCGGCACCTACACCGACACCATCACGGTGAACTGGGAATACGCCAACCTCTGCGAAGGTTTGCTGGGCCTGGGCAACATCTGCGTGGGCATGCCGCGCAACGGCAACGTGGACCGGACACTGACCGTGCAGCTGGTGGTGACCAACGACTGCGCCATCACCGCGCCCGACCTGCATTTCGGTTCGGCGCCGCTGCCGGGGGCCTTCAGCTCCGTCACGCAGAACCTGACGCTGACCTGCACGCAGGGACTGAACTACACGGTGGGCATCACGGCCGGTGGGGCGCCGCAGGGCGGCCGGCGGCACATGAGCTCGGGCAGCAACCGGCTGGCCTACGACATCTTCCGGCCCGGCGGCGGCGTCTGGGGCACCGAGGGCGCGGCCCGCGTCGCGGGCACTGGCGTGGCCGACGGCCTCACGCCGCAGACGCTGCCCTACACCGCCACCATCTACCCCGACCAGCCGGCCGTGCCGCCCGGGCTCTACCAGGACAGCCTGCAGGTCGAGGTGCAGTTCTGAAGCGGCGGGGCCGCGCCCGGCTCAGGCGCTGGCGCCGCACACGCGCACCACGTCCGCGCCATAGGCTTCGAGCTTCTTGGCGCCCATGCCGGTGATGCCCTGCAGGTCGTCCAGCGAAGAGGGATCGCGCTCGGCGATGGCCGCCAGCGTGGCGTCGTGGAAGATCACGTAGGCCGGCAGGTTGTGCTCGCGCGCCACCTCCGCACGCCAGGCCTTGAGGTTGATGAAGCGCGCCTGCGCATCCGGCCCCAGGTTGGCGGCGGCGGCCGGCGGCGCGGTGCTGCGGCGGGTGCGCCTGGCCGGCGTGCTGGCGGTGGATTCCCGCAGCTGCACGGCCGTCTGGCCCTTGAGCACCGGCTTGGAGCCGGCCGTGAGGCTCAGCGTGTCGAAGCTGTGGCCGCTCTCCAGCATCACCTTGTGCAGGCCCACCGCGCCCGTGGCGAGCAGCTGGCGCAGCACGCCGCGCAGCTGCGGCTCGGTGTATTCCTTGCCCACGCCGAAGGTGGAGAGCTTGTCGTGGCCGAACTGCCGGATCTTCTCCGTGTCCTTGCCGCGCACGATGTCCATGATGTGCCCGGTGCCGAAGGTCAGGCCGCTCGCTTCGTGCACGCGGTAGATGGTGGACAGCAGCTTGCGCGCCGCATCCGTGCCGTCCCACACCGCGGGCGGGTTCAGGCAGTTGTCGCAATTCCCGCAGGGCTCGGACGCCTCGCCGAAGTACCCCAGCAGCCGCACGCGCCGGCAGTCGGTGGCCTCGGCCAGGCCCAGCAGCGCGTCGAGCTTGCCGCGCATCACCTGCTTGAACTCCTCGCCCGCCGAGCTCTCGTCGATCATGCGGCGCTGGTTGACCACGTCCTGCAGGCCGTAGGCCATCCAGGCATCGGCGGGCAGGCCGTCGCGGCCGGCGCGGCCGGTCTCCTGGTAGTAGCCCTCGATGTTCTTGGGCATGTCCACGTGGGCCACGAAGCGCACGTCCGGCTTGTCGATGCCCATGCCGAAGGCGATGGTGGCCACCATCACGATGCCTTCCTCGCGCAGGAAGCGGTCCTGGTTCTCCTGGCGCACCTCGGGCGGCAGGCCTGCGTGGTAGGGCAGCGACTTCAACCCCGCATCGACCAGCGCGGCGGACATCTCCTCCACGCGCTTCCTCGACTGGCAATAGACCACGCCCGCGTCTTCCGGGTGCTCGCGCTCGATGAAGCGCAGCAGCTGGGCCAGCGGTTCCTTCTTCTCTTCGATGCGGTAGCGGATGTTCGGCCGGTCGAAGCTGCTGACGAAGTGCTGCGCATCTTCCAACTGCAGGCGCTCGACGATGTCGGCGCGCGTCAGCTCGTCGGCCGTGGCGGTGAGCGCGATGCGCGGCACGCCCGGATAGCGTTCGTGCAGCACGGTGAGCGCGCGGTACTCGGGCCGGAAATCGTGGCCCCACTGGCTCACGCAGTGCGCCTCGTCGATGGCGAACATGGAGAGCTGCCCGCGCTGGTGCAGGCCGTCCAGCAGCTCCAGGAAGCGCGGCGTGGTCAGCCGCTCGGGCGCCGCATAGAGCATGGTGATGTCGCCGCGCGCCACCCGCCGCTCCAGATCCTGCGTCTGCTGCCAGTCGAGCGTGGAATTGAGATAGGCCGCATCCACGCCCGCCTCGTGCAGGGCACCCACCTGGTCGTGCATCAGCGCGATCAGCGGCGACACGACGATGGCCACACCCTTGCCCGCGTCGCGCCGCACGATGGCCGGCACCTGGTAGCACAGCGACTTGCCGCCGCCGGTGGGCATGAGCACCAGCGCATCGCCGCCGGTGATCACATGCTCGACGATGGCCTCCTGCGGGCCGCGGAACTGGTCATAGCCGAAAACGTCGTGCAGGACGAAATGCGCGGGGGACAAACTAAAACACTCTCTTTTTGATAGCAATCGGCCTTGGATACATAAGCGCCGAAGGCCGATTTGGCTTGAAATCCGTCGGCTTGCGACTGGGTGGATGGCCGCAGGCACGCGAGGGCGCTATTGTGCGCGCCGCGCCCGCGCTCGGCACCCCTGCGCTGGTGCCGCCAACGATTCGCAACGCCAATGGGTCGGTCCGATTATTCAATTGGACGCGTATGACTGCTGCCTCCAAGATGGATCTCAGCCCCGGCACAGGGGTACCGACGGACCTATCAGGAGACAACGAACATGCAGCGATTCCTTCGCGCCACCCTGGCGGCCTGCGGCGTGCTGGCGGCCAGCCTGCCGGCAACAGCCCAGCAGCCTTATCCCAGCGCGCCGGTCACTCTGGTGGTGCCCTTTGCGGCGGGAAGCGGCACCGACGCCGTCGCCCGCACCGTGGGCCAGAAGCTGGCGGACCGCCTCAGGCAGCCGGTGCTGGTGGACAACAAGCCCGGCGCCAACGGCCAGGTCGCCGCGCAACTGGTGTCCAAGGCCAAGCCGGACGGCTACACGCTGTTCATGACGACCAACACCACGCACTCCGCCAACCCGGCGCTGTACGCCAACCTGAAGTACGACCCCATCAAGGACTTCACGCCCGTGGCCCGCACGGGCGAGCTGCCCTTCGCGCTGATCGTGCATCCCAGCGTGCCGGCGAGGACGATGGCGGAGTTCATCGACTACGCCCGCGCCCACCCGGGCAAGCTGAGCTACGCCACGCCCAACAGCACCTCCCTGGTGGCCATGGAGAGCATCAAGCACATCGCCCGGGTGGATCTTCTCGGCGTGCCGTACAAGTCCAGTCCGCAGGCGCTGACCGACCTGCTGGGCGGCCAGGTGCTGGCCTATGTGGTGGACCTGGGATCGGGCAAGAGCATGCTCACGGGAGACAAGGTGCGCACGCTGGGCATCACCACGGCCCAGCCGTCGCCGCTGCTGCCGGGCGTGCCCCCCATCGGGCAGACGGTCAAGGGGTTCGACCTCACGTCCTGGAACGGCATCTTCGGCCCTGCCGGCATGCCCCCTGCCGTGGTCACGCGCATCAACACCGAACTGCAAGCCGTGCTGGCCGACAAGGACACGCAGGACAAGCTGGCGCAGATCGGCTTCCAGGTCTGGCCCACCAAGACACCGGAAGAGTTCAGCCAGTACGTCGCCCAGCAGCTCACGCACTGGGGCGCGCTCATCCGGCAGGCGGGCATCCAGCCGGAATGACGAGCCCCCTTGAACGGCGGGCCGCGTCGTGCCCCCGGCCGACGGCCGGTCGCTCCACGATGGCGCACACAGGACACACGACATGACAGATGACGCTTCCTCCACGCCCTGCGCACCACGCACCGGCCCGCTGGCCGGGGTGCGCGTGCTCGACCTCACCTCGGTCATCATGGGCCCGTTCGCGACGCAGATCCTGGCGCAGCTGGGCGCCGACGTCATCAAGGTGGAGACGCCCGAGGGCGACAACATGCGGCACGTGGGCCCGATGCGGCATGCCGGCATGGGACACATCTTCCTGCATGCGAACGCGGGCAAGCAGAGCATCGCGCTCGACCTGAAGCAACCGGAGGGGCGCGAAGCGGCGCTGCGGATGGCCGAGGGCTGCGACGTGCTCATCAGCAACGTGCGGCCGCAGGCGTTGGCCCGGCTCGGACTGGATTACGAGGCGGTGTGCGCACGCAACCCGCGCATCGTCCACGTAAGCTGCTGCGGCTTCGACCAGGAGGGGCCGGACGCCGCGCGCCCCGCCTACGACGACCTGATCCAGGGCGCCACCGGCATCCCGTGGCTCATGCAGCGCTACGGCGCGCCGGAGCCGTCGTATGCGCCCACC
>Ga0308157_10003661_pt1 | contig 21901 bp, 20 predicted proteins | sample PhyBR1_FD_201035 | JGI IMG/M metagenome (GOLD analysis project Ga0308157, IMG submission 201035) | Phyllosphere microbial communities from UC Gill Tract Community Farm, Albany, California, United States - DLSLB.R1 | ecosystem: Host-associated > Plants > Phyllosphere > Unclassified | place: USA...
TTGCAGATCTTGAGGATGACGTTTTAGGATTAGAAACCAGAATTTCAAAAATTAAAGGCGAACTTGATGATCTTGAGGATTCGATCGTAACCCGTAAAAATACCATCAAAGATGCACAAGCTGCAATTAAAAGATACGATTCTCAATTAAAAGAAGTTAAAAACAACCGTGAATACGATGCTTTAACTAAAGAAATTGAGATTCAGGGTTTAGATATTCAGGTATCTGAAAAGAAAATTAAAGAACACGGTTTCGAAATTACCTCTAAAACTGAAATCTACGAAGCAGCTAAAGGCGAGTTAGATGGCAGAAAGAAAGATTTAGAAACTAAAAAAGCAGAACTAGATGTAATTACTGCAGAAACTGAAAAAGAAGAGCAGGATTTACAGAAAAAAGCGGATAAAGCAGAGCCTCAAATTGAGGAACGTTTATTGGTTGCTTACAAACGTTTACGCAAAAATGCGGTTAACGGCTTAGCAGTAGTAACTATCGATCGCGATTCTTGCTCAGGTTGTTTCAACCAGATCCCGCCTCAGCGTCAGTTAGATATCCGTCAACGTAAAAAAATCATCGTTTGCGAGCACTGCGGACGTATTTTGGTTGATGAAGCATTAACCCACGAAGTAGCAGAAGCTTAATCAGCATCGCAAAAGCACTGAAAACGTCCCGACTTAAATCGGGACGTTTTTTGTTTACAGGCAAAACAACATGCACATTTTAACGTTAAATGTAGATATTTGTTAAAATGTGAAAGCTGTTGCCCCAGCGCAACATCAACCTAAAAGAAATAACATTTCCAGAATGATTAAAAGCTTACGTTTCGTCTTCCTTACCCCTCTTTTGATACTTCCATCCGTATTATTTGCAAATTTTGATTACAATGCCAATTGCTTAAAGGCCTATAAAAGCATTTTCGAATTGAAACTTGGTAATGCCCGTGCTTACATAGCGACAGAAAAGAAACAAAGGCCCAAAAATGCCATTATTCCGCTGCTAGAAAATTATATAGACTATTTTACGATCATTACTTCTGAAAGTAAGGCTGATTTCGACCGTTTAAAAGGGAATAAATCCATCCGTTTAGACCAGATCTCTGATGATGATAAAAACTCGCCCTATTATCTCTATGCCCAGGCTGAGATTAATTTACAATGGGCTTTGATCCATGGCCGTTTCGGCGAATTTTTTAATGCTGCTATGGAAATTAAAAGAGCCAACAGCCTTTTGCAGGAAAACAGTAAAAAATTTCCAAACTTTCCGTTAAACGCAAAAGGTTTAGGCCTGGTTAATGCGGTTTTGGGCAATCTGCCAGATGGTGCACTGAAAAGTACGCTAGCGACATTTGGTATAAAGGGAAACCTTCAAAACGGATTGAATATGTTTGATAAGCTTGCCGAAAGTTTGTCGGACTCATCTTACGAGCCATTTTACGATGAAGTGGTTTTTTATTATACCTACGTACTTACGGATGTAGCACACAGCCCTTCGGCTTATGCTAAAATGATGAAATATACCGAGCGCATTGCCGATACCAGCTTATTAAAAAGCTATTTACAGAGTTACGTGAGCATTAAAACCGGCCATAATGAAGAAGCAATTCAGATTTTAGCCAAAAAACCTGAAGGCGGCGTTTACCAGCCTTTTCCCTATCTTGATTATCTCGAAGGCGTAGCGCACTTGAATAAATTAGACCTCAATGCCGCTACTTATTTTAACCGCTTTTTGCAAACGAATAAGGGCGTAAATTACATTCGCGACACCAACATCCACCTGGCGTGGATTGCGCTCTTAAAAGGGGATAAAACGGGCTATACCGCCTATGCAAACAAATCACTTAACTCAGGTTATTTGTACCACGATAAAGATAAACAGGCCAAAAACGAAGCAGCAGGAACTCCGCCCTCAGTTGATTTGCTAAAAGCCAGATTGTTGTATGATGGCGGCTATTTAAATAAGGCGCTGCAGCAACTGGATGATAAGAAAACCGGCGATTATGCCAGCGATAGGGATAAAACGGAGTTTAATTACCGCTTGGGTAGAATTTATGATGACCTTGGACGCGATGATCAGGCGTTGACTGCTTATCAGGCAACGATTAACCAGGGTAAAAACCTGAAATATTATTTTGCGGCAAATGCAGCCCTGCAAATGGGTAAAGTTTACGAGAAGAAAAAGAATACTGTAAAAGCAAAAGAAGCTTTCAATACAGCCATTTCCATGAAAAACCATGAATTTGAAAACAGTATTGAAAGCCAGGCAAAAGCCGGATTAAAACGTTTATCGAACTAAAAACGGTGTATAAATGCGTTGATGTGCATGCCTGCGCCAACTGAAGCGAAAACAGCAATATCGCCCGCTTTAACTTTATAACCTTCAACCTGCTCTTTTAAAACCAAGTCTAACAGGGTTGGCACTGTGGCTACCGAACTGTTTCCGAGCCACGAAATCGTCATCGGTACAAGGTTCTCAGGCACGGTATCTTTGCCATATAATTTAAACAGGCGCTTCATAATGGCAGTGTCCATTTTGCCATTGGCCTGGTGTACAAACACAATATTAATATCTTCCACACTCAATCCGGCTTTATCTATTGCTTTTTTAATTACCTGGGGCACCTGAACCACCGCAAACTCATAAAGTTTCCTGCCGTTCATTTTAAGGTAATAATTGCCACTGGTTTCGTCAGGGTGTGAGCCTTTACCCATGGTTAAAAGATTGGCGTAGTTTACCGCATGTGTTTCGGTTTTGTGGGCGAGTATCCCTTTCTTCTCTTCGCCTTCCTGGGCTTCGAAAATTACAGCTCCGGCACCATCAGAAAAAATCATACTGTCGCGGTCGTGTGGATCGATAATCCGGCTCAGCGTTTCGGCACCAATTACCATTACGCGTTTTGCATCGCCACTTTTAATAAAGTAATCGGCCTGTATTGCTCCCTGAACCCATCCCGGGCAGCCAAAAATGATATCGTAAGCAACACAATCGGGGTTGTGTATGTCCAATTGCTGTTTGACTTTCGAAGCAAGTGAAGGCAAAATATCGCTGCGATTGCTACCCAAAGGGATATCGCCGAAGTTATGGCAAAAAATAATATAGTCTAAGGTTTCCTTATCAATACCGGCGTTTTCGATTGCTTTTTCAGCTGCTTTAGCGCCGATATGGTTGCTCAATTGCTCGGGGCAAGCATACCGTCTTTCTACAATTTCTGTAATTTCTGAGAATTTATCGATGATCTCAGCATTTTCCTTCTCCAGTCGACTTCCATTCTCAAAAAACGTAGCATTTAAGAATTCGTTACCAGAAATGATATTCTGTGGAATATAACTTCCAGTGCCGGCTATTACCGTATTTATTACTTTGCTCATAATTATAATACCGCATACTAAATCGGTATGTAGTATAAAACTATCAATTATATTCGGTAATCGAAAATAAATTAATTTTTAGGCCTGTTTATTTTTTTTTGCAAATTTTAACAACCCCCGCTTTACTGCTTACATTTAACTGCACCTCCACGTTTTTATGGCTTGAATCATAGATTCCATTCAGCAAATAGGCTCGCCCGTATTTTCACTTGCCGGAAGGTTAAGTTATTGTTTTTTTGTAAATAACTGATGCGGTCGATTGCTTTTAGCCAATAAATACTAAATATACCTTGTAATGGGTATTTAGGTTCACCTGTTCTTCGCAGTATTTTTACAGGATAAACGAAACTAAAATGAAAAAATTACTGTCTCTAGTGGCCTTGCTGTTTATTGCATATACAGCAAATGCCCAATCGCATATTTCGAAAAGTGAATACGCCCGATATAACTGCAGGTTCGCACCAAAAGGCTCTAATAATGCAGAAGGCAAACTAACCTGCCCTGCTTGTGCCAAGGAAAATGAAGATGCCCGAAAAAAGAAAATTGCTGACGATAAGGCTCAATCTGAATTGGGAAAAATAAAAAATGCCAAGCTTAAGGCCGAAGCTGAAATTGCATTTAAAAAGCAAAGGGCTCAAGTTGCAGAAAGGAGCAAAGTTACCGAAGTGCATGTAACAATGGGGAAAACACCCTTAGCTGCAGGTAAGACACCAGAAAAACCCGCAAAAAAGGCTCCTGTTAAACTCACAAAAGATGTTTTGTTCTTTGCCGATTACCCAGGCTCAATGTCGATGAGCGGCAACCGTTTAAATTATTTTTTAAATGCAAATGGCGATACCATATTAAAAAGCAAGGATTATTTTAGCACTTTCGCGGCCTTTAGCGATAACAAAGACAATTTTCCTAAGAATATGGGGATTGTGGTGTTAAACGAAGAAAATACTTTAACCAACGGCAAGACAAGAAAAATTGTCGATCTGGTTGACATCAAAGGCAAACGACTTTTTAATGATAACAGCATCAGTACGATCTTCCACTTAATGAACGATTATTTTGTGATTGGTAGAAGTAAAGATTTTGGTGAAGACTCTAGCTGGGGGTATAATTACAGGAGAATCCAGGAAGTTGATATCTACAACACTAAAACGAAGAAAGCCATCACGCTGGATAAAGACCGTAGGAATGTTGAAATTTATGTCGCTTTCGATCACCGAAAACTGGAAGATGAAGGATTAAAGCCAGTGCTTTTAAGGAGATATACCAATTATGATGAAGATATATACTGCTTAAATGCCGCCGGAGAGCTGGTGGTGAGAAGTTATAAAAGCAGTAGATAGGGATTTAGTAATCTTTGTAAAGCGTATGATGAATGGCAGGATTAATTACCTTAATCCTGCCATTTATGCTTTTAAGTATTTAAATTGCTTGCGATCAGGTAAAATCATCAATCAAAAATACAAAAAGCTCTTTAGGGCCATGGGCACCTAAAACCAATGTTTTTTCGATATCCGCAGTTCTGCTTGGGCCGGTAATGTTACTGATCATGGATGGAATCTGATTGCCATATTTGTTTTTTAGGATGGCAAAAGCATCTTTAAGGTCTAAAACCAGCTGACTGGTTTTGGCGATTACAATATGGTGGTGCGGAAAAATGCTTAATCTCCTGCCAGCGGCTCCCTGGTTGGTAACCATTACGCTTCCGTTACGTGCAATTAGGGCCTCGCAAAGGGTAATGCCTACTTCTGCCTGTTCAAAATCTTTATCTGTTTGATAAAAAGGAAATTCGTATTTGCTTAAAAACTGTTGCAATTCTGGCTCCCAGCAGTATATTTTGCGCCATTTAAATTTATCAGCAAGCTGCAGCATGTTTTCAAAGAAGTCGATACCATCTTCGCAGAAGATAAAATTGCCCGATATGGCTGTAAGTTGTTCAGCAAACAACACTTCCAGCTCCTCTGTGTTTTTTTTATACAGTTGACTTTCTTCTAAATTGGGATAAGGATTTTCACGTTTTTCTAACAGTGCTTTTCTTATCTTTTTTAGTATTTGTTCCTTCGCTGTTGTATTATCCTTCATATAAAAAAAAGCTACCCTGGTTATGCGCCAGGGTAGCAAATGTAATAATTGAAATTGTTTATTTATGCTTCTACAGGAGTAATATGTCCTGGAGTGCCGCTTTCTCCCTGATTTTCGAATAAGCGCTTTCCGAAAATCTCTTCCAAATCATCTTTAAACAATACTTCTTTTTCAATTAAGATATCAGCCAATTGAACCAATTTATCTTTGTTTTCTTCCAACAAATTAATGGCTCTCTGGTATTGACCTTCAATCAGTGTAGAAATTTCTTTATCGATTGTTAATGCAGTATCTTCTGAATAAGGTTTAGAGAAATTATACTCATTCTGACCTGATGAATCGTAATAGGTAATGTTTCCTAGTTTTTCGTTCAGACCATAAATGGTAACCATTGCTCTCGCTTGTTTGTTTACCTTTTCTAAATCGCTCAATGCTCCTGTAGAAATGGTATCGAACATTACCTTTTCTGCAGCTCTACCTCCCATTGTAGCACACATTTCATCCAGCATCTGGTGCGGGCGAACAATTAAGCGCTCTTCAGGCAGGTACCAGGCTGCGCCTAAGCTCTGTCCGCGGGGAACAATAGTAACTTTAACCAAAGGTGCAGCGTGTTCTAATAACCAGCTTACCGTTGCGTGACCTGCTTCGTGGATGGCAATTGCACGTTTTTCGCTTGGGGTAATGATTTTGTTTTTCTTTTCTAAACCACCTACAATCCGGTCAACAGCATCTAAGAAATCTTGTTTATCAACCGCCGATTTATTTTTGCGTGCAGCAATTAAAGCCGCTTCGTTACAAACATTGGCAATATCTGCACCTGAGAAACCAGGCGTTTGTTTAGCTAAAAATTCGGTATCCAACTCTTCCGATTTTTTCAAAGGCGTAATGTGTACTTCGAAAATTTGTTTACGCTCAATAACATCTGGTAAATCAACATAAATCTGTCTGTCGAAACGGCCAGCTCTTAATAAAGCTTTATCTAAAACATCAGCACGGTTGGTTGCAGCTAAAATAATCACATGTGTATTGGTGCCAAAACCATCCATTTCAACCAAAAGCTGGTTTAGGGTATTTTCGCGCTCATCGTTACCACCCATTACACCGTTTTTACCACGGGCACGGCCAATCGCATCGATCTCATCAATAAAAATGATACAAGGTGATTTATCTTTAGCTTGTTTAAACAGGTCGCGTACACGTGATGCACCTACCCCAACAAACATTTCAACAAAATCAGATCCGGATAAAGAGAAGAATGGTACCTGAGCTTCGCCGGCAACAGCTTTAGCCAATAGGGTTTTACCGGTACCCGGCGAACCTACCAATAAAGCACCTTTCGGGATTTTCCCACCCAGATCGGTATATTTTTTAGGGTTTTTAAGGAAATCTACAATTTCCATTACCTCAGTTTTAGCTTCTTCTAAACCGGCAACATCGTTAAATGTAATGTTAACCTGGCTTTCTTTATCGAATAAGGTTGCTTTCGATTTTCCGATACTGAAAATCTGACCGCCACCGCCGGCACCACCACCCATTCTGCGCATCATGAAAATCCAGAAACCAATTAAAAGTAATACCGGTAAAATAATGCTTAAAAACCAGCTTGCTAAAGGATTGCTACGATTTTCAGAATTGAAAGTGATTGCTTTTCTGCCTGCAGGCAATGCTTTTTGCGACTCGGCTAAAGCAGCTCTTAAATCAGCAAACTTTCCACCGTAGGTAAAATAAACGGTTGGCCCGCCAGACATGCCCAAAGAACTTGTGCTTCTGTAAGCTTTGTATTGCGGTTTTTTATCTAAACTGTCTTTTTTAATGTAAACCTCGGCTTTAACCAGGTCTTCTGTTTGGTAAGCCACAATCCGGTCAACGTCTCCGGTAAGTAACATCTGGCTTTCAAAAGTATCGTATTTAACCTCTTTGCCACTATCGGTAGTGAATAAGAACTGGGCCGCAATAATGGCAATGATAATTGCTGCGTACACCCAAAAAATATTAAATTTTGATCCTTTTTGTGGTTTCTTCGGGATGTTAGGTAATCTTTTTCCCTGTTTGTTGTTTTCGTTGGTATTTTGATTATCGTTCATTTGTCTTTGTCAAAATGGTTCTAAAGGTTACGCGCTTTGATAATTTGTGCTTTCCGCATCCCCCCAAAGTTCTTCTATGCCATAAAAATGGCGTTTTTCGGTCTTAAAAATGTGCACAACCACATCGAAATAATCCAGGATAATCCAATCGGCAGATTCGAAACCTTCTTTATGTCTGGGATCTACCTGAGTGGCTTTATATATTTCTTTTTCTACACTATCGGCAATAGCTTTTACCTGGGTGCCGGAGTTGGCACTGGCAATAATGAAATAATCAGCTACCGATGTATGGATATTTCTAAGATCTAACCGCACTATATCTTCTCCCTTTTTCTCTTGGATGCCATGAACGGCCAACTCAGAAAGGTATGTAGAAAGGGCTACTATTTTCTTTTTTACCATTAAAATGCTTTAATTTTGGAATTACAATATTATAAATTCAACACTTGCAAAATAACACTTTTTCGACACTATTTGTTGGTCAAAATTTAATCAAATTAAAAGAAGTTGATTCTACCAATAACTTTTTAAAAGAAATGGTGTCAAAATCCGAGCCATTAGCCGAAGGTACTGTAATTATGGCAGATAATCAGTTTGCCGGAAGGGGGCAGCAGCAAAGTGTTTGGCAAACGCAGGCCGGAAAAAATATCAGCACCAGTATTTACCTTAAGCCTTCATTTTTACCCCTCGATAAGCAGTTTTATCTGAATATAGCCGTTAGTTTAGCGGTTAACGAAGCTTTGAGCCACTTTATTCCAGATGGACTAAGTATCAAATGGCCTAATGACGTATATTACCGTGATAAAAAACTGGGTGGAATTTTGATTGAAAATACACTGACAGGCAGTGCGATTAAATCGGCTGTAATTGGCATTGGTTTAAACGTGAACCAGAAAGAATTTTCTGAAAATATCAGTCAAAGAGCCACTTCAGTCATTCAAATTTTACAAACGGAAACGTTTTTAATGGATATTATGGAGAAAATATTCATATTTATGGAAAAATACTACTTAATTTTGAGAGCCGGGAAGTATAGTATTTTACAAAATGATTACCTTGGCAAGCTGCATAACTTCGGAATTATGGCGTTATATCAGAATAATGGAGTCATTTTTGAAGGCACCATAATTGGAGTTGAAGAAAACGGCAGGTTAAGGGTAGAAACCGAACAAGGCTTAAAAAGCTTTAATTTTAAAGAAATAGAATTTACACACACAAAATAAAACACACAATGAAAAAAATCTCACTGGTGCTTTCAATGGTACTTTTTACCATTGCTGGCGCATTCGCGCAAATTGAAAAGCCGGTTACCTGGGCATATTCTGCAAAGAAAACCGGAAATAACGAAGCTACAATATATTTAAAAGCCACGATTGAAGACAGATGGCACATTTATTCTCAGAACGTTAAAGATGGCGGTCCGGTAAAAACTACTTTTACTTTTGCTCCTTCTAAAGATTTTAGTCTTGTTGGTAAAACAGTCGAGCCTAAAGCGATTGTAAAATACGAGAGTACTTTTAAAATGAACGTGAGCTATTTCGAAAAGTCTGTTATTTTTCAGCAAAAAATTAAGCTAAATAAAGGTACAACAGTTGCAAAAGGTAAAGTAGAATTTATGGTTTGTAACGATAAGCAATGTCTTCCACCAGAAGAGGTTGAATTTAGCGTTCCGGTTAAATAGTTGACAACAAAATAATTACAAACAGTCCCGACAAACTCGGGACTGTTTCTTTTTAAAGTAAAATCTACGTGTGGTAAAAAGCTGTTAATAAAATTATTATTAATTTCACCGCTTCATTCAAACACACACAAAGCGCACAAATGAAAAAGGTTTTATTATTGTTATTAATGGCGGCGATGTTTATTGCATTACCGGCCGTTAAAAGTTACGCACTTGTAACGCAAGATACCACAGCAACGGCCCCACCCGATGATATTGTTTTTACTGAAGTAGGATCGGCACAAGATAGTGCTGCGAATAGCCTGGTAAAAGATTCGGTTAAAAAAGATACTGTTAAAGTAGATAAAGCTGCAGCTGTTGCTAAAGATGCGGCGCCAAAACAATCTTTATGGGTAACTTTTGGCCTGGGCCTGTTGGCGGGTATCGCAGCCTTTTTTCTTCCTTGTATATTTCCGATGGTTCCGCTAACGGTTGGTTTTTTTACCAAACGTGCAGAAAGCAGGGCAAAAGGAATCAGAAGTGCCATTATTTATGGCTTATCCATCATCGTAATTTATGTTGGTTTAGGCGTAATTATTACGCTGATTTGGGGTGCCAGTGCATTAAACGAGATTTCTACCGATGGGTTTTTTAATATTTTCATCTTCCTAATATTGATTGTTTTCGGTGTTTCCTTTTTGGGGGCATTCGAAATCACACTGCCAAGCTCTTTTGTTAATAAGCTCGATGCCAAATCAGATTCGAAAGGCCTGAGTGGAATCTTTTTCATGGCAGCAACTTTAGCTGTTGTTTCTTTTTCATGTACCGGTCCATTAATCGGAACATCGCTGGTGGCTATTAATACCGATTTACTAACACCAGTAGTGGTGATGTTTGGCTTTTCGTTATCATTAGCCGTAATTTTTACCCTGTTTGCCATTTTCCCGAGCTTAATGACAGGCTTGCCAAAATCAGGCGGATGGCTAAATTCGATCAAAGTGTTTCTGGGTTTTCTGGAATTGGGTTTATCTTTAAAATTCCTTTCAACAGCCGATTTAGCTTATCATTGGGGCATCTTAGATCGCGAAATTTTCTTAGCCATCTGGATCGTTTTAGCCTTAATTTTAGGTGTTTATTTATTGGGAAAAATCAAGTTTTCGCACGATAGTGACCTTCCGTATGTTTCGGTTCCAAGGTTATTTATAGCTACTGCTACTTTTGTTTTCGCCATTTATCTTATTCCGGGCTTGTGGGGTGCTCCTTTAAAAGCGGTTAGTGCTTTGGTTCCGCCTTTGTCTACTCAGGATTTTATTATTGGCCAGGATAGCGGATCAGGGGCTGGTCAAAGTACAGCCTCAAACCATCCTAAAAGAAAATATGCTGACTTTTTACACATTCCACATAATATTGATGGTTTCTTTGATTATGAAGAAGCGCTTGCTTACGCCAGGGAAGTAAAAAAACCGTTATTTCTAGATTTTACCGGACATGGTTGTGTAAATTGCCGCGAAATGGAAGCAAGGGTTTGGTCCGATCCGAGAGTGCTTAAGAGGTTAAAAGAAGATTATATTGTGGTTTCACTCTATACAGACGATAAAACCGATTTGCCAGTTGCCGAACAGTTTGAGTCTAAAATACTGGGAACCAAAGTAAATACTGTAGGAAAGAAATTTAAACACCTGCAAGCAGAAAGATTTAACACGATTTCGCAACCATATTACGTACTTTTGGGTACTGATGAAAAGGAATTAGTTTCGCCACCTATCGGTGTCGAATTTGATATAGACAAATATTTGCAATACCTGGATAAGGGATTATCCAAGTTTGCTAAGAAATAAACAAATGAGCAAAATTAAGAATATTGGTGTTTTAACCTCAGGCGGTGATTCGCCGGGTATGAACGCCGCAATAAGGGCCGTAGTGAGGGCCTCTATTTATTATGATATTGAAGTAACCGGGTTTATCCGTGGTTACGAAGGGTTGATCAGTAACGATTTTATGCCCATGGACCGTAAATCTGTGGCCAATATTATCCAGCGCGGAGGAACAATCTTAAAAACAGCACGAAGTGAAGCATTCAGGACTGTAGAGGGCCGGAAAACTGCTTACGAAAATTTAAAAGCCAAAGGAATAGATGCGCTGATTGTAATTGGTGGCGATGGAACCTTTACCGGGGCGAATATTTTTTCAAAAGAATTCGATTTTCCGGTGGTAGGCTTACCTGGTACCATTGATAACGACCTTGCGGGTACCGATTTTACCATTGGTTACGATTCGGCTATCAATACCGTAATTGATGCAGTTGATAAGATCAGGGATACTGCAGAATCGCACGACCGTCTTTTTATTGTTGAGGTGATGGGGCGCGATTCGGGCTTAATTGCTTTAAGAAGCGGTATCGGGGTTGGTGCAGAAGCCATTATGATTCCGGAGGCAAACATGAATGCCGACGATATTTTGCACAAACTGGAGCACAGCCGAAAAGATAAAGCATCGAAGATTATTATTGTTGCCGAAGGCGACGATACCGGAGGTGCCTTTAAGGTAGGTGAAATTTTGCAGGCAAAATACCCGCATTATGATACCAAGGTTTCTATTTTAGGCCATATTCAACGGGGAGGAAAACCAACTTGTATGGACCGTGTTTTGGCCAGCCAGTTAGGCGTTGCGGCAGTAGAAGCGCTAATTAAGGGCGAAAACAGTGTGATGATTGGTCAGGTGAACCGGGAGATTACTTTTACACCTTTCGATCATGCCATCAAACACATCGATGCTGAAAAAGTAAGTACGAAATGGTTAAAACTGATCGATATACTTTCGTTTTAACCAAAACATGATATAAAAGAAAAGTCTTTCCCGCACCGGAAAGACTTTCTTGTTTTTGCTTAGTTTCGCTATAAGCAAATATCTTAATCTTCTAAAATTACAGCTGTACCATTGGCACTTACCATCAGCATACTGCCTCCGCTGCCAACTGTTTCATAATCTAAATCTACGCCAACAATAGCATTCGCTCCAAGAGCTGCTGCATATTGTTGCATTTCGTTAACAGCAGTATCTTTTCCTTCTCTTAAAACACGTTCATAAGAGCTTGATCTGCCTCCTACAATATCAGTTATCCCGGCAAATAAATCTTTAAAAATATTTGCTCCAATGATGGTTTCTCCGGTAACTAAACCAATATATTTTACAATTTTTCTGCCCTCAACAGTAGGCGTTGTGGTTACTAACATAGTTTCAGTTTTTTATAATTAGAACATAATCCTGCTAAAATGTTACAAAAATTTTGAACGTCCTTTTTAAGCTGCTGCTACGTTTAGAAAAATAAATTTATGTAATCTCATCTGGTTTCGCATCACTATTAAAAACCGATAGTTATGAAACTTGCTAAAACCCTTCTCCTTCTCTTTTTTCTTTCAATTAGATTTGTGGTGCAGGCCCAAATGCCGGTGCTCAAAGTTCAGCAAGCTGAAAATGAAGCGCAAAAACAAGCCGTGGTGCTTAAGAAACTGAATATAGACGTACAGATTACCGGAAACATTGCCACTACGGTAATGACCATGACATTTTATAACAGCAGCAGCCGTATATTGGAAGGCGAATTAACTTTCCCCATGCCCGATGGGGTTAGCATTAGCCGGTATGCACTTGACATTAACGGAAAAATGCGCGAAGCGGTACCAGTAGAAAAAGCCAAAGCTACAGAGGTTTTTGAAAGTATAGAGCGCCGTCGGATAGATCCGGGATTGCTGGAAAAGGTTGAAGGCAATAACTTCAGAACGCGGATCTACCCCCTGCCCGCTATTGGCAGCAGAACCATTATTGTTGGTTATGAAGAAGAGCTGGGTTTTAATAACGAAAATGCCCTGCGCTACCATTTGCCTTTAGATTACAACCAGGCAATCGCGCAATTCAACCTGAAAACAACCGTTTTTGAAAGTATTTTAAAACCTGAACTCGGCGAACAGCCTGATGGCAGCTTCGATTTAAAGGTTAATGGAAATACTTATGTAGGCGAGATCAATAAAACCAATTATCAGCCGAAACACGGCTTAACCATCAACCTGCCAAAACGGAGTGATTTGCCGGAAGTGCAAATGCAAAAAGCATCGAGTGGTTATTACTTTTTAGTTAACGTTTTTCCTAAAACACAAAGCAGGCCCCGACAATGGGCTGACGAATTGGGTTTAATCTGGGATGTTTCTTTAAGTGGTTTACAACGCGATACCAAAAAGGAACTGGCATTGCTTGATCAGATTATCCGGAAGAAACAAAACTTAACCATACAGTTGGGCCTGCTGAATAATAGTTTTAAGCATGGTGGTACTTTTACCATTTCGAATGGCAACTGGGCATCGCTTAAAAATAAACTGGAAAGCCTGGTTTATGATGGGGGTACAAATTTTAGTGCCGTAACTACACATGGATTTCAGGCAGATGAGTACCTTCTTTTTAGTGACGGGCTTTCCACGTTTGGGCTCAATACTATTGCCATCAGTAAACCAGTGCATACTATAAATACGGCCCTGAAAGCCGATTACAGCACTTTAAAATACATCAGTCAGAAAACCGGAGGTCAGTTTATCAACCTGAACGCCTCTACAGTTGACGAGGCCTTTAAGCAACTTAACCTACAGAATCTGCAATTTTTGGGCATAAAAGATGGCCTGGATGTAAGGCAAACCTACCCTTCACTGCATGCTAGTGTTAATGGAAACTTTTCGCTTGCCGGCATATTAAATGGTTTAAATACCACATTTGTACTCCAGTTTGGTTATGGCAATACCGTGGTTTCTGAGCAAGCCGTTCGTTTAAACGGAACCGAACATACTTTTAACAGCATTAATGTCAGCCGCGTTTGGGCACAAAAGAAAATCGCCGAAATGGATATTCAATACGAATCCAATAAGGATGACATTAGCATTTTAAGCAAGCAGTTTGGTATTGCAACCAGAAACACCAGCTTAATTGTACTCGAAAACCTTGACGACTACCTGCGTTACGAAATTGTGCCGCCACTTGAACTGCGGCAAGAATATGAAAGGATTTTAAAGCAACGCAGCACAGCGCTTCTGGAGCGTAAAACCGATTTGCTTAACGCTGCTGTAGCCATGACCAAAGAATTAAAAACCTGGTGGAACACGGAATTTAAACAGGATCTTGAGAAGAAAAACGAAGGTTATCCCGATCCGGGGCTGGTAGTTTTACAAGGAGACGGTACTGAAAATGCTGTGGTAAATAATGAACAGGTTAATGCAGCAGAAAGGCAAAATGAGGTGGCCAGATCGCAACAGGCACGTGCTGTCGCTTCTGCTGCAACAAGAATAGTTGAGGACAAGAGTCAGTTAAATGAAGTTGTAGTAGTTGGATATGGATCGCAGGCAAAACAAGCCGTAACCGGTGCTGCTTTAACACGGTTAAAAGCGGAAGAAGTTTTAGCCCCGCTCCAGGGAAGGGTTGCTGGTTTAAGTGTGCAACGAAATAGGGTTGCAGGGTCAAATGCACAAGAAACAAAGCCTCTGCTGGTAAATAAGCAGCCCGATATTATTACGCGTGAATTTAAAAGTGATAAAGCCTACATGAAAAATCTGGCAGGCAAACCCGACAGTGCTTATCCGGCTTATTTAAAAATGCGTGCCGATTATATCAGCACACCCATGTTTTATTTTGATGTAGCCAACTGGTTTTATCAGCAAAAAGATAGTGTTAGGGCTTTAACTATTTTAAGCAATATTGCCGATCTGGATCTTGAAAATGCCGATCTCTATAAAACACTGGCTTATAAACTCAAGCAAACCGGTAATTATAACGATGAAGTATTTATTACCCAAAAAGTTTTACAATGGCGCCCCATGGATGCCCAAAGTTATCGCGATTATGCGCTGGCCCTCGCTGATGTTGGTCAATATCAAAAAGCTTTGGATAATTTATACAAAGTGATTACGCAAAGTTATAACAGTCAGATTGCCAGAAGAGATCAGGGAATTGAAGAAATTGTAATTGCTGAAATAAACAATTTAATTGCCCGCCATGGAAACAAATTAAGCACAAAAGATATCGATAAAAGATTAATTCAACCTTTACCTGTTGATGTACGCGTGGTATTGAACTGGAATAAAAACGACACCGATATCGATTTATGGCTTACCGATCCGACAGGCGAAAAAGGTTATTATGGCAATTCGAGAACAAAAATTGGGGGTAGAATAAGTAACGATTTTACTACCGGTTATGGGCCTGAACAGTTTATGCTTAAAAAAGCACCTAAGGGAAAATATAAAATTGAGGTAAATTATTACGGCGACAGACAGATTAACATTAGCGGCCCGACTACAGTAACCGCCGAAATTTATACCCAATATGCAAGTGGCAAACAGCAACGTAAGGTAATTGTAATGCCGCTAATTGCAAATGGGGGAAAAGGGAATTTTGTTGGAGAATTTAATCTTTAACTGAAATTGCACCGATTATTGAAATTACACAGATAAGACTAGCTTGTTGCTTTACTAAATTAAAGCAGCAAGCCTGCTACCTCTTCCCAGGTGTTTACCCGTTCGTATTGAGTAATTAACAAGTTGTGGGGCGAGGTAAACAAAAGGGGGCGGCCTTTAAAGCCCGTAAAATTTTTAATTCGGTCATCAATCAGGATATCTGCTTCTACAATTTTGTTTCCGCAGAACATGATGTGTTTCCAGTCGATAAAAGGAAAATGTTCGGCCATCCAATCGTATTTATCAACCAGCGAATTGCGGAATTCCATGGCTGCTGAAACAATATAAACGTCATACTTTTCCTGCAGGGCTTTAATTACACGCTGACTGCCGGGAATCACCTCCATATCGCGGAAAAAGCCAGGTTCGTTAATGTATTCAAACCATTTTTCGTTAACCTCTTGCGGCACATGGTGATAAATTTCGTTTCCGGCTTCTATTTTCAGATCGAGGGGTACGTCGTAATCTCGGTTATAGAGTTTAATAAATTTTCCAAGGGCATCGGCAATTACCTCGTCCATATCAATGGCAATTCTTTTCATACTGTAGCAGCAAATATTTTGACAGCAAATATCCTGAAAACAAAGAAATTAAAGTATGTTTTTAATTTACAGTATTTTACTTATCTTTGCAGCCCCGCAGCATGTAGCTCCGGGAACTATGTTGAATACATAAATACGAAAAGAAATGGCAACTAAAATCAGATTGCAAAGATTCGGTAAAAAAGGAAAACCTTTTTTCCACGTTGTGGTAGCAGATTCTCGCGCTCCACGTGATGGTAAATTTATTGAGCGTTTAGGTTCTTACAACCCAAACACCAATCCTGCTACTATCGAGATTAATTTCGAAAAAACCTTAGCCTGGGTAAACAGTGGTGCACAGCCAACTGATACTGCCCGCGCAATTCTATCTTACAAAGGTGTTTTATACAAAAAACACTTAGAAGGTGGTGTTAAAAAAGGTGCCTTAACTCAAGAGCAAGCTGACGAGAAATTTGCAGCATGGTTAGATGCTAAAGCAGGTAAAATCTCTGGTAAAACAGAAGGTTTAGCTACTTCTAAAGCAGATGCGCGTAAAGCAGCATTAGCCGCAGAAGCTAAGAAAAAAGAAGAAAAAGCAGCAGCAATCGCAGCAAAAAATGCACCGGTTGTAGAAGAGGTTGTTGAAGAAGAGGCTCCGGCTGTTGAAGCTGAAGCAACTGAAGAAGCACCTGCAGCAGAAGCTACTAAAGAAGAAGGAGCAGAATAATTTTTATTGTTCTGTTTCAAAAATAGCGTTCCGAAATTCGGAACGCTATTTTTATTTAGGCTATATTTTTTATGTATCCGTCATGTTGAACTGATTTCAGCATCTCTTTTGAAAGATCCTGAAATAAATCCGATAGCTACGCGAATCAGGACGACGGCCGAATTTTAAGATTAATGAAACACGAGGAAGCATTTTACGTAGGTTACGTTACCAAAACAAGGGGGTTAAAAGGAGAAGTTCAGGTCTTTTTCGAATTCGACGATTACGAACAGCTCGATTTTGATGTGGTTTTTGCAGACATGCATGGCAAACTGGTACCTTACTTCGTGGCATCAGCCAAATTACAGGCCAATAAAACCGGTTATTTTAATTTCGACGAGGTTGATCACATTGATAAAGTTCAGCCTCTATTAAAAAAGAAGTTGTACCTGCCCATTGCAAAAATGCCTGAACGTGATGAAAGTGAATTCTTTTATACCGATTTAAAAGGGTTTATGGCTGTTGATGAGACATTGGGCGAACTGGGTGAGATTTTGGAGGTAAATGAATATCCGCAACAGTTTGTGGCTACCGTTTTTTATCAGGAAACCGAGATTCTTTTCCCCTTAAATGAAGATTTCATTATTGAAATTGATGATGAAGAGAAAATTTTAACACTCGATTTGCCTGAAGGCTTGCTTGATGTTTATTTAGAGAAATAGGTAATCAAACTTTTTTCGCCTCTTTTTCGTTTCATCTCTGATGAAGTGTTTATATATCTCCCTAATTGCGGTTGTTCTGGCTGCAGGTTGTAACCGTAAGGAAAATAAAACCAGCACTCCCCTAACGGTGAAAAAAGCAACGCAACGCGATTCTGTTGAGGCAGTGGGACTAAAAGCGCTGCGTGCACTCCGTGCTAAAAATTATGCTGAATTGGCGAGGTTGTTTCATCCCTTGGAAGGTGTTCGTTTCTCTCCTTATGGTTTTATAGATCCCACACATAAACATGCTGATTATTTGCATGCCGCTTAAAAAAGCTTTGATGCCATTATAGGCAAAGGCAATTCGATCGATAACCTGAAAGAAGCTTATCCACAACTTCATTTTACCGAGTATTATTTTAAAGGATTTAATGAAAAATACCGGGGTCTGGATTGGACCAGTCTGCGGTTTGTTTTTAAAAAATACGATAATGCTTATTACCTGGTGGCGGTAATACACGATCAACGGACAGTTTAGCCCGGGCTTAAATAATCCTGCACATTAAGCTGGTTAGCTAGGCTGTCGTAGAGAATTAAACATAATCGCCCTAATATCGGCTATCGTTAAGGATTAAATAGCTGGATCGAAAATAATAAAAGGGACCAGGTAAAAATATGCTTTGGTTTAAAGAACCAGACTAAAGACTTACCTTTGCGCTATGCGTTTTGATATTATAACTGTTTTACCCGCCCTGCTGGAAAGTCCTTTTGCCCACTCTATTCTGCACCGTGCGCAGAAAAAAGGGCTTGCCGAAATTGTAGTGCATAACTTACGGGATTATGCTACCAACAAGCAAAAAAGTGTAGATGACTATCAATATGGTGGTGGCAGCGGTATGGTGATGAGTATTGAGCCCTTTGCGGCTTGTATTGAAAAACTTCAGGCAGAGCGCGAATACGACGAAATTATTTTCATGAGTCCCGATGGCGTTACTTTAAATCAGAGTACGGCCAACGAGCTTTCCATTAAGCAGAACATTATTATCCTGTGTGGACATTATAAGGGCATAGATCAGCGCATCAGGGATATATTTGTAACCAGGGAGATCTCTGTTGGCGATTATGTTTTAAGTGGTGGAGAGCTTCCTGCAGCCATTGTGGTAGATGCCGTGGTACGCTTAATTCCCGGCGTGTTAAACGATGAAACCTCTGCCCTTTCTGATAGTTTTCAGGGGGAATTGCTCGATGCCCCTGTGTACACCCGGCCAGCCGACTGGCGTGGACACAAAGTGCCTGATGTTTTGCTAAGCGGGCACGAAGCCAAAGTGAACGAATGGAGGCATGAACAAGCTCTCGAACGGACCAAAACCCGTCGGCCGGATTTACTTGAATAAACTACATTCGGATTTTTACCAGGCGAAAATACCCTTTAGTGGGTATTGCCTGCTCCCCTGTCCCCTACTATTTTAGCAGAGTGATGGTCAGTCCAATTCCGGAAACTCATTTTTCTTTCCGGGATGGAATGGTTTGTGTAGAAAATGGAGATTTTGTTGTAATTAACAGGACGATGTGTTACTTTAGGGGAATTGCGTTCAATCTCCTTTTATGCCAAAACAGATCGTTATTTGTGATGACCATTTACTTTTTCTAAATGGCATTTCAGAATTGCTTAAAAACACCGGAAACAACTATCACATTTTTAAGTTTAGCGATGTACATTCGTGTAGGCAACATTTAATGCAGCATACTGCCGACGTTTTTATCTGCGATTTAAACATCAACCATAACGATGGTTTTTTGCTGCTTGAAGAACTAAAATCTCAATTAAAAAATACAAAAACGATTATCCTTACCGCATATTATGAAGATTTTCTGATCCAGAAAGCCAAGAAATTGGGAGTGGATGCTTTTCTAAAAAAAGAAACTCCCGCTGAAGAGCTGATCGGGATCATAGAATCGGATAAAAGCAAGGAATTTTACACCAACAAGAATTATAAACAGGGCAATAGTGTATACAGCACTATGGATAATCCGATTATCAATAAATTCAGGATTTCTAAGCAGGAAAAAGAAATTATTAAATTAATTATTAAGGGACTTACAAGTAAAGAAATTGCTGATGTGCTGTTTATCAGTATAACAACGGTTACCACCCACCGGAAAAATATCCACCGAAAGCTGGAAATCAGCAACAGCAGTTCGCTCATCAAATTTGCTCATGAGAATAATCTACTTCTTTAGCTTTCTGCTATACTCCTATTGCTCATGCGCACAAAACATCAATAAACAACTATTCATCTCATCCAGTTACTTTGTAGATACAAATTCTGCCTGGAGACAGGGAGATCTTCCCTTACATCAGCTTTCTGCTTTTAGTCCGCAAAATACCGTTAATATTGGCTACAATAAAAATGCAGCCGTATGGTGCAGGTTTGTTCTTAAAAACAACAACTCAACACAATGGATTAAAACCTGGCTGTGTTTCAATAATAACCACATCGATAGCCTTACGCTTTATGATGCAGGGCTTATTAAAACTATTGGTGATAGAACAACCAACCAAAGCCCTTTTATCGAAACCCTGGCGTTTGAGCTTAATTTGCAGCCTAATCAGGAGAAAACAATTTGGGTAAGGGTAAAAAAAGTGACGTCTTATTTAGACTTTGCATATAGTTTAGAGAGCCAGCACGATCTGGAAGCCCGCTCGTCTCAGAAAATAGCCCTAACCTCTTTTTTTCTTGGCGTTGTTTTTTTATTGCTCATGATCAACGGAATATTGTTTTTCATGACCAAAAACCGATCATACCTTTACTATATTGCCTATTCTATACTCACAGCTTTTTATGTAGCCATTACCACCAATTTTGCCAAACACATCTTGTTTCCTGAGTTCAGGTTTTTTAGCGAAGGCAGGGTTTACGTTGGGGCAATCTGGTATATCGCACTCAGTTTTTTCCTCGATCATTTTTTAAAACTAAAGGAAAATCAACCCATCAAGCATAAAATTGTGATTGTTTTCAACTGCATTAATTTTTCGTTGATTGTGATTTCAATCTCCCTTCTGGTGTTTTACCCGGATGTTGAGTTTCGCTACTTTTTTATATTGGGTTACCTCATATTTCTGGCTTCAATTGTTTTGCTGTTTGTGTCGGCCTTATCGCATGTAAAAATCGAAAAAACACAAGGTATTTATGCTTTATTTGCCTTTTTGCCTCAGCTTGTTTGGGGTGCCTGCTTAATTTTAAAAACCTTCGAAATTATTCCATTCGCACTGGGCAGTAACTGGATGTTGTTTATAAGCATGTATGAGGTATTTTTATTTGGATACGTTTTATCCAGAAATTATATTGATATCTTTTTGAAAAACAACGAGCTGATGCAGGAAATTATTTTTGAAAAAGAAAGTTCTTTGAAAACAATCAGTGAAGTTCAGCTCCGCGAGCGCAGAAACATCGCCAATGTTATCCACGATAGAGTGGGGAGTAAAATTGCCTATATCATGCACCTTTTTGATATGGAACACGCTAACCTGGCCAAACAGACTATTGGTGAACTGGCTGAAGAGATCAGGGATATTTCGCATAAAATCCTGCCAAAAGCACTTGATGATGGCGCACTGGTAGCTAGCTTACAGAGTCAGCTCAAAACCTTAAATGCGGGTTTGACCAATACCAGGATTGAACTTTTTTGTTATGATTTTCCAGAGAAAATAAATGAACCCTGGGTTTACGATTTATACCTGATTTCACTCGAAATTATCAATAATGCCATCAAGCACGGTCAGTCGGGTTTAATTACCCTGGAATTTTATCTGTACAGCAAGCACTATCACTTTCAGTTTGTAGATGACGGAGTTGGTTTTGATATGCAACAAATCAGCAAAGGTTTCGGGCTGGAGAATATCGAAAAACGGATCAACTACTATGGTGGCGACTTTGAAATCAACAGTGTTAAAAATGAAGGCACCATTATTCAGATTAATATTCCGGCCTAAGGTTAAGGGCTGGTAATTTATAAGCTTCGGGTACTGTAAAAAGATTAATCTGGTCGGAATATCTTACCAATACATTTTGAAAAATACCGGCGAATAAGTGCTCTCCGGACCTTTTGGAATAGAAGCATTTAACACAATCGAATGTGGATTTCATAAAGATTGTGGAAAAAATTAAAATTGGTTTTTTTATATCAAAAAAAATCCCTAATATTGCAATCCGATTTTCAAGGTAAAGAAAGTTGGTTTAATAGCTTAAAATCATGGATTTAGTAAAATTTGTTGAAGAGCAGGCCATCGCGAAAAAAG
>Ga0308157_10003662_pt1 | contig 21900 bp, 37 predicted proteins | sample PhyBR1_FD_201035 | JGI IMG/M metagenome (GOLD analysis project Ga0308157, IMG submission 201035) | Phyllosphere microbial communities from UC Gill Tract Community Farm, Albany, California, United States - DLSLB.R1 | ecosystem: Host-associated > Plants > Phyllosphere > Unclassified | place: USA...
CCCCATACTGCTTGGGCTCGCGGTCGTAAGCGGCGTGGTGGCGACCCTGCTGATCGAATTGCTGAACAAAGTGTAAAGGGAAGAGTGGAGGAGAGCGCGCCGGCAGGAGCGACTGGCGGCCCAGGCGGTGAGTGGGTGTCGTTGCGATCAACGCCATGCCCTTCGAGGCGCATGAAAAAGCCCTGCAGCTGGCTATCTGCTCGGGGCGCATCCTTCCAATCGTGAGAAGCGGCAGGGCCTATGGCGGCCTCACTTCCGTTCTCTCGTCTCCACCGAGCTATTCCGCTTCGTGCGTGGGACGCAGACAGCATAGTAGGTGCGCCCTATCAGAAGTCAACGATGCGATAGGCGCCATGCAGCCCGAATTGATATCCTGGGCCCAGGCTTAAGTGACTATTCTCAACCGAAGCAGTTTGATCGGAAGAGGGCGGCTTAGGGTGGTGAGCCGGCATTGGGTTGCCGCCTGAAAGCCGACATCAGCTTTGCGTCCACCTCGGCCATTCAGAGGCCATCGCCGATATCTACGATGGAGGGCCGCCAAGCTGTCACCGACAAGGTCAGGTAGACCTGCGTCCGGTGGGACGTTCCAATAGGAGCCAGCCTCAGCCGCGATGGCGCAGTGCCTCGACCACCAGTGCGAAGGCCGCGGTGGGCTGCCGACGGCTCGGATAGTACAGGTGGTAGCCCGGAAACGGCGGGCACCAGTCGGTAAGCACTCGCACGAGCCGGCCGTCGTCGAGATCCGCTCGGACTCGGTCTTCCGGCAAGTAAGCCAGGCCCAGCCCGGCCAGTGCAGCCCTCAGCGCCATCGACCCAGTGTTGACCACCAGCGGCCCCTCGACCCGCACGTTCAAGACCCGGGAGCCCTTCTCGAACTCCCAGGCGTAGAGCCCGCCGCGCGTGGGCAGGCGCATGTTGATGCAGGCATGCCCGGTCAGGTCGTCGGGCGTGCACGGCTTAGGACGCCCCTCGAAGTACGACGGCGTGGCGACCGCTGCCATGCGCAGGTTGGGGCCGATGCGTACCGCGACCATGTCCTTCTCGACCTGCTCGCCAAGCCGGACCCCCGCGTCGATGCGCTCGGCCACGATGTTGGTCAGGCCGTTGTCGACCACGATCTCGGCGGTCACGTCCGGGTACTCGAGCAGCAGCCGCTCTAGGGCGGGCCACACGATGGTCTCGGCGGAGTGTTCCCCCGCCGAGATGCGGACGTTGCCGGCCGGCTTCTCCCGGTACTCTGTCAGCGCAGCGAGCTCGGCGTCGATCTCGTCAAACCGTGGCGCCAGGGTGCGCACTAGGCGCTCGCCGGCCTCAGTGGGCGAGACGCTCCGGGTTGTCCGGGTCAGGAGCCGGACGCCAAGGCGCGCCTCCAGCCCCTTAAGCGAGTGGCTCAGCGCCGACTGCGACACACCAAGCTTGGCGGCCGCTCGGGTGAAGCTGCCCTCGCGCGCGACCGCTAGGAAGGCCGCCAGGTCGTTCAGGTTCTCGCGTGCCACTGATGAGCCCTGCTCATAGCCTCGATCATCTTTTCGCGTCTAATCCGATTGCCGCGCTCCGGATAGGTTCCCCGTCATGCCTGGACGGCGTCGCCGCTGGGATCCCCAGCAAACCCGCGAGGACGGGCCGCCCAACGGCCCGGTCGAGGACAACACGATGAAGACGCGCCAACTCGGACGCAGCGGCCTTGAGGTCTCGGCCATCGGCCTAGGCTGCATGGGCCTGAGCTTCGGGCTCGGGCCGGCCACCGACCGCGCCGAGGCCATTCGAGTGATCCGCACGGCGGCCGAGCGCGGCGTGACCCTGTTCGACACGGCGGAAGCCTACGGCCCGTTCGCCAACGAGGAGCTCGTCGGCGAGGCCCTGCAGCCGGTGCGCGACCGCGTGCTGGTATGCACGAAGTTTGGCTTCGACATCACTGAGGCGGGCGAGCTCGTCGGTCTCAACAGTCGGCCCGAGCACATCCGCACAGTGGTGGAAGCCTCCCTTAAACGCCTACGCACCGACCGCATCGACCTCCTGTACCAGCACCGGGTCGACCCTGCCGTGCCGATGGAGGACGTCGCGGGCGCGGTGAAAGACCTGATCGGCGAGGGCAAGGTCGGGCATCTCGGCCTGTCCGAGGCGAGCACGGCCAGCATCCGCCGGGCCCACGCGGTCCAGCCGGTCGCGGCCATCCAGGACCACTACTCGCTTTGGATGCGCGACCCCGAGCGGACGAAGTTCGAGGTCTGCGAGGAACTCGGGATTGGGCTCGTCGCGTGGGGTCCGCTCGGCCAGGGCTTCCTCACCGGTACCATCACCCGCGACATGCGCTTCGACGACCCGAACGACCTGCGCAAGGATTTCCCACGGTTCACCCCTGACGCGCTGGAGGCGAACTTCAAGGTCGTCGACTTCCTGAAGGGCCTCGCCGCGCGCAAGGACGCCACCCCGGCCCGCATCGCGCTCGCCTGGCTGCTCTCGCGCAAGCCGTGGATCGTGCCCATCCCAGGCGGCACCCGGGTTGAGCACCTCGACGACAACCTGTCGGCCGCCGAGCTCCACCTAACGGACGCTGACCTCGCCGAGATCGATGCTGCCTTCGTGGCCATCGACATCCAGGGCGCGCCTCTGTCCGAGGCGCTCGACGCCGCCATAGACCGCTGACCCCAGAAGGAGAACACCTATGCAGAAACGCACCCTCGGCAAGAGCGGCCTTGAGGTCTCCGCCCTCGGCCTCGGCTGCATGGGCCTGAGCTTCGGCTACGGCCCCGCCACCGAGAAGTCCGCCGCCATCGCGCTGATCCGCGCGGCCTACGAGCGCGGGGTCACCTTCTTCGATACCGCCGAAGCCTACGCGCAGGGCGCCAACGAGGAGGTGGTCGGCGAGGCTCTAGCGCCGTTCCGCGACCGGGTCGTGCTTGCCACCAAGTTCGGCTTCCTCGACGGAGATGCCATGAAGGGCGTGAACAGCCGGCCGGAGAACATCCGGGCGGTCACGGAAGCCTCGCTCAGGAACTTGCGCACCGACCACATCGACCTCCTGTACCAACACCGCGTCGATCCGGCGGTGCCGGTGGAGGACGTGGCCGGCACGGTCCGCGACCTGATCCGGGAAGGCAAGGTCCGGCACTTCGGCATGTCCGAGGCGGGGGTCGAAAGCATTCGCAAGGCGCACGCCGTGCAGCCGGTGGCCGCCCTGCAGAGCGAGTATTCCCTGTGGTGGCGCGAGCCGGAGACCTCGGTCCTGCCGATCTGCGAGGAGCTCGGCATCGGCTTCGTGCCGTTCAGCCCGCTCGGCAAGGGGTTCCTGACCGGCGCCATCACGGAGAGCACGACCTTCGACAAGACGGACTTCCGCAACATCGTGCCCCGCTTCTCCGAGGAGAACCGCAAGGCCAACCAGGCGCTGGTCTCGCTGCTCGGCGAGATCGCGGTCGAGCACAAGGCAACCAACGCGCAGATCGCGCTGGCCTGGCTGCTCGCCCAGAAGCCCTGGATCGTGCCGATCCCCGGCACAACTAAGCTGCACCGCCTGGAGGAGAACATCGGTGCCGCCGCGGTCTCGCTGACCCCCGACGACCTCCGCGCCATCGAGGGCGCACTGGCCAAGGTCGAGGTCGTGGGCGATCGCTACCCAGCGCAGCTGCAGCAGCGCGTCGGGCGCTGAGAGCCTCAGAGGGCAGCCGTCGATGAGCCGCACCGCATCCGTCACCCAGCCCGACGCAGAGCTTCCGCTTCCGGCGGCTCAAGGGTGGCGGGTGCTCGGGGTGCTCAGCACCCTGCTGGCCTTCGCCTCCATCTCGACCGACCTTTACCTGCCGGCGCTGCCGAGCATGGCGAGGGACCTGGGGACCGACGCCGGAACCATGGAGTTCACGGTCGCGGGCTACCTAATCGGCTTCAGCCTGGGGCAACTCCTCTGGGGACCCCTGGGGGACCGCTACGGGCGGCGCGGGCCAGTCGCGGTCGGGCTGGTCCTGTTCGTGATCGGCTCGGCGGGTTGCGCCTTCGCCGTGACGGCCCCGCAGATGATCGCGTGGCGGATCGTCCAGGCGGTCGGGGCCTGCGCCGGCGTGGTGCTCGCTCGGGCGATGGTGCGAGACCTCTACGCCGGCAACCGCGCGGCGCAGATGCTGTCGACCCTGATGACCGTCATGGCGGTCGCGCCGCTGCTCGGCCCGGTCCTCGGCGGCCAGATCCTGGCGGTCGCCGGCTGGCGGGCGATCTTCGGGGTTCTGGTCGCGGTGGGCCTCCTAACCCTGGCCGCGGTGGCGAGCCTGCCAGAAACCCTGCCTCCGGCGCGGCGCAACCGCGAGCCCCTGGGCCGTGCTCTGGCGCGCTACGGCTCTCTGCTCCGCGAGCCGCGCATCAGGGCCTATGCCGGCGCCGGCGGCTTCTTCTACGGCGGCGCGTTCGCCTACGTCGCCGGCTCGCCATTCGCCTACATCACCTACCACCACGTCCCGCCGCAGCTCTACGGGATCCTGTTCGCCACCGGCATCGCCGGCATCATGGCGGCTAACATCGCCAACGCCCGCATGGTCACGAGGCTGGGCGGTGACCGGCTGCTGGTCATCGGCGCCTGCGTCGCCACGTGCGCGGGCCTGGCGATGGCCGTCACCACCGCCACGGACTGGGGCGGCCGCGCCGGTCTGGTGGTCCCGGTGTTCGTCTACATGGCGGCGACCGGGTTCATCGTGGCCAACTCCGTGGCCGGGGCGCTGAACAGTTTCCCGGAGCGCGCCGGGGCGGTGTCGGCGCTCGTGGGCGCGATCCACTACGGCAGCGGCATCCTGGGGGCCGGGCTGGTCGGCGCCTTCGCGGACGGAACGCCGTGGCCGCTCGGCTGGGTCATCGCGCTGGCAGGTGTCGGCAGCGCCGCCTGCGCCTTCCGCGTCGGCGGAAACGCTCGCACCGATATGCCCATGGAACGGAAGGACGGCGCATGATCAAATCAGGATGCCCGGAAGCGGACCTTCCGAGGGTCTGTGAAGGGTCGAAAGCGGCCCCTTGCGCGGTCAAGCTGATCGAGTTTTGACCTAGTGGTGCGCGCAGGTTCCGCCTGAATGTGCGCGTCAGGACATCCTCTGTATGTCCTCGATCGGCAGCCGATAGTCGAAGGGCGCGCCCATCACCTCAAGCGAGATGACGCCAACGGCGCCTCCCTCGGCTGTGCCGACGAACTTGCCGACGAAGCCGTTGAACAGGCCAGAGCCGGCGCGCACCTCCTCGCCCACCTGCATGCCCGCGAGTGGGGTGAGGTTCGTGCGCCCCGTCAGTTCATCCTCACTCCACTGCCGGAGCCAGCGCAGGCCGGCCGGGTTCATGGCAAGCGGGCCGCGGTTGGCCGAGCCGAGGATGCCCGTCAGGCCATGCAGGTTGCGTCCGTCGACGTCTCGCTCGCGCAGGGCCGCCAGAGTGACGTCGCAGAGGCCGCCCAGAACACCCAGGAACAGATAGGACCGCATGGCCGGCCGCTGCTGCTCACGCCGCGGCACGCGCAGGTTCGAGCGCACCGAGCGGCGCCACAGGTACTCGCAGGGCACGTATGGGATGAACGGAGTCTCGTTTTCCCTAGCGCCGCGAAGCATGGCGCGCTTGATGCTGGCTGCCGCCGACAGCTCCCGGCTGGGTGCCGTCGTGCAGATGTACCAACGCACGGCCGAGGCATAGAGGTTCGGGGTCTTGTTCCGGCGCTCGGCCGGGATCGGCTCGTCCTTGGCGATGATGGAGTTGTGCTGAGGGGTCAGGCGGGCTTGGAAGCGCTGCCCATGCAGTTTGGCGCCCATGGCGGCTGTTCCTCGATACGCTACGAGAGGGGGCTGGCGGGGCGTGATGGCTTGGCGCTCACACCCCAGGACCTCAGGATCTCGGACGCAGGCTTGTTGAGCTTGCGGCCCTCCGCCTCCGCGGCTTTCCGCAGGGCCAGTTGCCGGGCGATGGAGATGTCCTGGATCTTCCGCGCACCGCCGCGCCGGGCCTTCTCCACGCGGCGAGTGACGATGTTCGCCGTGGTCTCGTAGGAGATGAAGCGCTCCCCGCAGTCGGCGCTCACGCACACGCGCTGGCGCTCGAAGACGGCCGCATCCTTCGCCGAGGGCCGGCCGTAGACGACCCTCGTGCCGCCTCTGCACTTCGGGCAGATCATGCCGACGGCTCCTGTGCCGGCGCGCCCTCGCGTTCTGCCGCCTCTCGACGTACCCGGCGCATCTCAAGATCGGCGGCGAGGCCCGCCGGGCGCTGTTCCGGCAGCGGTTCGGGCGCAGGCCCTTTCGGAGCCGCGTTGCGGGCTGCCGTGTTGGCGACGAACTCGGCGTGCATGCGGTTGATCGTGGCGCGATCGGCCTCGCTGGTGAGATGGTAGACCTCCGCGTCGAGGACGGCGTTGATCCGCGCGCGCTCCGCGAGGTGATCCGAGATCATCTCGCGGCAAACGTTCGCCATCTCGGCCGCAGTCGGCGCGTAGGTGCCGCTGCCAGCCCGGCCGCTCAGGAAGCGCAGCGTCGTCTCCTGCACGGCCCAGGCCGGATACTGCCCGAGCACGAGGATGAAGCCCTTCTTCGCGAGCTGCATCGCCTCGGGCCCAAGCTGCGCGGTCGCCATGCTGGATCGGAGGATGCCCACGTTCTCGCGGATCGTGACCTCGTCGGCCCCGACAAGGCCGGCATCGATCTCGCCACGCCGGGTCAGCAGCAGCGCACGCTGCTCATCGGTGGGGGCCGCTGCCGCCGACAACGCGTAGCGGCGGAAGTTCCCGGGGATCGGTTCGAGGTTGTTGTGCAGGTAGCCGATCAAGGCTGCTGTGCGGGCCGGGGCCGGCGGGATACCATTCCGGATCGCCGGCATCCGCACTTCCGGCTCGGCTCGGGTCAAAAGGGCCTTCGTCATTGCGGCCTCGCTGGCGGGATTGGTTGGCTTCGACGGCATCAGCGGCCCAGAGATCCTGAGCAGAGGCGCGCTGCGCCCTCTGGGCCTGCTTGGTGGGGGCCGGGTTCAGGACGCGGGTCGCGTAGCCGAATGGGTCGCCGGTCCTGGCGTCGACCGCGGCCTGTAGGGCCGGCAGGACGTCCTCGGCCCGGTACTTGGACAGGATCTTGCCGATCCAGGTCCGCACGCTGCGATCCGACTTGTTGGACATCCCGGCGAGCAGCGTCGGGAACTTCACCCAAATCTGATCCGAGACCGAAAGCTCAGCCGGCGCCGCGGCAGCGGCGGCCGATGCGGCAGCATCGGAACCGGGGGCGGGGGAGGGATAAAGGGTGGGGGGTTGGGGTGTCGGGGAAGGGGGGCGACCATTCAGGGAGGGGGTGGGGGTGTCACGCTCCGTCACGCCGTCACACACGTTGTCACACGTCTGATGCGTGACAACGTGTGACATGAGGCGACGCCGACGCTGCTGACGCTCGTTCTGGTTGGCTCGGCGAGCCGCCTTCTTGGCTTCCTCTGCTGCCTGCTCAGCAGCGACGCTGGCCTTCATCAAGCCGACGATCTGCTCTCGGCTCAGGCCGTTGGCGAGCATGGCGTCGAGGAGATCCGGGGTGATCACCATCTCCGCACCTACTCCGCGGCTATGAGTTGAGGCTGCGCGGGGGCAACCAGCGGGTCGAACTTCGTCGTCTGATTGCCGCAGACGTCCCAGCCCGGCCGGGAGGCGCGGGCGAAGACCTCGAGGTACGGGCCAGGGATCCGGGCCTCGATCTCCTCGTGCAGGTTCGGCGGCTTGCGGGAGTGCTCCCGGCGCGGCTCGATCCAGACACCCGAGAACGGGTTGCCCTTGATGCTGTGCGGGCGTCCGGCCTTCAGGATCACCACGTACTCAGCGTTGCCAGCGACCTCGAAACCGGTGCCGCGGGCGATCGACGGGCGATGGAAGAACAGCGGATCCCCGGAGGGCCATAGCTTGATCCACGGAATCGCCGACGAGTAGCGAAGCCGCCATGAGCGGGCGATCTCCGGGATGCGGTGAAGCAACGGCGCCGTGATCCAGAGGAAGACGCGCCCGCCCTCCGGCCGCAGCAGATCTCGCACCGGCAGGGCCTTCACATCGGCGAGCGTCATGCGGTCGTAGTGCTGCGGTCGGCTCTTGGTGCCGGCGGAGAAGCGCCAGGGCGGGTCGATGATGACCGCCCCGTAGTGACGGGCCGGGAGGTGCGCGAACAGGCTCATGCTGCGCGCTCCCGATGCGCCCGCACCTCGGCGACCGTCGCTGCGACGATCTCCTCAGCGGTGAAGTGGATGCGGCCGGCGCCCGCGCACTCGTTGCAGCCTCGGCGGGCCTTGCGCATGCGGCGCGCATTGACGAACGAGCGCGGGGCGCCGCCGGGGAAGCAGGTCGAGCACCAGCGGCCGTTCCCGACGAGGTAGGGATCAGGCACGGGACTCACCCTCCTGACGCGCGGCGTGGCGCTCGTCCTGAAGGCGGGCAAGGATGCGACAGACGTCCGGCTCGGTGAGCGCGATGGACCGGGCTATCCGCAGGGTGTCGTGGCCCTTGGCCCAGCGCTTCGCGATCTCGCGGCGGTTGCGGGGTATGTCGGGAAAGGGGTCGGCAGCGCGGGCCTTCATCGACCGATCTCCGCGAGCACGGTGCGGACGTGGCCCTCGTCGAGGCCGAGCGAGACGGCGATGTGCGCGGCACTCTGGCCCTCGCGGGTCCGCACCTCGATCTCGGCGCGGTCCTGCTCCTCAACGGAGGGCATGGTGAGGACCATGCGGACTTGGGTGGCGGAGCGGTCGACCTCGACGGTCTTGCGGCGCACGTAGCGCTGGCCGTCGTCAGCGAGCACGCCCGCTTCGACCGCCGCGTCCAGGCACGGCTTCACCCGGTTATCGATGTCGCCGCTGAAGGGGGGAAGGTAGATCGTGACATCGCAGGGGCCGGCCATCCGGCCGGGGCGCTGCACGTCGATCAGGAGCGCGGCCTGCTGGCGCCACGCCCGGTATTTAGTGGTCTTCACGCGTCCGCGGCCGACGACGTTGGCGAACAGGCTGTTCGTGCTCGGCGGCAGCGGGAAACGGATCTCGACCGAGGCCACGATCCGGCGGTGAGCGTAGACCGGGCGCTCCTCGGGCTTGAGGCGCGCGCCCAGCTTTGCTGATGAGAGAGAGGGCGCGCGCATGACGATCAGGCCATGCCGAGGGCGCTGAGGTAGAGTTCGAGGATCGCATCCTCTTCCTGCACCTCGTCCCGATCGCGCTTGCGGCGCGCGATGATCTTGCGAAGGACGGCGGTGTCGAAGCCGTTACCCTTCGCCTCCGCGTAGACGTCCTTGATGTCGCCGGCGATGCCGGCCTTCTCCTCCTCAAGACGCTCGATGCGCTCGATGATGCTTTTCAGTTGATCGGCGGCGACGGACGACGGGTCTACTTGCCCGGCGGGCTGAGGTGTGTTCATCTGTTGGCCTTCCTGCCAGTGAATGATCTGGTCTCACCGCTCGGTGCCCCGCTTCGCGGATGGGGCCCGGGCGGTTTTTTTGCGCTCACCCCTCTGGGTGGCGCTCCTCCGCATCGGTGCGGGGATCCTTGTCGCGGTCCCAGAGGCGGGGACGCCACTCGCGCGGCGGCGCAACGGCGTCCGAAAGATCCGCTGTCACCTCAGACGCCGCCGCCAGCCTCCAGGCGACCCACCTGAGGAAGGCGGAGCACGCCGAGCGCCCGATGTTGACGAAGCCGACAATGGCCTTCACGCAGCGCCCCCTTCGAGCCGCGCCTGGAGCGCCGCAATTTGTGTCCGCAGCCGACGGGCCTCTTCCTCGCGCGCTGCGCGGTCGAGCCATGCCGGCGGGTGATCCATGACGGCGCACGCGAACTCCGGCCCGTAGGCGGCGATCAGGCGAAGGAAGGCCCAGGAGGTCGGCGCCGACCCGCGGTCGAGCCAGCGGCCGATCGTGCTCGCGGCGATGCCGGTGTCTGCCGAGACATTGTCGGCCGTCTTGTGCGGGTGGACGCGGCGCAGGAACTCGATGGTCCGCTCGGCCACAACTGTCCGCTCATCACCCACAACTGTGGTGCTGTTCGCTGGCGACTGTTCCATCGCGATCCCCGATGCTGAGTGCATCGAAGAGCGACTGAGAACAGGGCTGAAGGAGGCGGCGGACATCTCAGCGGATCCCGGTCGAACAGTGCGGGTACGCAGGACACACAAGAGCGCGACCGCCATCAGCTTGGCGGCAGGGGCGGACGCGCTGGAAGGAAAGGCCCGGGGCACGAAGGCCCCGGGAGTCAGGGAGGAGCCCCTGAGGGGCGACGGACGCGCCGGAGCGCGAAAGGGAGAGCGAGATGAACGAGCACACACCGGAGACCGACGGCGCCGCGACCATCCTGGCGATGCACGCCATGGTGACGTGGCTGGTGCGGCGAGAGGTCGAACGGGGCGACGGGGCCGGCGACGAACTCACCCGGCACATGGTCGAGGCGATGCTCGGCGTGGTGCAGGTGGATCCGGCCCTCGCCGAAGCGGCGCACGAGGCGAGCAACGTCGTCGCCCGTGTCATCGACACCCGGCCGATGCTGGCGGTGGTGAACTGAGGTGCGCCCGATCCAGACGCTGGAACCTGAGACAGGATCGGGCGCGATCCAGCAGCCGCGGGGCCGTGCGGCTGCAGGAAGGAGGAGCGAAGCGCGGCGCTCATGGCGTCGGGCTCCAAGAAAGGGCGATGAGGCGACCGCCGCGGGCGGCGTCCCACAGAGCGAAGCCGACGAGCGTCACTGCGCAGGCTGTGCCGACAATGCCGACAGCACCGAGGAGGGAGCAAAGGCGAAGGGAGCGGCGGGTCATGCCGCTGCTCCGCTGACGCGGACCCCGGCCATCTCAGGCAAGAAGTCGATCGCGCGGACCTGACCGGCGGTCTCCCGCTCGATGACGATGATCTTTTCCAGGCTCGGCTTCCGCCGGCCGTTCGCATAGCGCGTCACGGCGGCCTGGGTGGCGCCGATCCGAGCGGCAAACTCGGAGTGGGTGAGCGAATGCGCCCGAAGGTAGTCGGAGAGCGTCATGGCCTACCGATACCATTGCGGTATGGGCGGTGCAAGGCCGATAATACCGTTTTGGACTTAGACGGTGGACGCGAGACCAAATATCACTTTGGTATGAGCGCCCTACGGCACTTCCGCACCAAAGCGGGCCTGAGCCAACAGGCCCTCGCTACCGCTGCCGGCACGTCGCAACCGCAGATCAAGCGGCTGGAGGCCGGTGAGCGGACACTTTCGAAGAAGTGGGCGGAGCAATTGGCTCCGCATCTGGGGATCACCGCTGAAACCCTGCTGTTTCCTCCGGCGCCACTTGAAGACGACGCGGACGACGTCAATGCGCCTCGCGCAACTGATACTGCCGTGCCTGAGCGCGGCCACGCGGCGGAAGCAAACGTCGTCGTCCCTGAAGCGTCAAGCCCGGTCGATACGAGCACCTTTAAGGGGCCGCGGAACGTCCCGGTCTATGGCACCGGCTCGGGTGGTGACGGCGGCGATTTTAGCTTCAATGGCCAGCTGATCGACCACGCGCCGCGCCCACCTGGCATTGCAAACCGCAAGGACGTCTATGTCGTCTACCTCGTCGGCGACAGCATCTCGCCTGCGTATGAGGACGGCACGCCGATCTACGTGGACCCGCACCGCCGGCCGCAGCCGCGCGATTACGTGGTCGTCGAGCTTCGTGGTGAGCGCGAGGGCGAGCCGGGGCCGGCCTTCGTCAAGCGTCTCGTTGCTCGCGGCGCCGGCAAGCTGAAGCTTGAACAGCATAATCCGTCAGGGCCGCTCGATCCTATCGACGAGAGTGAGGTCGTGCGGGTGCATAGGGTCATACCCTGGCTGGAGCTGATCGGAATTTGAGCCTCATAAGCGCGCTTTTGTATGAGAGAAAATCATGAAAAAGCCTTTGCATATCAGTAAGTTGGCGCCGAAATCCACTTCGAAGGAAATCACCCCCGCTCAAGGCAGCCTGAGCCTTGAAGTTGAGAAGGATGTCGGCGGGATCGGCATGGGGGTCTTGTCGAACGGCACGCCGTATCTCAACCAGCGCGGACTGGCAGTCCTGTGCGGCGTGCAGAATGCTCACATCGGAACCATCAGCAGCCAGTGGGGCGACGTCGAGCAAAAGCCGCGCATAACGGCTATCAAAGACATTCTCAAAAAGAGCGGGCCCGTACCGCCGGCGGCACATATTGAAATTCCGCACAATGGCAGGATGCAATACTGTTACCCTGCCGAAGTATGTCTTGCGGTTCTTGAGTATTATGCGTTTGATGCTGGAGTAAACAATCAGCCAGAGGCTCGTGACAATTTTCGCCTGCTCGCAGGCTCTAAGCTTCGGGAGATGATCTATAGCCAAGTTGGCTACGACCCGAATGGCACCATCCCTGACGTATTCAAAGCTTGGCACGACCGGCTCGCGCTAAATTATCAATCTGCGCCAAAAGGGTTCTTCCATGTGTTCAATGAAGCAAGCACTATTTACTATGAACTAATCCAAGCGGGAGCGCACATTGATAGCAAGACTGTAATTGACATTTCGATTGGCATTCCGTGGTCCGCATACTGGGTGTCCAACAAACTTGATGAAGTTTACGGGGTTCGGCAAAAATATCCTCATAGGTATCCTGACGACCACCCTCAGGCAAAATCTAATCCACACGAGTCTTGGTGCTATCCTCTTGAGGCGCTAGGCCGTTATCGGCAGTGGCTTCAAGACGACTACATCGAAGGTGGAAAGTTCAGCAATTATCTAATTGGCAAGGTTAAGCGTGGAGATTTGCCGCCCTCTGTTGCCCAACTTGCAATCAAAGCGATGGTTACGCCGCAACTGCCCGCGAAATAAGATCGGGCATTAAAACGGCATCTGGTCCCGCACCTCCGCCGGCACATCTCCAAACGCGGCGAGGGTGATGGTCTCACCCTCGTCGAACTCGCCTCCGCCGCGCCGGAGGAAGGCGGCGGCGCCCGGCGCCCAGCCGTTAAACACGCGATCCTCGGCGACCTTCCTGGCGACCTCGCCGTCGCTGCAAGGATAGACGCGCCCCTCGCGGAGCTGCCCGAACCGATCGCGCACGAAGGTCATGGCGCCGTACCGCTCATTCCTCGACATGATCCATATCCTCTCGAAGGACAGCACGTAGGTTGAGGTTTCGGCCTCCACCGCCACGCTCAGCGCAGTAGATGCATCGAAGCTTGCTCCCGAGGGCTGAGACCGTCCCGAGACCAGCACTCTCTGCCTCGTCCAGATGCCACCGAGCCCACCAGTTCCGACGGCCGCAGTCGTCGCAGGTCGCCGATAAGGCGGCGAGGTCCGCCAAGTGCGTTTCGTTGTGCCCATGCCTTCTTCCCACCTACAGACCTTCTGGCATGTTCACCTTTCGTTCTATGGTGGAGCGCTGACGTAGGGTTGTCGAGCGCGGTGGCGGAAGAATTTCACGGCCTGTGGACAGGCGTGGACAAGTCAGGACATGGCCCCCGGATTGGTATCGGGACAATGTCATTTTGGTATTGACCTGAAATACCGTATTGGTATGGTCGCCCATCGCCACACCGCGATGGGAGCCGCCGCCGATGTCCAACAAGCCACCCTTAAACTGGGGCCGTGAGAAAGACCGGATGCGCGGCCAGCGCGCGGCGCCGCCGGAGGTCCGTGAGGAGCGCCTGCGCACGATGGCCGGGCTACGCGGCACGGCAGCGGTTGCCCTTTCCGCTTGGCGCGGCCGTTCGGCCCATCGCTACGTCGTCGGCATCCACGATGTCGGTTCGGCTGATGCCGTTGAGGCTGCTCCCGCCGTCGTGATCGCCGTGCGCCGCGACGAGGCCGGCCTCGCTTCTCCCATCGACGTTGCCAGCATCGAGACCGCCGCCGACGCGGTGGCCTGGGTTCGTCTGGCCCAGGCTTCGGGTGCCTCCGAACTTCACATTCATCGCCTTGCCGAGGCCGCCGCCGAGCGCGCCGCCGTGGTCGCCGATCTCGCGCCAGCGCTGCCTCTGGACGATTGCGCCGCCTGAGCCTGCCGCGCTTCGGCGCGCCCCTTCGCCTTCCCGCAACACCAGCCCGACGAGGCCACCCATGTGCGCGCCGTTCAGCCAGGCCGACCAACCCGAGCCTGCCATCTCGTCTCTCGACCTCGCCGACGCGGTCGAGCACCTGCACCTCGCAGCGCAGGCCTACGGCGAGGTGGTGCGCAAGATCGCCATCGACGACGCGACCAGCGCGCAGCTCGGTCCGCGCGGCTCGCAGAGCGCGAACATGGTGCGGCTGCGCCTGGAGGAGGCGATGATCGCCCTCCGTGCCATCTGCCGGAACGCACTCTCCGAGACGACGGGCACCTACGCCAGCGAGTCGGACCTCGCCGAAGCGCAGAGCCAGCGCATCCGGCAGAACGACCGCAACATCAACCGCACCGCGATGCGCCGGGTCGACACGGTCGAAGCTGCCGAGCGCACCCTGATCGACCGCGCCCACGCCGTCGGCGCCGAACTCTGCCGCCTCGACGCCGCGCACCCCTACGGCAAGAGCGCAGCGCCCACCCACGGGTCGCACGAGGCCGGCTTCGTCTCTCCCGCTGCAGCCTGAACCACCATGCTCGCCCTGGCCCAGGATCTCCTCGCGGCCGGGATTGCACTGGCCGTCTACGTCGCCGGTGTTCGCGCCTTTCTCGGCCGCTGCAGGCGCCTCGTGCCGCCGCCGGCCCTGACCCTTTCCAGCCACTGCAACGACAACGGGGAACGCCATGTCCGTGCCGCGCCCGGCCGCTGAGCCGCTGAACGTCAACTCGGTTTCGGTCGCGGTCGGATTGGCCGTGCTGCTGCTCGGCAGCGGCGTGACCCTCGTGGCCTGCCTGCGCGTGAACGGGTGGCTGTGATGACGGACCTCAAGTCCCTCCGCATGGGCTACGCCGAGCGCGGCGACGGCAGGCCGGCGACCGACGCCGCCATCATCTTCGCCGGCGACATCGACATCACGTTCGACGGCGAAGGCTCGCCGGCCCTGGCCGAGGCAATCGTCACAGCGGCCCTGAGCTTCGACGCCGCGCGCGAGGCCCTGCTCGCCGTCCGCGACGCCTGCCGCGATCCAGACACCGACACGGCCATGCCGAGCGCCACCGGTGAACTCGTCGAGGCTGCCCTTGCCGCGATGGGGGAGCGGCCGTGATCCGCTGCGAGACCGTCACCTTCGAGGACGTCGGCACCACCCCGCGCAAGCCGCTGTCGGAGAGGCAGAAGCTGGCGCTGCACGAGAAGCAGGGCGGCATCTGCCCGCTCTGCAGTCAGCCGATGCTGCCGGGCGACAAGCTCACCGATGAGCACCTGCGCGCCCTCGGCCTCGGCGGGTCGAACGCCCCCGACAACCGGGCGATGGTCCACACGCCGTGTGCCCTCGCCAAGACCAACGGACCGGACGGAGACCTCGCCCGGATCGCGAAGGCCAAAGCGCAGAAGTGCGCCTCGCTCGGCTTCAAGACGCAGAAGGGCCGGCCGCTGCAGGGCGCGCCATTCCCGAAGGCCGAGCCCCAGCGCCGGGCCTCGAAGCCGCTCGACAAGCCCCGCCTTCCTCCCCGCCAACTCTACGTGGAGCGCTGACCCGTGCCCGTCTCCCGTCCCGAAACGCCGACCCATGCGGGCGCCATGATCCGCCACCGTCGCAAGTGCGTCGGCATGCTGCAATCCGAACTCGCTCAGCGGGTCGGGGTCAGCGGCGCGACGATCTCGCGGTGGGAGCGCGGGCGCGAACTCATCACGTTCGAGCGCCGGGAGCAGATCGCCGATGTGCTGGGCCTGGATCCGGCCCGCCTGCTCGAGCCCGGCGCCGTCGTCCTGCCTGTCGAGGATCGGCGCATCCTTGAGGGCTACCACAGCCTGCCGCCAAGCGAGCGTGCGGCGATCCGCGACCTGCTCGGCTTGCGCGGCCCGGCTGCGGAGCACGTGTCATGCTGAGCCCCGCCGATCTCGCCGCCACCGATTGGGACAAGCTCTCCGCCGGGCTGCTGGCGCTCTCCGCGCGCCGCGCGCTGGCCTCCCGCCAAGGCGAGCGGATGCTGCAGCAGCAGTTCGCTCCCGTCGGAGAGGACGAGCACCGCATCGCCCCGCACGACTTCCCGGCCGTCGAGGAAGATCTCGGTGAGATGGACCGGGAGTCGGCGCTCCTAGCGCAGACCGCGCATGCCCTGGCGTTGGTCCGGCGCCTTGCCCGCGACGAGCAAAGCGGACGCCCGGCGGCGATCGCGGCCGAAGCGGAGCCGCGCAGTCCATCGGCCCGCCACTTCCTCACCCGCGCCTTCGCCGCCCTCACGGGCGCCCCCTCTCGGAATGGAGGGGCGTCTTGATGCGCCCGCTCATTGACGACGGTTTTGCGGACAGCGCATCACGACATGGGCGCCTGCTTCATCTCATCAATTTCCGCGAGAATAAGCGCTGCACCACGCAGGGCCGTATTGGTAAGCTCGGCAGTCAGCCGCTCGCTTTTAACGTGGTTGTATCTCGTCGATATCTGCTCCGCCGCCTCCTTGAAGTATTTGATTATGCGCAAGGTTGGAGCGATGTCTCGGGGCAGCATCTTGTCGGAAGCCGCCCTTCCGTACAGCAGCTCAATAAGCTTGTAGGGGTATGTCTGGTCGTAAGTCCGTATGAAATCGGAGCTTACGTCCAGATCATACATTCGGCTTGCCTCCAGCAGGAATTCTCGCATTTCTACAGCGATCGCGAGCATGCCAGCGCGCCAATCATCCTGTTCTTGTTCACGTCGTCGATCGTCACGCTCTGCCTGACGACTCGCTACTTTGAAGGCGACATACAGAGCGATGATGCTTCCGACCGCCTGAGCGCCGGCAGCAGCGAGCGTCAGTATCTTCTCCAAATCCCACACGAGTCGGCTCCCGGTCGGAGCGATTGTGCCCCGCGTCGCGCACCCTATCGATGTGCGGGATCTAGCGTCGAGGATCTGTTCGGCTGCTCCCTCTCTCCGGCCTCTATCCTTCCGACTGGACAGGGGGAGAAGGCAGACGGCCGGAAAGAACTTTCCAGACAAAACGTGTCCCTTTTCGAAAACCAGGGGCAGAGCGCGAACATCGAGGCCACGAAGGGCGAATGTAGTCAGCAGAGCTTGACGGTTTTTCCCACCCCCTCGCCCAGCGAGAGCGCGGATGGAGGTCGGCGATGAAGGACGACGACCTTCGCCACCTCTGCCGGCTCGCTAGTATCGCGGTCGCCGGCATCCGTGATCCCGGCTTCGTCCGCTGGATGACCGAGGAGGCCGACGAGATCGAACTCGCCAACCAGCGGACCTGCCTGCTGATCCTCGGCGACGCCTTCCTCGAACTGGCCCGTCGGCAAGACATGCTGCCGACCTTCCGCGTCCCGACGCCTTCCCCCGCATCCCCAGACCAGCACGAAAGGCCGAAAGCATGAGCGCCGAGATCATGAACAGTCCGACCGTGCGCCGCATCGTCGGCCCGACCATCCTGCTCGCGAGCGGTAATTACTTCGATTTCCTCGCACCCGAGCAGTGCGAGATCACGATCGAGGACATCGCACACGGCCTGTCCAACATCTGCCGGTTCGCGGGCCACTCGCGCCGCTTCTACAGCGTGGCGCAGCACAGTGTCATCGTCTCGCGGATCGTGCCGGCCGAGGACGCCTACGCCGGCCTGATGCACGACGCTGCCGAGGCGGTAATCGGCGACATGGCGAAGCCGCTGAAGGACATCTGCCCTGACTTCCGGGTGATCGAGAAGCGGATCGAGGCCGACCTGTTTCCGCGGTTCGGCGTGCCGATGCCTCTGCCGGCGTCGGTGAAGGAAGCCGACACCGTCATGCTCGCTACTGAGCAGCGGCAGCTCATGCGCAACCGCGACGACTGGAATTACACGCGCGGGCGCCAGCCGCTCGACATCGAGATCCCACCGATGAACCCGGCCGAGGCGAAGGCGGCTTTCCTCGCCCGCTACGACGAACTGCGCACGCCCTCCACCCTCACCTCGGAGGCATGATCCCATGACCCAACCCCAAGAACAGGGCGCGAGCGCCGCGAGGACGGCGGCAGGGATCACCCTGACGTTCGACCCGAGCAAGCTTTTCGATGTCGTCGCTGAGGTCGGAGACGGCGGATCGGCCCTAGGGTGCCGGATCGTTGGCATCATGCTGACCGGCGGCCAATCCAGCTTCCGCGAAGACGTAGGGCTCGCCTTCTACGGTGTGTCTGCTGCCCCTGCCACTCTCGCCACCCCCGCCCCGGCCACACCGCCGGGCGTGCCGGATAGCGTGCGGGAGGCGGCGGTTGCCTATCTGGCAGCACGCGACGCCGAGCCGGAAAAGGACTGCTGGGACACCGAAACCGGCGAGGAAGAGCCGGGCGCCAGCAAGTTCGCGTCGGATTGGGCGTGGTCAGATTATCACGACAAGGCCAACGCCGCACTTCAAGCTCTCCGTGACGCCATCTCCGCCCATCCGGCCGGGCAGAGCACCGGGTTGGGAGCGGTGCTCGAATGCACCGGCTGCGGCTCGCGCGAGAGCATCGAGAGCATCCGGGCGCGCGGGTTCATGTCGTGCTGCCCCGAGCGGAAGATGCAGCCCGCCCCCGACAGCACCCGCACGGGGCCGGTGGGGACGGAGGAAGGCGCCCGTGCGCTGTGGGCTGCCTATACCTCAGCGCGATACGGCGAGCCTGATCCGAGCAACAAGTGGGATACGCGACTGCCAGAGGGACAGCGCGAGTATTGGCGCGAGGTCTATAGGGCGTCCCTCGCCGCCCGCCCGGCAGCCCCGGAGGCGCAAGGGGCGTGGAGGGAGCGCGCGGCTACCGAGATCGACACCATCGCTCAACAGTGGAGCACCGAAGGCGACGCTGATGGCCGAGCCTACGCGAAGACGCTGGCGGCCATTCTGCGGGCAGAGATCCCCGCTCCCCCGTCCTCCGGTCAGGAGGGCTGAGCGATGGATGAGCGCGACGACCTGCCGACGGGCGCCGAACTCGCCGAACTGATGGCCTACGAGCCGCCGCACAATCCGCCGCCGCCCGCGCTACCCGTGCGGAAGCGCTTTTACCTGACCAAGTGCCCGCACTGTCACTGGGTAGGATCGTCAGAGCAGTGCGGCACCGAGCCCGGCGACGACAGCGACGTCTGGTGTCCGGTCTGCCATAGCCCCGGCTGCGAAGCCGATCCGACGCTGACCGAGAGCGAGGAGCACGGCGAGGAGGTTTATCAGCGCCTTGCCGCCGCCGGAGCCGCCCTTCAGCAGGTCACGGCCGAGAGGGACGAGGCGCAGCGGATGCGCCGCTGGAACATCGACCGGACGGGCGACGGCGAGGTGCTGGTCTGCCGGGGCCACCACGATAAGGGCGAGGACTGCGACCACGAGCGGTTTGTGCCCGAGGAACGCCTTGCCACCGCCACCGCCGAGGCCGCCCTGCTCCGGGCCGAGGTGGAGGCGAAGGACAGGGCGCTGAAGGAAGAACGAGCCCGTCGCAAGGCGGCTGTCCAGAGCGTCCGCGAGAAGTCCGCGGCACTCTGCGACGAGGCGGCGGCCTACTTCGACCGGACCACTGGCCACTACGACCGCGCCCAGGCGGCCGGCGGCTATCGCGCCACTGCCAGCAAGATCCGCCTGCTGACGCCAGACCGCACCGCGCTCGCCCGCGCGGCCACGGCAAGGGAGGGGCAAGCCAATGAGTGATCCCGTGCCCCTTCGCGAGCGCATCCGCGATCACAAGACCAACCGCACGCACGAGATCCTGGCGCGTGACGCCGAGATCGACACCGCCTCACCGTTCCAGAACGGAGCCAAGGCCGTCGTCATCCGCTGCATGCTCACGGCTCGGGTGCGGGTGATCCCCACGCACGAGATCGACGCCCGCTTCGTCCCCGTGGACCCGTCCGAACCTGCCAACCGCTCGCGGCTGCATGTCGTCTCGAAGCCGGAGGATGATCGTCATGGCTGAGAACCGCCCCTGCACGATGTGCGGCGAGACCGACCCGTATCCGGCCTCGCTCTGCCTCGCGAAGCTCACGGGCTGCGCCGAGCGCAGCAAGCCCTGCCAGTACAGCGTCGAGGGGCAAGCACGCCTGACGGCCGCCATGGACGCATCGGCGGAGCACTGGCGCGCGGCCTTCGAGGAAGCGGCGGCACACGGCGCGAAGATCCGGGAGGCTTCCCATGGCGCCTGACAAGAGCCTCGCCGCCGAAACAGGTCGCACAGCCGAAACCCTATGGGACGCCCTCAACCGCGAGGAAGTCGAACTCGACAGCGGCGTGTCGTGGGAGGAGGTCGTCAGCAGCACCCTGCAATCCGTCGATCTCGCCTATCGGGCAGGCGGCGACGAAGCTCGGGTGATCCTTCATGATTGCTGGGTTGATTGGATCATCCAGCAGTGGGCGCACGTCGATCGCGAGAACGCCCGCCTCGCCGGCGAGATCTCCGCCCTTGCCCCCAACACGACAGGGAGTTCGGATCGTGCCTAGGGAGAGGGGAGGGGTTCTGCCGCATGGCCTCTATCCCCGGCTGCTCAGCCGGGAGCAGGCGGCCGAGTATTGCGGCTGCGATACTCTCAGCGCCTTCGACGATTGGCGCCGCCGCGGGATCGTACCGGAGCCGATGCCGGGCACGTCGAAGTGGGATCGCAGGCTGATCGATCGCTGGCTTGATCGCCGCTCGGGCCTCGTGTCCGATGCAAGCTCGTCGGCCGCAGAGGAATGGCTGGCTCAGCATGCGCGTTAGGCTCAAGGGCGTGAAGCGGGTCCGCAAGCGGCTCGCTGACGGCTCCACGCGGTTCTACTACTACCACCGCGCCACGATGACGCCGCTGCAGGGCGAGCCGGGCACGGCTGAGTTCGCCGCCTCATACGCTGAGGCCGGCCGGGCGGCGGCGCAGAAGCGCAGCTCTGGCACCGTGGAATGGCTGATCCGCAAATATCAGGGGTCGGGGGCCTGGGATCGGCTCGCCGCTTCCACGCGAGAGATAACCGCGCTCAACCTCAAGGCAGTCGAGGCCAAATGGGGGTCGATGCCGCTCGACGTGGTGAACCTCATCCCGCGGCCTGGGCTGCCAAGCGCCCGAACGCTGATGCTCGAATGGCATGAGGAACTGGCGGCGACCCACCCGCGCGCCGCCGATGCGAAGCTCGCGGCCATCAACACGGTGTTCGCCTGGGGGCTGGATCGAGGCCACATAGCGCGAAACCCAATCGGCACATTCACGCGGGCGTATCGCTCGAACCGGTCGGATCTGATCTGGCTTCCCGAGCACATCACCGCGTTCGAGCGGGTGGCCTCACCCGAAATGGCCCTGGCCTTAGCTCTCGCGCTGCACACCGGCCAACGGCAAGGGGATCTGCTCGCCCTCCCATGGTCCGCCTACGACGGCGAGGCGATCACGTTGCGGCAGGGGAAGACGAAAACGCTGGTCTATGTGCCGGCGACGGTCGCCCTGCGCGATGCCCTGGCTGCAGCACCACGCCGCTCGCCGCTGGTGCTCACGATGGCGAGCGGGCGACCTTGGCTCAAGAGGCACTTCCATTCGACGTGGACGGATACCGTGAAGGCGGCAGGCATCACGGTGGATCTGCATTTCCACGATCTGCGCGGCACGGCGGTCACGATGCTGGCCGAAGCCGGCTGCACCGTGCCCGAGATCGCGACCATCACCGGCCACTCCCAAGCCCATGCACAGAAGATTTTAGATCGCTACCTAGCCCGCACCCGCACCCTTGCGCGGAGCGCCATCGCGAAGCTGGAGGACCACCGCCGCGGGCGGAAGTTGGAAACTAAAATGGAAACCGGGGCCTGAGCGTTGACCCAGACCCCGGCTAAGTCACTGAATTATATGGTACCACCGCCCCGGCTCGAACGGGGGACCCCTAGATCCACAATCTAGTGCTCTAACCAACTGAGCTACGGCGGCACGTGAGGGGGGACTTATCCCGAGGCTCGCGGCATTTCAAGCGTCTTGA
>Ga0308157_10003663_pt1 | contig 21896 bp, 18 predicted proteins | sample PhyBR1_FD_201035 | JGI IMG/M metagenome (GOLD analysis project Ga0308157, IMG submission 201035) | Phyllosphere microbial communities from UC Gill Tract Community Farm, Albany, California, United States - DLSLB.R1 | ecosystem: Host-associated > Plants > Phyllosphere > Unclassified | place: USA...
CTTTAATAGTTTTAGGAATTCTTTCGCCTTTTCTATGGGCACTTGCCTTTAGAAGAGTTGCTGTTGCCGAAGTTGAAGAATTAATGCGCGACCGAAAATCTCGTGGTCCGTTGACGATGTTGTTTTTTATTCGCGTTATACTGTCTGTTTTCTTTATAGGACTGTTATTAAACATATTTTTCTCGCCCAGAGTGGCTTTCATCGCATTGATAATTGCGATTATCATCTATTTAATTTATCATAAAAAATTACACTCACAATATCATAAAATTGAAAATCATTTTCTAGCCAATTTGAATGACCGAGAGATTGCCAAAGCCAAAAGAAGCCGAAGCGATTTAACGCCTTGGGACGGACACATGGCGTTTTTTGACATTGCTGCCGAATCGAATATTGCTGGTGAAGCCCTGAAAAACCTACAAATCAGAGAGAATTTGGGCGTTAATATTGTTTCGATAAAACGTGGCGATGTTATGATTCACATTCCCGAAGCTAACGAACGTGTATTTCCTGGTGATGAAGTCTGCGTTATCGGAACTGATGCTCAAGTTCAGGAATTTAAAAAATACCTCGATCAACACGAAATGGATCTTTCTCCAGAAATAGTAGAACCAGATATTGTCCTTAGACAAATTGAGTTAAAAAATCATACTTTTTTAGGAAAAAGCATTAAAGATTCTAAACTACGCGAAAAAACTAAAGGCTTAATCGTTGGTATCGAAAAAAGAGGAAACCGAACCTTAAATCCTGAGTCGAATGTTATCTTAGAAAAAGATGATATTTTATGGATTGTTGGGGATCGGAAATTGTTGTGGGATTTGGCGCATGATTAGAAAATGTGAAATGTGACAATTAGATAATTAAAAATCCTTTAGGAAAATATTAGATACTTAAATTAAATTTGAAAATTACATTAGTCTATAGTTTACTTTTCAAATCCATCATTCCGTGAAGGATTCTTACTACTTCTATTTCACTATTCGATATAATTGAATAGAAAATAATATGTTCACCTGATTTAAAACCTAATATTCCTGCAGTTATTATATTATAGTTTCTCCCTAGTTCTGGATTATTTGCCAAATCAGCACATGACGTTAAAAGCAAATCATAATACTTTTCAGCTTGCATTTCTGACCAAGTTTCAATTGTGTAGTCCCAAATTTCAGATAAGTCCTCAACAGCTTTATTTGTCAAATAATATTTAGCCATTTGATTTTTTTCTAGCTTTTAAAACTTCAAGATGTTTCTTGGCATTAAAATTTACTGCACGTCCACTTTCAATTCCATCATTGATTGCTTTTCTTAAAGCAATTATTTTATTTTCTTCATCTTCTAAAAGACGAAGACCTGCCCTGACAACTTCACTTGCGTTATTGAATCTTCCATCATTAATACTGTGTTCAATAAAACTTTCAAAATGATTACCAAGCGATATAGAAGTATTTCGTCCCATAATTTTTTTTGCTAAGTTACCAAAAAATGGTAACTTTCCAAATAGTTACAATGCTTTTTGAAAAATTCAAATAAAGATTGTAAACGTAGCGCTAATTAGATTTTTTTAAAACAAAAAAGGCATAAGATTTAAAACTTTATGCCTTTTGCTTTATCATTTCTAAAATTTTCTTATCTCGAATAATTCGGAGCTTCTTTGGTGATTGTTACATCGTGTGGGTGACTTTCATTGATTCCACTAGCTGTGATGCGAACAAAACGTCCTGAATCCTGTAGAGTTTCGATATCTTTTGCACCGCAATATCCCATACCGGCACGAAGTCCACCTACGAATTGCTGCATACTTTCGTTTAATTCTCCTTTGTAAGGTACACGGCCTACGATTCCTTCTGGAACTAGTTTTTTAACATCATCTTCCACATCTTGGAAATAACGATCTTTCGAACCTTCCTGCATAGCTTCAACAGATCCCATACCTCTATAGGATTTGAATTTTCTTCCTTCAAAAATAATAGTTTCTCCTGGAGATTCCATTGTTCCTGCTAATAACGAACCTAACATTACACTGTCTGCTCCAGCTGCAATCGCTTTTGGAATATCTCCTGTATAACGAATTCCACCATCGGCAATTACAGGAACACCTGTTCCTTTTATAGCTGCTGCCACTTCAAGAACAGCAGAAAACTGAGGAAATCCAACCCCTGCAACAACTCTTGTAGTACAAATCGAACCTGGACCAATTCCTACTTTTACACCATCAGCACCATTTTCTACTAAATAAAGAGCGGCTTCCGGAGTGGCAATATTACCCACAATTACATCCAGTTTTGGGAATTTCGCTTTTACTTCTTTCAATACATCTACCACACCTTTGGTATGACCGTGAGCAGTGTCAATAATTACGGCATCAACTCCAGCGTTTACTAAAGCAGAAGCTCTCGTAACAGCATCGGCAGTAACGCCCAAAGCAGCTGCTACTCTCAAACGACCAAATTTATCTTTGTTGGCATTTGGTTTTTGAGTCAATTTGGTAATATCTCTAAAAGTGATTAAACCAACCAACTCTTTTTTATCATTTACAACAGGCAATTTTTCAATTTTATGACCTTGTAACACAACCTCAGCTTCCTCCAGAGAAGTTCCTTCGGCAACTGTTACTAAATTATCTTTGGTCATAATTTCAACAATAGGTCTTGAACCATTTTTTTCAAAACGCAAGTCTCTATTGGTAACAATTCCTTTAAGAATTTTATTTTCGTCTACAATCGGAATACCACCAATACCATATTCTCTCATAGCATTTTTAGCATCCGAAACCGTAGAATTTAATAATAATGTAACAGGATCGATAATCATTCCAGACTCTGCACGTTTTACTTTACGTACTTCTGCTGCTTGTTGTTCGATAGTCATGTTTTTATGCAAAACACCAATTCCTCCTTCTTGTGCCATAGCAATTGCCATAGAACTTTCTGTAACTGTATCCATAGCTGCAGATACAACGGGAACATTTAAGGTAATATTTCTTGAAAATTTGGATTTGATACTCACCTCGCGAGGAAGAACGGTTGAGTAATTAGGAACTAACAATACATCATCGTAAGTTAAACCTTCACCGACAATCTTTGAGTTATGTGCTTTCATGTTGCAATTTCTAGTTAAATTGCATGCAAATGTACATAATCTTAAGCTAAAAAACACTTTACTGTCCTATTTTATTTTTTAAGAGAAACATAAAAGTCTTTAAGTATCAAATGCTTTATTAGAATAGTTTTAGTAGCTGTCTAAAATTATGAATTGCAAAAAAGTTATCTTAATTAAACACAAAACCAATTCACAATTAACCATTAACAACTCACAATTAACTTTCACCTACCACTCCCGCCAGCAATAATATTAAGGCCTATTTGAAAAGTGAGGGCATTGGCTTTTGAGACATCCTTCAAAGCAAAAAGATTGTCGGCCATTGCATAAAAATTGAACATTCCTATATTAGTTGTCAATCCAAGTCCGACATTCGAATAAGAATACGAATCAATTGTATAAGTGGCTTTCATTTGCAATTTTTCGAGAATTCTTCTTCTATAATAAGCAGTAAGCGCTACCATTGGCACTTTTGGTGTACTCATTGTAAAAAACTGAAGACCTACAGAATTTCGATACCAAGACTGTTCATCTGTGGCGCAATCACATTCTGTTTGTCTTTCTTCTTCAAATGAATATTGGAAAGAAGAATAAAATTTAACAGGTCGCCATGTTGTGTATTTATGATATAATGTGTCTAAAGGAATTGCATCAAGAAAATCTTCATAAGCGTCACTTGGAGTACCATCCGAATTGATTTCGGTAATTACTCCCTTAAAGTTGTAATCACCTTTCAACGTATAATTTACAACTTCTTTTGAGTGTTTTATAATACCAACATCAATTAAACTAGCCGTTAATTGAATATTGCGTTTCGGATAATAGGTAAGTCCCAAGTCCATACCTACCCCAAGATTTCCTCCAAAAAAAGCCCTTTTAGTTATATCATCTTTTATATCATTTGATACGTCTCCGTCGTAATCTTCATCTAAATATTTTTTTAATCCTGATGTATTCAATTCTAAATCTGATTTAATAACCTGATCGTAAATCAAATCTTTTCCTTGGGAGGTAACAAAATAACCCGAATTATGCGTAGATGTTCCATTAAAAACACTGGAATAGATTTTTGCGCGAGCTCCCAGAGTCAGTTTATCATTAATTTGTTTATTAAATCCAACATGAAAAACATATAGCAATTCTGCTTTGGCACTCAAATCACTCATATCAAAAGACTTTCCTAAATAATCTTTATTTCCATATAAAGAAAATATAGCATAATCTGTTGGAACGTAAATAAAAGAATCTAATTCCTGATACATTCCAAAAGACACGTACGATTTACTTTCGTTTCCTCCAACTCTGAAACCTGCGGTGAAAATTTCGAGTTGTTGATTAGCAGTAATATAATCTTTGCTATTGGTCGAAGCAACTATATTTTTAACTTTTGTTGTAAAATCTACATCATTATTTGCAAATAAATTATAGGCATCAAATCCTGTAGAACCAGCATTTGCCGAGATACCAGACAGCAATGGCACACCAAAAAACCATTTATATTTTACATCCGCGCCAGGATTGATCAAAAGACTTTGAGGCTGTGGAGTGAAATTATATAATATCTCTTTATTCTGAGAAAATCCATAAAAAGAGAAAAAAAAACCAAGAAGGATTATTATTTTTCTCATTTTACAGTGAAATAAGCAGTTAGACTTGAGCTCAATTCAACTCTACCAGGAGTTGTTGGTGTTATTGGTGTTCCGGGTAACATCGTAACAGTGAAACCCATTTTGGCTGTTTTTTTTATAATATCAACTTTAGCGGTTGTAAATATTTCTGTGTGCTCAACAACAATTTCGGTCCCGTGCGATTCACCAATATTTAGTGGCACTGTATAAAGAGGCGCGTCATTTTCATCAAAAAAAACAATATTAAGTTCAAACCCACGAGCAATTGTGTTTTTAATTCTAAAATACATTTCGGCTTTGATTAAATCATCTTTGACAAATTCTGTAGTCAGGAAATCTACATCAGAAACAACCGAAACAATAGGGATTTCTACACCATTATAAAGGAAATTGGTAGCTGGACCATTTACATATGCAAGATTAGTTGTAAAAACAGGTTGTATATTAAAATCATCAGCTTGTTCGTAATCTAAATCACTACTACATGAAAAAAGGAAGCTTACAAACGCGCTAATTAAAATAATTCTTTTGAAAAAAATAAATTTCATATAGCTTCATTTAAATTACTGAATAACTATTCTAAAAAAGACTTTATACTAAAGTAAGAAAAAAATTAAAATACTTAATAATCAATTACTTAAATATAACGCAATTTTAATGAAATTAATATAAGCGGGATTTAATGAAATTCGCCGAATAATTTTGAAGCTTCATTGTAAGCACTTTCAAAACTCATCGGGCTACAATTAGTATTTTCTTTTTGAACGGTAAAATAAGAGAGTAATTTTTCTGTAGGCATGTTACCTGTCAAATTATCTGAGGCCATTGGACAGCCCCCAAAACCTTGAATTGCACCGTCAAAACGGCGACAGCCACCTTTGTAAGCGGCGTCTATTTTCTCTAACCATTTATCTGGCGTGCTGTGGAGATGAGCACCAAATTCAATTTGAGGATATTGCGGAATCAAATGAGAGAACAAATATTCAATCACATTTGAAGTAGAACTTCCGATAGTATCAGAAAGTGATAAAATTTTCACTCCCATCGCTGCTAGTTTTTCAGTCCATTGAGCCACAATTTCAACATTCCATGGATCACCATAAGGATTTCCAAAGCCCATCGAAAGATAAGCAACAGTTTCTTTATTGGTTTTATCGGCTATATTTAAAATTTCTTCTAACGTTACCAAAGATTCGGCAATCGTTTTGTGCGTATTACGCATTTGAAAATTTTCTGAAATAGAAAAAGGAAATCCTAAATATTGAATGTTTGCATATTGCGAAGCTAAAGTTGCTCCTTGTGTATTAGCAATAATGGCTAATAATTTACTTTTAGTTTTAGATAAATCAAGTTGTTCCAAAACCTCAGCAGTATCTCGCATTTGAGGAATAGCTTTCGAAGAAACAAAACTTCCAAAGTCAATGGTATCAAAACCAACACGCAATAAAGACTGTATATAAGCAGCCTTTTTCTCCGTAGGAATAAAGGCTTTTATGCCTTGCATAGCATCACGTGGACATTCGATAATTTTTATTCCCTCCATACTATCAAATATATAAAAAGGTTTTGAGTTGTAAAGAAAGAAAACGTTATGCCGCTATTTTTTTGACAAAATTGCTTTATTTATTTCCTTAATTAATGCTGGACCTTCGTAGATAAAACCAGTATAAAGTTGCACTAAACTAGCTCCTGCTTCTAATTTTTCTAAAGCATCCTCAGCAGAATGTATTCCTCCGACTCCAATAATTGGGAAAGCTTTATTACTTTTTTCTGAAAGAAAACGAATCACTTCAGTAGAGCGTTTACGCAATGGTTTTCCAGACATTCCACCGGTTTCTACTTTATTTGCAGATGTTAAACCTTCACGCGACAAAGTTGTGTTGGTGGCAATAACTCCGGCGATTTTTGTTTCTTTGACAATATCAATAATATCCAATAATTGAGAGTCGGTCAAATCTGGAGCTATTTTTAATAAGATCGGTTTTTGCTTTGGCTTTTTCAGATTCTCATTTTGCAAAGTTTGCAACAATTGAGTTAATGGCTCTTTTTCTTGTAATTCGCGAAGATTCGGCGTGTTTGGAGAACTTACATTAACAACAAAATAATCTACATAATCATACAAAGCTTCAAAACAAATAATGTAATCAGAAGTGGCGTTTTCATTTGGGGTAACTTTATTCTTTCCAATATTTCCACCAATTAAAACTCCTTTATTTTTCTTTAATCGTTCGACAGCTTCTTGGACTCCGCCATTATTAAAACCCATTCGATTAATGATCGCACTATCTTCTATCAAACGGAATATTCGTTTTTTTGGATTTCCATCCTGACCCACAGGAGTAAGTGTACCAATTTCTATAAAACCAAAACCTAAATCAGATAACTCTTGAAATAAAGTAGCTTGCTTATCCATTCCAGCCGCTAAACCAACAGGATTTTTGAACTTTAAACCAAAAACTTCAGTTTCTAATCGTTTATCATTTACTTGATATAAAAATCTAAAAAGTGCTGAAACTCCTGGAATTTTTGAAACTATTCTAATTAATGAAAAAGTAAAATAATGGACTTTTTCTGGATCAAAACAAAAAAGAATAGGACGTATTAAAAGCTTATACATGGTTCAAATATTGATTGGTGCAAAAGTAAAGAAATGTTTTTAGTTTATTGACATCAAAGCTTTATAAACAAGCCTTTTTATCAAATTTTTAAGGCTTAAAAAACTGCTTCAATTTCTTTTAAAAAATAAAAAACGATACAAGGAGCATCGTTTTTTATCTTCACCAACCAATTAACAATTAAATATAACTTTTATAATTACAGCCATACAGTTGTTTCATTCCAACTGATGATCTGGACATAGTATAGCTTTTTTCTAAACTAAAATTTTTAATTTATCAAACTTACTTTCCATTAAAAAAGGGTAAGTAAATTTAAGTAAAAAAGACATAACATTATATAAAAACAAAAAAAAGTATTGATTATCAGTTGTTTTTGTCAAAATCCAAAATTTTTACTGTAATTTATAGTTCAGATAAAAAGTAAACTTTTAAAGAATTTAAGTAAAAGTTTTCTAAATTAGTTTGAAATAAAAAATGCTATGAAAAAACTAACCAAAGAAGATATCAATCAGGAAATATTTGATCTTTACGATGACTATGCACACAATAAAATTGAAAGACGTCAATTTATTGAAAAGCTGTCCCTTTTTGCAATAGGCAGCTTAACCGTTCCATCACTCCTCAGTTTCATGACTCCGAACTATGAAGATTCAATTACAATTAAAAGGGATGATCCAAGGCTAAAATCAGAATATATAACTTATCAATCTCCAAAAGGTGGAGGTACTATCAAAGGACTTTTATCACAACCTGCCGAAACCAAAAAAAAATTACCTGGAATAATTGTTGTTCATGAGAATCGTGGACTTAATCCATATATTGAAGATGTTGGAAGAAGAGCAGCTTTAGAAGATTTTATCACTTTAGCTCCCGATGCGTTGTCTCCACTAGGAGGATATCCCGGCAATGATGATGCGGGAAGAGAACTGCAAAAAAAGCGGACACGAGAAGAAATGCTCGAGGATTTTATGGCCGCTTATGAATATCTAAAATCACACCAAGATTGTAATGGCTATGTAGGTGTTGTCGGATTTTGTTTCGGAGGTTGGATCGCAAATATGATGGCTGTTAAGATCCCAACTTTATCCGCTGCAGTTCCGTATTACGGCGGACAACCCACTGCAGAGGAAGCCGAAAAAATAACAACTCCGATTTTGCTACATTTTGCTGGATTGGACACTCGTGTAAATGAAGGATGGCCAGCGTATGAAGCCATATTAAAAAAGAACAAAGTAGAACATACAGCTTATTTTTATCCTGGAGTCAATCACGGTTTTCACAACAATACAACTCCAAGATATGATGATGCAGCAGCTACCCTATCTTGGACTAGAACTATTGATTTTTTTAAGGAGAAACTAAAAGAAAGATAATAATCATTTATTTAATGGCACAAAAAAAGCCTCGAAAAACGAGGCTTTTTATATTGGAATTTGAATTTATTTACTCAAATACATTTTTCTTCTAGAGTACAATTCGTAGAATTGATCATCTTTTAAATCATCAATAAACAAGATGCTTTCTCCTGTTGATTTCATCTCTGGTCCTAATGCTTTGTTTACATTATGGAATTTACTGAAAGAGAAAACTGGTTGTTTGATCGCGTATCCTTTTAATTGTGGATTGAAATCGAAATCTGTCACTTTGTTATGACCTAACATTACTTTAGTAGCATAGTTCACATAAGGTTCAGCATAAGCTTTTGCAATAAAGGGCACCGTTCTCGAAGCTCTTGGATTCGCTTCAATAATATAAACCGTATCGTCTTTTATTGCAAACTGAATATTAATTAAACCTACCGTTTTTAATGCCCTAGCTATTTTCTGAGTGTGATCTTTGATTTGTTGCATTACAAATTCACCCAAGTTAAACGGTGGCAAAGTTGCATTACTATCTCCAGAGTGTACTCCGCAAGGCTCAATGTGTTCCATTATACCGATGATATAAACATTTCCATCAGCATCGCAAATCGCATCAGCTTCTGCTTCGATTGCTCCAGCCAAATAATGATCTAAAAGTAATTTGTTACCTGGAATTGTTTTCAACAAATTGATTACATGCTCCTCCAATTCTTGTTTGTTGATCACAATTTTCATTCCCTGACCTCCCAATACATAAGAAGGACGAATCAATAATGGGAAGTCTAAAGTATCTGCTAAAGCAGAAGCTTCATCAGCCGTTTCGGCAATTCCAAATTGTGGGAAAGGGATATGTAATTCTCTCAATAAATCTGAGAAACGTCCTCTGTCTTCCGCTAAATCCAGCGCGTCAAAACTAGTTCCGATGATTTTTACTCCGTATTTAGATAGTTTTTCAGCTAATTTCAGAGCCGTCTGACCACCTAATTGAACAATAACTCCTTCTGGTTTTTCATGTTGAATGATGTCGTAAATATGTTCCCAGAAAACTGGCTCGAAGTATAATTTATCAGCTGTATCAAAATCTGTAGAAACCGTTTCCGGATTACAGTTAATCATGATAGTTTCGTAACCACATTCTTTTGCAGCCAATACTCCGTGTACACAAGAGTAATCAAATTCGATTCCTTGCCCAATTCTGTTTGGTCCAGAACCTAATACTACAATTTTCTTTTTATCAGTTACAACACTTTCATTGTCAACATAACGTTCTCCGTTTGCTTTTTCAATTTGAGCTTCAAAAGTAGAGTAATAATATGGCGTTTTTGCTTTAAACTCAGCAGCACAAGTATCTACTAATTTAAACACACGGTTGATATTCATTTCCATTCTCAAAGTATGAACTTCACTTTCCAAACAGTTCATCATGTGAGCAATTTGTCTGTCGGCAAACCCTTTTTGTTTTGCTTCAAGCAAAAGTTCTTTTGGTAAATTTGAAATTTTATAGTTTGAGATTTCTTTTTCTAAAACATAAAGTTCCTCATACTGTTTCAAGAACCACATATCAATTTTTGTGATTTCGTGAATACGGCTCAACGGAATTCCCATTGCAATCGCATCATAAATTACGAAAACACGATCCCAACTTGCAAAAGTTAGTTTCTCGATAATTTGTTCGTAATTTTTATATCCTTTTCCGTCGGCACCAATTCCGTTTCTTTTAATTTCTAAAGATTGAGTGGCTTTATGAAGCGCTTCTTGGAACGAACGTCCAATTCCCATAACCTCACCTACAGATTTCATTTGAAGTCCCAAAGTCCTATCAGCACCTTCGAATTTATCAAAGTTCCAACGAGGTATTTTTACAATTACATAATCTAAAGTTGGTTCAAAAAGAGCCGAAGTTGATTTTGTAATTTGGTTTTGTAATTCATCTAAGTTATATCCTAAAGCAAGTTTAGAAGCTATTTTTGCAATTGGGTAACCTGTAGCTTTTGAAGCCAAAGCAGATGAACGAGATACACGAGGGTTGATTTCAATCGCAACGATATCTTCTTTTTCATCAGGTGAAACTGCAAATTGCACGTTACAGCCTCCAGCAAAATTCCCGATACTACGCATCATTAAGATGGCATAGTCACGTAATTTTTGGAAAGTTCTGTCAGACAAAGTCATTGCAGGCGCAACTGTGATCGAATCTCCAGTATGAATTCCCATTGGATCCATATTTTCGATAGAACAAATGATTACTACGTTATCATTTTTATCTCTTAAAAGCTCCAACTCATATTCTTTCCAACCCATTAAAGCTTTGTCGATCAAAACCTCATGTATTGGAGAAGCTTCAAGACCTCTTGTTAAGAGCTCATCAAAATCTTCTTTTTTGTAAACAACTGCTGCTCCCGTACCACCAAGCGTAAACGAAGGACGAATAACCAATGGAAAACCAAACTCCTGAGCAATTTCTTTTCCTTCCAGATAAGAAGTAGCCGTTTTTGCAGGTGCAGTTGGTACATTTATTTTTTCTAAAAGCTGTTTAAACTGCTCTCTATCTTCAGTGATATTGATAGCGTTTACGTCAACACCTATTAGTTTTACTCCAAAATCCTGCCAAATTCCTTTTTCGTCAGCCTCCAAACATAAATTCAAAGCTGTTTGACCACCCATTGTTGGTAAAACTGCATCAATTTGAGGATGTGCCTTTAGAATTTCAATAATAGATTTTGTCGTTAAGGGTTTTAAATAAACATGATCCGCCATGGATGGATCTGTCATGATTGTCGCTGGATTTGAATTAATTAAAATTACTTCAATTCCTTCTTCACGGATAGATCTGGCAGATTGTGATCCAGCATAATCGAATTCACATGCTTGACCAATAACTATCGGGCCTGAACCTATTATTAAAACTGACTTAATGGATGTGTCTTTTGGCATTTTTTCTATTGTTGTAGTTATTTTATTTTATTCGCTTAAAGCTTTACAATTTGTTATTAAATCAAATTTAAGCTTTTTAAAACAGTACCGCTTGGGTATAAAAAAAGGCGATACTAAAAAAAGTAACGCCTTATAGATGTTCATTCAAACATTATTTCTTGTGTCTTGGTTCAGAAGATACAGTCAATTTATGTCTTCCTTTAGCTCTTCTACGCGCTAGAACTTTTCTTCCATTAGCAGAAGCCATTCTATCCATAAATCCGTGTTTATTTCTTCTTTTTCTTTTCGATGGTTGAAATGTTCTTTTGCTCATTGCTTTGTATATTTAAATCTTTAATTAGGTGTCTATTTATTTTGAATAATGGTTGTTCCAAAACCGAGTGCAAATATACAAAGACTTTTTTTTCTGGCAAGTAGTTTTTAAAAAATATTTTCAAATCCTTTTACTATCTTTGTAACCATAAATCACTACATATTATGTTTCATAAAAATATCAAACTTATTATTACCGGACTTATTATAATTACTAGCATCTGGCAATTTACAGAAAGCAATATTGGTAACGGAATATTCCTTATTTTATTGTCAGGAATTCCCGTTTTTTTATATTTTAAAAATGAATTTATTCTACTTGCTTTCTTAAAACTAAGAAAACAAGACTTCGAAGGCGCTAAAAAATGGTTAGCTTACATTAAAAATCCAGAAACAGCACTCGTTAGAAAACAACAAGGTTATTTTAATTATCTTCATGGAATTATGGTTTCGCAAAGTAATATGAATCTAGCAGAGAAATATTTCAAAAAAGCAATTGAACTAGGTTTATCTATGGATATGGATTTGGCTGTTGCTAAATTAAATCTTGCTGGTGTAGCGATGACCCGCAGAAGAAAACTTGAGGCTACTGCTTTATTGAATGAAGCTAAAAAATTAGACAAACAAAATATGCTTAAAGAGCAAATCGCTATGATGAAAGAGCAGATGAAAAAAATATAATTTATAATTTTTTATATAAAAAGACGTTCTAAATTCAATTTTAGAACGTTTTTTTTTAATTTAACTCATTTAAACGAATTTATTTGCTTTTAATCGAGTAACGCATTGAATTATGAAAAACCTTTTTAGTTTTGTTAGATTCCATAATTTCAATGTTTTATGAACAAATCAATACTTATTTTATTGTTTATCTTATCTTTAAATTCCTCCTACAGCCAAGATACAATTGTGTATTTTTCTGATGCAATAAAACAAAATATAACTCCTTATAAAAAAGCATCCAATAAAGCTTATGAAAGCAATAATATTGAAGAAGGCAAAATGCTTTTTGATTCTTTGGTAAAAACAAAACTTGTTGGAACAAAATTTGACGATTTCAATCTTAAAGTTTACAAAGACAAGAATATTAAAATAAACCGCATCAACAAACCAATATTCATAATCACTTATGCTGCTTGGTGCGTGATTCCTAAAGGTGAAATTCCAGCATTAAACATACTTGCAAAAGAACATAGCAGCGACATGCAATTTATAGTGGTGTTTTGGGACAAAAAAACAGACTTAAAAAACATTGCAAATAAATTCAACAGCAACATTAAAGTCTGCTATGCAAATGAATATTACGCAAAAGACTCTCATATAGTTGCAACAATCAAACATACGCTAGGCTTTCCAACCTCTATTTTTATTGATGAAAATAAAAATGTAGTGAGTATTAAGCATTTTGAAAATAAAACAAAATTAAAAACTCCTATAAAAGAGGCTATTATTACAAGCTATAATTACTTCAGCAAAGACATTAATGAAAACTTAGTGAATTCACTCTCACAAAATAAAAGCTTTACCATCAATTAAAATTGGCATTCTTTTTTATGAGCATCTGCTATTTAGGCATTTAGAATAATCGCAGGCAAATTATCGTTTAGCCATCTGTATTTATTGAGAATCATAACATGCGTTCCTCCATTTACAATAACACATTTATCTTTAATGTATTTTATAGGGAAAACATCATCCTTATCTCCATGAATATGCACCACTTCCTCATTGACTACTGTTCTATCCCACAAGATAACTTGTTCGATTGCCCAATCTAAATAACGCTTATCTCTTACAGAAAGAAATTTATCATACAATTTAAGTCTTTCATTTATTTTTTTTCCGAATGAAAATTTTGCCAGACTTTCAATATTTTCGACTAGACCAATAGGAAGCAATTTATATGCTTTTGTGTTTTTGGCCAAAATCATCCTCCTTGGAAATTCCAAATTACTTTTTACACTCGAAATAATAATAATTTTTCGAACCTTAATAAAATTTGCCATCTCCTGCACCAAAATGCCGCCAAAAGAGACACCTATTAAAACTGGATTTTCATGCGTAATCTTCTCTGCTAGTCGTTTTGCATACTCTTGAAGCGATTCTTTTTCTTGCGGAATTTCCCATTCTAAAAAAAACATTTCAAATTCTGATTCAGGCAGTTTAATTCTCTCAAAAATAGAAGTACTCGCTGCCAAACCTGGCATAAAATAAACTGGAATCTTATTCATATTTCAAGATAATTTAATTTTTACACTATATTCAAACTAACATTCTTTAAAATTAAATATTTTATTTTCAACGAATGTTCTTTATACATTATTTTATAAACAGAATACTCTTTTTTCAGAATACAAGAGCCGATAAAAAACTAAATACCGCAAAAGACTGAAATTTAATATATTAAGTTATTCTTAAAATAAATTGTAACTGAATATCAATTAATTACCTTTGCACTTTAAAAAATAATTGCTCATTATAGCATAAACAACCTCAAATGAAAGAGATAACAAAATTGGAGATTAAGGATAATGCTTTTTCCAGACAATTTGAAACTAAAGTAGAAACAGGAATAGTTTCATTAGAATATTCATTTCAAGAAAGAAAAATATTTTTAACCAAAATCAACGTTCCGGAAAATTTTGACGATGAAGAATTAATCACTATTTTTCTAAAAAACATTATGGAATTGGCGATTGAGAAAAAATTAAAAGTTGTTCCAATCTTACCTAAAATAGTTACTTTCTTTAAAAAGAATCCAACATATAAAGAATTACTTCCTCCAGGAATTCGATTATAACAAGAGAGAGCCAGTTATTAAACAACTGGCTCTTTTTTTATCATATCATTTTAATAATTTGATTTATTACTATTACTTATTTATAAAAACACAAAAGTCTCAAATTCAGCATCAAATAAGTAAAATTTAATTAAAATACATCAATAAATTAAACAAGAATAATTGTATTACTTTTCTTTTTTATTTAAATTTATACAGGTTAGCATTGTGTTTTTTTTCTAAAGTTTATCAAGCTAAAAAATCAATTTAAATGAATAAAAAAATTATTTACCTGTGTGCTTTTTGTTTGTTTCTTACCAATCTACATTCTCAGATAATAGTTTCAACAAGTCTTGAAGAGGCTATAAACAAAGCAATCGACAAAAACATTTCGCTTAAAAACTCAACAATAGAAATAGAAAAACTAAATCTACAAGAAAAAGGCATTCGTAATAAATACATCCCGACAGTAGAGGCCTTCGCACTTTATTCCTATTTCGACAGCAACTTAACAATAGATCTACCAAATACAAACGTTAGAAATATTCCATTATTTAAAGATAAAGGAACATTTGATAATTCGGGTAATTTTTTCATAGGCGGTGTTATGGCAAAAAGCGTATTATTTAGTGGTATGCAAATCCCTAATGGTGCCAATGCGGTCAAACAAAAAGCTATTGGAACAGCTTATTTAAAAGATTCTGAAAAAGACGCCATTATTAAAGATGTAATTAACACTTTTGATCAATTACGATTAATTAGCGAAACCGAAAAGCTCATCAGCGATAGCGATAAAAGGCTGAATACCGAAACCAAGAGAGTTTCCAAAGCAATTGAATTAGGTCTTGCCATTCCTTATGACAGAGATAAAATAAAATTGGCTTTATTAGAATTAGAATCCAAAAGAATTGAATTAAAAGGAAAACGAGAGCTACTCTACAAAAAACTGCAATACTTAACAGGGTATTCCAATGAAGAAATTAATTCAGTTCAATATGAAATTGTTCCGTTTATTCTTTTCGACACAAATTTAAATACAGACAATAAACAAGAAATCAAAGCTTTAGAATCATTCAAATTGGCAAGCGAGTATTTATTAAAAAAAGAAAAGGGCACTTATCTACCTACTGTTGGAGCTTTTGGAGGCATTACCTATTCTAGTATATTTGATTTGAACGGGACTACATCTACCCTACCTATTATAAACCAACCTGTAAGCCTTGGGATAAACGAATTTTCTTTTAACCCATTATTAACGGTTGGAGCAGCGATGAAGTGGGAAATTTTTGCTGGCTTTGAAAGGGAACACAAAATACACGAAGCTAAATTGAATATCGAAAAAGTTCAAAACCAAATTGACGACACCAAACAAAAATTACAATTACTTCTTGAAAACAACATGGTTAATTATGATGTTTTGATAAAAAAAATTGAGATCTCTAACCAACAAGAAAAAGTTGCCAAAAACAATTTAAACTTAGCTTCCAAACAATATAAGGAAGGACTTATCAATGTTTCTGAACTACTGGAAGCCGAAAATGATTCCTTCAAAGTTTCAACAACAAAATTAAACACTTTAATTGAAGAGCGATTAGCCGCTATTGAAACTATTATAGCTACAGGAGAATTGTCTAAAAAACTATCTAAATAAACATTATTTATGAAAAGAATTATCACCCTGATATTCCTTGCCGCAATTGCTTTAAACTGTAGCAAACCACAGTGACCTTTTACAAGGAAAAGTAGAAAACGAACAAATTGCAATAGTCAGTAAGGTTCCTGGAAAAATAATTAAAATATTGGTAAAAGAAGGTGATCTTGTCCAAAAAGGAGACACACTCGCTATTCTTGACATTCCCGAAGTTGATGCTAAAAAAAGCCAAGCTGAAGGCGCTGTTATTAGTGCAAAAGCACAATATTCAATGGCATTAAAAGGTGCAACAGACAACCAAATTAAACAGCTTGAGGCAAAAAAAATGGGATTGAAAGAGCAGTTTGAGTTTGCTCAAAAATCAATTAAAAGATTAAGTAATATGATAAAAGATTCTTTGGTCTCCCAACAAACTTTTGACGAAGCTTTTGCTAAATACCAAGGCGCTCAAGCACAATATAATGCTGTTCTGGCAGAAATTGATGATGCCAAAAAAGGAGTGCGAATTGAACAACAAAAGATGGCTTTAGGACAGCAAGACAGAGCTTACGGAGCTTTGCAGGAAGTAGAATCTGCTAACAAAGAACGCTATGTGCTAGCTCCACAAGATATGAGCATTGAAACCATAACCCGCAATTTAGGAGAATTAGCATTACCTGGATACACCTTATTTAATGGTTATATAAACAACAGCACATACTTTCGATTTACAGTTCCAGAAAGTCAGCTCTCTAGTTTCAAGAAAGGACAAGAAGTTACTATTAACATTCCAAATTCTGATAAAAGAATAAAAGGGAAAATCACAATAATTAAACAATTAGGCGCATACGGAAACATTGCAACCGCTTATCCCGATTATGAACTACAGGAAAGTTTGTTTGAAATGAGAATTACCCCAATAAACATAAATGAATCCAAAGATTTGATTACAAAAACAACTGTAACTTTATCATTATAATTATGCAAAATTTATTCTCCCTCTTAAAAAGAGAATTTCAATTATTTTGGCAAAATGAAATCTTACGGATGCTATTTATTGGAGCACCTTTATTGTATGCCATTTTGTTAGGATATGTGTACAGCAAAGGAAAAGCAACAGATTTACCTATTATCGTTGTAGATATGGATCAATCTGCAATGAGTGCAAAAGTAATTGAGATGTTTAATGATAATGAAGTTATAACTGTTAAAGCACTTTTATTTGACCAAAATAACCTTTCGAAAATCACAATAAACAATGAAGCCAATTGTGTTGTGATTATTCCAAAAGATTTTCAAAAAATGGTATTTACCAAACGATATCCAGAAATTACCACTATTGTTAATACCGCCAACATATTAACTGCTAACTTTGCGTCTAACGCTATACAAGTTTGTTTAGGCACCTTAAAAGTAGGTGTTCAAATGGAAGCTTTACGCAAGCAAGGCATACCCGAAAAATTATTGGCGTCACAATACGAGCCTTTTAAAACCACTTTTGTCAAAAAGAATAACCGCAGTGGCAATTATTTATATTATTTATGGCCTGGTGTTCTAGCGGCCGTTTTGCAACAGGTAATTCTTTTAGCGTTAGCCTTATCTTTTGCGTCTGAATTTGAAAATGGAACTTTTAAAATTTTAGTAAGCAAATGCCCTTCGATTTTAAAAATGATCAGTATAAAAATCATTCCTTACCTTATTATGAGTTTTGGAATTTGGCTTTTGTATTGGTTCTTTACTTTTTATTTCAGAATCGCTTTTTTCGAAAATTTACTACAACTCACCTTTGTTGCGGGGATATTTGTATTATCTGTTTCATTCATTGGAATATTAGTAAGTATCTTAATTCCAAATCAACTCAAAGCTACTGAAATATTAATGGTTATTGCGACGCCTAGTTTCATTTTGAGTGGATTCAGTTGGCCATTAAGTCAAATGCCTAATTGGATTCAAGCTATTGCCAATGTAATTCCTCTGACTCATTTTTTGAAAGCTTTCAGAATATTAATTATTGAAAATGGTACACTCGCGCAAACTTGGGATCCTATTAAAAATATGATTATTATAGGGACTGTTTGTGCTATTTGGTCATATGTAGCTTTGTATTATAAGAAAAAATCAGTTCTAAAAACTGAACTATAAACAACAAAGGCAAGAGTTAGTTCTCTTGCCTTTGTTTTTAAAAATTGAAATTTATTTTTCGATTTCTTTCATGCTATCCATTTTCTTGTGAGCCAAGAAACCAGCAATATCTTCGAAATGTTCAACAACTCGTTTGTTTCCAAATTCAAAAACTTTGGTAGCCAAACCATCAAGGAAATCACGATCGTGAGAAACTAAAATCAACGTTCCGTCAAAATCACGCAATGCATCTTTGATAATATCTTTGGTTTTCATATCCAAGTGATTCGAAGGCTCATCGAGAATCAACAAATTCACAGGTTCCAGCAATAATTTAATCATTGCCAAACGTGTTTTTTCTCCTCCCGAAAGCACCTTAACTTTTTTGGTAATATCATCTCCATGAAACATGAAGGCTCCAAGAATGTTTTTGATTTGCGTTCTTACATCTCCAACCGCAATATCATCTATTGTTTCAAAAATGGTTGCATTTTCATCCAATAACGCCGCTTGATTTTGTGCAAAATATCCAATTTGAGAATTATGACCAATTTCAACAGAACCGCTATCAGGAGCAAACTCTTTCATTATGGCTTTGATCATTGTTGATTTTCCTTCTCCATTTTTCCCTACGAAAGCTACTTTTTGACCTCTTTCGATAACAATATTAGCATCTTTGAAAACCACATGATCTCCATAAGCTTTGGACATATCTTTTACAATCACAGGATATTGTCCGGAACGAGCCGCTGGAGGGAATTTCAAACGTAAAGCCGAAGTATCTACCTCGTCAACCTGAACAATTTCTAGTTTTTCCAACATTCGAACACGAGATTGAACGGCATCCGTTTTGGAAAAAGTTCCTTTGAAACGATCGATAAAAGCTCTATTATCAGCAATCATTTTTTGTTGCTCATCATACGCTTTTTGCTGATGGATACGACGGTCTTTTCTTAATTCTAAATAATGAGTATATTTTGCTTTGTAATCATAAATACGACCCATTGTCACTTCAATAGTACGATTGGTAATATTATCTACAAAAGCTCTATCGTGTGAAATTACCACAACCGCTTTAGCTGAATTGATCAAGAAATCCTCCAACCATTGAATACTCTCAATATCCATGTGGTTTGTAGGCTCATCCAATAAAATCAAATCAGGTTTTTGCAAAAGGATTTTAGCCAATTCGATTCGCATTCTCCAACCTCCAGAAAACTCAGAAGTTTGACGAGTAAAATCTTCACGAACAAAACCAAGTCCGATTAGGATTTTCTCAACTTCAGCTTCATAATTAACTTCTTCGATAGCATAATACTTCTCGCTTAAATCTGAAACTCTTTCGATTAATTTCATGTAAGCGTCACTTTCATAATCAGTACGAACAGTCAATTGCTCATTGATTTCGTCGATTTCGGCTTTCATTTTAAAGATTTCACTAAAAGCTTTTGAAGCTTCTTCCATTACAGTAGCACCGTCTTTAGTCAATAAATGCTGAGGCAAATAAGCAACAACAGCTTCTTTTGGCACAGAAACACTTCCCGTAGAAGGCTTTCCGTGCCCTGCAATAATCTTTAAAAGCGTAGATTTACCTGCACCATTTTTACCCATAAGGGCAATCTTGTCATTTTCATTTATTGCAAAAGAAACATCACTAAAAAGTGTTGTACCACCGAACTGAACCGAAATATCGTTTATTGTGATCATTAAATTTTTTAAAGTTAGGAATTTGATCTTAGAAGATTTTGAACTTCTAATTTTTGAAGGCGCAAAGATAGGTTAATTAGGTAATTAAGCAATTATCAGAATTAGAAAATGTGTCAATTAGAAAATGAGACGATTACAAGATGTAAGTATTTGTAATAAAGTCTTTAAAAAAAACTCCGCAAGTTTATACTTACGGAGTATAGAATTCAATTATCTAATTATCTAATTGACACATTTTCTAATTATCTCATTAACTACTCTTTTCTCCATTTTTTTGATTCTTCAAAAATATGTTCTAAGATTGCCGCTTCTTTTTCATCAAAATCTACATTTCTTCTGCTCATCACTAATCGTGCTGTTTCAAATGCTTTTTTGGTTACATAAGTCGTAAAACCAGTAGCTCCTCCCCAAGAAAAACTCGGCACAAAATTGCGGGGAAAACCACTTCCAAAAATATTGGCACTCACTCCTACCACAGTTCCTGTATTAAACATCGTATTGATTCCACATTTGCTATGATCACCCATCATCAACCCACAAAACTGAAGGCCGGTTTTGACAAAGCTTTCGGTTTCATAATCCCACAGCTTTACTTCTTCATAATTATTTTTCAAATTAGAATTATTACTGTCGGCTCCAATATTACACCACTCCCCTAAAACTGAATCTCCAAGAAATCCATCATGCCCTTTATTGGAATACGCAAAAAGAACAGCGTTTTTCACCTCTCCACCAATTCTGGAATAAGGTCCAACAGTTGTAGCTCCATATACTTTCGCTCCCATTTTTACTTGTGCATTATCACACAAAGCAAATGGTCCGCGAATGATAGAACCTTCCATAATTTCGGAATTCTTACCTATATATATTGGCCCAGTTGAAGCGTTCAAGGTTACAAATTCTAATTTTGCTCCTTCTTCAATAAAAATATTTTCGGGAGCAATGGCATTTACACTTTTTGGAATTGGTTGAGACTTTCTATCTTCTGTTAAAAACTCAAAGTCTTCACGAATCGCAACATCATTTTTCGAAAAAATATCCCAAGTACGTTCAATTGTAATTACCTCCTCATTGTATTCTATAATCTCATAATTATCAAAATCGACAGATTCCTGTTCGTCATTTGTAAAAAATGCTATAACATCGTCTCCTCTAAAAATTGCCTGATTCGCTTTTAAATTACTAATCATTTCTACTAAAATATCATTTGGCAGAAAAGAAGCATTAATCATTATATTTTCCTCCAATTCAACCATTGGAAATTTTTCGGACAGATATTCTTCGGTAACTGTTGTGGTAGTAGAACCTAAACGTGCTTCCCATTTTTGACGAATAGTCATAATACCAACCAAAATATCGGCAACAGGTCTGGTAAAAGTAAAGGGCAACAAAGCATTTCGAGCGGGACCGTCAAAAAGTATGTAGTTCATAAATTAGTTTATAAATTGTTAAAATGTGATTTGGTTATCGCCCGCAAAGTTACAACTATTTTTAAATGATGTAGAGAGATGAAAAGCCTTAACTAAAAGAAAAGACATAAAAAAAAAGCCCCGCAAATTGCGAGGCTTTTGAAATATTTGAAAACCAGTTAAAATTATTTAACGTGTTTAGCGTATTTAGTTTTGAATTTATCAATACGTCCTGCAGTATCGATAAGTTTAGATTTACCTGTGTAAAAAGGGTGAGAAGTTCTAGAAATCTCCATTT
>Ga0308157_10003665_pt1 | contig 21887 bp, 20 predicted proteins | sample PhyBR1_FD_201035 | JGI IMG/M metagenome (GOLD analysis project Ga0308157, IMG submission 201035) | Phyllosphere microbial communities from UC Gill Tract Community Farm, Albany, California, United States - DLSLB.R1 | ecosystem: Host-associated > Plants > Phyllosphere > Unclassified | place: USA...
AAAGAAACTTCTTGCACTACATTAAGCAGAAACCACAACTATTTTACGAACTTTACTAAAAATTAGAAAATATGGAACTAGGAATATCGATGTTTGGCGATTTAAGGTTAGATCCGCAAACGCAACAGCGCAAAGCACCTCATCAACGGTTTACCGAAATGCTGGAACAGGTTAAACTGGCAGACGAAGTTGGTCTGGATGTTTTTGAAATGGGCGAACACCACCGTGCAGACTACAGTGTAACCAATCCGCAGTTGTTTTTAAGTGCAGCGGCGGCAGTTACAAAAAATATAAAATTAGGATCGGCAGTAACGGTTTTAAGTTCGAGTGATTCGGTGCGTTTGTTCGAAGATTTCAGTATGTTGGATCAAATATCTAAAGGTAGAGCGCACATTATGGCGGGTCGCGGTAGTTTTATAGAATCGTTTCCGCTTTTTGGTTTTAGTTTAGATGATTATGATGCGTTGTTTGAAGACAAGCTGATGCTTTTATTAGATTTGATTCAGAAAAACGGTACAGACATTAACTGGAACGGACGTTTGACTCAAAGTTTACAGAATGTAAATCTGTATCCAAAGCCATTTCAGGAACAATTGCCTGTTTGGATTGCGGTTGGCGGTACACCGGCATCGGTTCTTCGTGCAGCGCGATTAGGTTTGCCGATTATGTTTGCCATTATTGGCGGAATGCCGATTAACTTTAAACCTTTGGTTGATTATTATAAAGAGAATTATTTGGCGGCAGGTCACGATGCAGCAAAAATGCAATTGGGAATTAATTCGCATACTTTTGTAGGAGCTAACAGCAATATAAAAGACGAATATTTTCCATTTTACGCAGCACAGATGGATCATATTGGGAAAGATCGCGGTTGGGCACCATTTAGCAAAGAGGTATTTTTAAATACAACCCGACCAGAAGGTGCGTATTTTATGGACGAACCAAATGCGGTGATCGATAAAATTTTGCAACAGCACGAATGGTTTGGTCATACCCGTTTTGTAGGACAAATGGATGTTGGCGATCCCGATCACCATATGCTTATGAAATCAATTGAATTATTTGGAGCTAAAGTTGCTCCGGAAGTTAGAAAGGCTTTGGGTAAATAATATATCAGCAAATGGATTTAGTATATGCTAAATCCATTTGCTTTTAAGTTCATACCATTCAGCCCAAAATTGTTTAAAACACTTTCTATACATTTCATCTTCAACTTTTTTATTATCTAGATTCCCATAAAATTCCTCAACGCGATTGACAAATTTTATGATGCTGTTTTTATATAAATTAAATGGCATTTGAATTTTTGAAGAATTAATCGTTTCCAAATAAACAATATCTTCTCTATGCGTAATTTTAAAATCTATTCCTTTAGGACAACCTAATATTGTAACATAATTATAACCATTTTCGTCAGGAATCATAAAGTCTCCACAACATGGTATTAATTGGTTTGAAAATTGATTAAAATCGCAATCTTGTTCTAATGATCTTAAAAGATAAAGCCCGGCAGTACTCAAAGACCATGAACCAGAATGCTCATCAGACAATATTTCACTACCGATCTTAACAAACACTTTTCCATGTGAACATAAATCTTCACAATCAAATACTCCATCATCTTTTATCCAATGTTGACGAATTACTTTTAAAACAAATTCTTCATCTTCCATAAATCAACTCTTTTTCTTTAATTTTTGTAGCGAATTGTTCTTATCAAATCTTCCATAAAAAACTAAACTTCTATTTTATTCCAAGCAATAACCTGCACACCGCTTGAATACTGAACTTTTAAAGGAAGTTCATTCAAATTTAAATCGCCCAAAATATAATCTGTCTGTAATTCGTAAAGCGTGAGTTGGTGTAACGGCCAAGGAATATGATGAATATCGTAGCGGTACAAATTTTCATCGGCATCAACATACAAGCAATAACGTTCGGTTAAAAAACAGTCCAAATCGGTTTTATCTGTTATTTCGGTTCCAATTTCATATTTTGCGGCAAATGAAAAGTTCTTCTTTTTAAAAACCGATTGAAAATAATCTTTATTGTTTCGATACATATCGGCATGTTCATAAGGCAAAACCGACAATAATTTTGAAACAGCAACCGAAATAATCTTACTTGCTTCGATGTTTAAAAAATATACGCCCGGAATATCGTCTTTTATAACATAAGTTCGCAGATTGATCTCATCGAAATTAGAAATTGGCGCAAACGGAGGTAAAAATCGTGGTCGGATTTTTTCCATAGTAAATGCCACCAACGACACGTAAGCTTCGTTATTAAAAAGATCAATTGTTAAGCCATCGGGAATTAATTCCTGCAAAACATCGGCATCAACCTTCCAATGAAAAAACAAGGCGCGGTTCCATTCCTGATAAAAATTATAAGGTTGTTTTGGATAATCCCAAGTTCGGTGATCGGTTTGTTTCAGTATTTTTTTGATTGATAATCCCATATTATTCCTTGTTTTTATCGTTCAATAAATCATCGGTAAAATGTCTGCGCTGTTTTTCTACTGAAAATTTTTCTGCATTGTATTGGTTTGATTTATTTCGGGGAATTGATAACGACTGCCATTTTTCGTTTTGAATCATTTTTCCGATAAATACAATCTGCCCAACGTGATATGGGTAATGAGCCAATTGTCGGTTAATGGCTTCTTGCACCGTATGACCTTCGTTACGAATATAAATAATTTTGTTCAAGTCGCTTTCAGACAAACTGTTCAAAGTATTAAACAAGCAGTTCCAACCAGCTTCCCATTTTTCTAAAACTTCGATTACAGATTTTAAATCGGCTTCAAATTCACTGTCACGGTTACGCCATTCTTTTTCGCCATCGGTTGTAAAAATATCGGTCCAACGCGAAAGCATGTTTCCCCACAAATGTTTCACAATAACGGCAATGCTGTTACTTTCGTCGTTAAACTGCCAGAAAAAATCAGGTTCCTGTAGCTGTTCAAACGTTTTATCGCCCAAATGCTTATAATAGGCAAACTGCTTTTTTACACTTTCTATAAATGTTGATTCCATTTGTTTCGATTTTAAAATAATGATAAATCATTTTTTCCGGGATACGGAAGTTCCAATTTAAAAGCATCATTCAACTGCTTTATGAAATGTGTTGCCAGCAAAGGCGACTCAACTTCGGTATTTTGATGGATAAAGAAATACAGTTTCTGCAAACCGCTTTCGCGCCAATCTTTAAGAACCGTAAGCCAATCGTTTAATCGATCATAATCGGCAGCAGTATTTGCACCAACGTATCGCACAAAAGCAGTGTTACCCGTTAAACGCATGTGCAACATATCGCGGCGACCGGCAGTATCAACAATAATATTTGCTACGTTGTGTTTTTGCAACAAATTACAATATTGATTGAAAACGGTTTTATCTGCAAACCATTCTTCGTTACGAACCTCAACAGCCAACGGAAAACCTTTTGGGAATTCTTCGATAAATTTCTGTAATCGATCAAAATCTTTTGGTTTGAAATTTTCGTGCATTTGTAGGAAAATCATTCCCAATTTATCTTCGAAAAATGCCAAAGCATCGGTAAACGCCAATACTTTTTCATTGGTGTTCAACAACCTGCTGTAATGACTTATTGATTGTGGAATTTTAGGAAAAAACTTAAAGTTTTCGGGTGTTTTAGCGTTCCAAATCTGCACCTGATCTTTAGACGGCGAACTGTAATAGGTAGCATTCAGCTCGATACTGTTGAACTGTTGCGAATAATATGTCAGCTCGTCTTTTGTACCTTTGGGATAGAAGTTTTTTAAATCGGTTTTGTTCCATTTGGCGCAACCTACAAAAACTTCGAAATTTCCTTTAGGATTTTTTCCTAAAACGACATAGGTTTCGGGCGCAGTTGGCGGTAAGGTAAAATCGACCAAAGACGGATCGGCAACTTTTCCAAATTTCATTTTTTATTTAAAGATAGCTTTTTTATGAAAAACTGTCGATAATAATTGTCGATAATTACAGAGTTGCTATATTTATAGAAACTTAAATCTGTTTTATAAAATGCAGAACGAATACAAAGCAGTAGCAGATTCTTATGAAAATGCTATTTTTTCTTTTAATGATTTTAAAGTTGGTGGCGTTGGCGGAAGCAGAATGACTATTAGTGAATATCATATCGAAATAGCGCATAAAAATATGATAATCAACATTAGTAACGAATTAGGAAATCATAATTTAGGAAAAGTTGATTTAACTTTAAGTAATAGCAATTTTTACAATTTTGAAATTACTTCTCGCAATCATTTTATGAGTTTATTCTCACGCAAAAAAGAAATGCTGAATATAGAGTGTAGCAACAATCTTTTTAAGAAAACATTACAAAACATAGCTATATCTTCTGGTTTAGAGAAAGTTGCAAAACAAAATGCGTTTGAACCACATATAACATCAAATTACGCTAACGGAAAATGGATTATTTCTACAAAATACCATTTAGAATTTGAAGACAAACTTGGAGCATTAAAAACATTGATCGATTTTCATAAATTGTTAATTGATTCGATCTAATTTAACCTACCGGAAAAACAACATGAAAACCTACACCACGAATTGACTGAATTTTTATACGACCATCGTTTTGGAAGTATTTTCGTAAACGGCTTATAAAAACGTCCATGCTTCTGCCTGTAAAATAATCGGTATTTTTCCAAACGTGCTGTAAAATAATTTCGCGGGTTATTACCTGATTGTTGTATTGCGTAAGGAGCAAAAGCAGTGAAACTTCGCGTTCGGTCAACTGATAATCTGTATCTGAATGGTGTAGAATTAATTGTTTTGGTTTGAAAACATAACTGCCAATTAGGATTTCATCGTTTACAGATTTATAGCCTTTGCGGTTTAGAATATTTTTTATCCGTAAGATTAATTCTTCGGGATCGCAAGGTTTGGAGATATAATCATCAGCTCCTAGTTTTAATCCTAAAATACGGTCGATCTGTTGATTTTTTGCAGTGAGGAACAAAAATGGGAAATCGGTCTTTTCCTGTAGTTTTTTTGCCAAGGTAAATCCGTCCATTTCGGGTAGCATTACATCTAAAATAGCAATATCGCATTGATTTACAACCGTAAAATCATCTAATGCCTGCATAGGATTTTGATACCAATGAACATTAAACTCATACATTTCAAGGTATTGTTTTAATATAAAACCAAAATCATATTCGTCTTCAACCAATAAAACTGCTACTTTTTTCATAGTTCGATACTTAAATGACAGCCTTTGCCAAAATTGCTTTTAACCTGTATGCTTCCCTGATATTTCTGTACAATTTTGCTTACCAGATACAAACCTACGCCCAAACCTTTTACACTGTGAATGTTGTTTATAGGCACACGGTAATATTTGTCGAAAATATATTTTTGTTCGTTCATTGCAATGCCGATTCCGTCATCAATAACATCAATTTTTAAAACACTTTCATTTTGAAATATAGAAAGCTGTATGTTTTTGCCGCCGTATTTAATGCTGTTGTCTATCAAATTTCCTAAAATAGTTTCGATATCGGTAGCATTTACGGTTAATTCATCTTCAATAGTTTCAATGAAAATATCCCAATTAATATCTGGATACAGTGTTTTATAATCATCTGTAAATTCTATAATCTGATGTTTTGTTGCGTGGTTATTTTGAGAATCATCTGTATTCAAAGGCTTTAAAAGATGTTCTAATCGATTAATTTGTCGATCCATCAATGTAAGCGTTTCTGTGCTGAACGCTTTTTGAATTTGTTTTGAAGCAATCTTCAACGTTGCCAAAGGCGTTTTAAATTCGTGCGAAATATTATCAATGGTATCGTGCAACAACAAAACCTGCTTGCGTTGTTCGTTATATTTTCTGTACGATTGAAAATACAACACAAGCACCATAATCATTATAAAGATCGAAACCGCAAACAAACCCCAAAGCTCTTTAAACAGAATTGTATTCATATTTAAAATATCGTAATACATTGCCTGCTGAATTACATAACTGCGTTCGTCAATTTTTGAAACAGATTTTTCGTAAGTGTGCGAAATATCAATTCTATCGCCCAAATTTTTAGTATTCAAAGTATCTCTTTGCGTTTCAGTTGTTGAACTGGATTGGGTAGATTCCCATTTTGATTCGCTCAACAAATAATTTGCAACAGGTTTAGGGTTGGTTGTATAAATAGCAATAGGCTTTGAAACTATTTGCTGGTTGTAGGTTTTATCGTACACGCCCAACAATTCTTTTTTAAATGCTAATTCTAAACCGCTTTCTAGATATTGTTGTTTCACATACGCGCGCAACTCTTTGGCAAGACTATCGTTTTTCAATTTCATTTCAGTTTCAAAATGCTGCTGAGCATCTGCCTTACTATCAAATTCTTGCCACAGATATAAACTTTCATCCCAACGGGTATCTTTCAAAAAAGAATAATCAACTGTTGATTTTTCAAAGATTTCTTTGACTTTGCTTTTAATTTCGTTCTTTTTCAGCAAAACGGTATTATACAAAAAGTACGACTGTATTGCAGCGAGTACCACAAACAGCAACGAAAAATAAATGATAGGATGTTTTCTTACGTTTTTCATCTGTAACAAATATAGGCAAACTATTATGTGTAAAAACACGTTAACCGCCCATTAACCGTTCGTTAACCCACGCACTGCAAAAATAGCCACACATTTGTAAAAAATAATTACATGAAAAAAATTACACTTATTTTGATGATTTTATATTGTACACAAATTTGGGCACAGCAACAAAATATTAGCGGCACGGTTTATACAAAAGATACTATTCCGGTTTCGTATTTAGAAATTAGAATTCTTGATGCTTCAAAAAATTATCAGCAATCGGTTGCGACAGATTCGTTGGGAAATTTCGAAATCATCACCGATCAATCAGAAATTATTTTGGATATTAATGATGATTTCCATCAGCCGTTACAACAGCAAATTTCAATCGAAAATCAAAAAAACGGATTAGAATTATATCTGATTCCATTAGAAGAACAACTGACCGAACTAACTATCAGCGTTAAACGCCCAAAAGTAAAACAGAAAATTGACCGAATAGTATTTGATGTTGAAAACAGTTCGTTAAGCAATTTAAATACGTGGGAAATTTTAAAGCGTACGCCGAATATCACCGTAAAAAACAGCAGTTTGCAGGTGCGCAACAACAGCAGTGTTTTGGTTACTATTAACGACAAAAGATGGATGATGTCGTCGCAAGAACTGCAAACGTTGTTAGAAAATACTCCGGGTAACGAATTGCAGTCAATTGAAGTTATTACAAATCCGCCGGCACAGTACGAAGCATCGGGCGCCGCCATTGTAAACATTAAACTAAAACAGAACAAATTGTTGGGTTACAAAGGTACTCTTTTCAGTAAATATGAGCAAAGTATGTACGCTAAAGGTGTAGCCGGAATAAGCAATTTTTACAATGTTGGTAAATGGAATTTTGCCGCAAGCTATTATCACGGTGGCGGAAATTACGTGCGTAAAAACAAAGATTACGTTTTTTACGAAGAAGATGCTACCACTTGGAGAACCATTACAAACCGCAAAGATACCAGCAAATCGCAGAACACTTGGAACGCTATGATTGGTTATGAAAAAGATTCACTAACCAGTTTTAATGTAGGAATTAACGGATTTTATCAGCCAAATTCGCACGGTTTATATAACATTCCAACCGTAATTACGAACAGCGCAAACGATGTGATTTCTCAGTTTAATACAATAAACGATCATAACGAAAACAACAATCAGATCAATGCGTACGCACAATTTCAAAAGAAAATTAAAGATCATACATTTTCATCAACCGCTCAATTTACCAACAATTCAAAAACCAAATTTCAGGATATCATTACGCAATATCCAACTTTAAGAAATCAATTTGCAAATGATGAAGAAAGCAGTACGCAGGTTTTTGCCGTTCAGGTTGATGATTCTTACAAAAAAGACAAATTTATGTGGGACAACGGATTAAAGTTCAGCACAATTTCGTCTGATTTCTCCATGCTTTTTTCTGATGATGACAGTGGAAATTTACAGTTGAATCCCAATAAAAGCAACGATTTTAATTATACCGAAAAAAATTATGCAGCTTACAGCAGTTTTAGTTACGATTTGGAAAAATGGTCTTTTAAAGCAGGTTTGCGAGCAGAATATACACAGTTGGAAGGAGTGGTAAAACAACCTGCCGATGTTAACAAACAATCGTACTTACAATTGTTTCCTACGCTGTATACACAATATAACTTTCAGAATTCGCACCAATTGGGCATTTCGTACGGAAAAAGAATTACGCGACCTTATTATTCGTGGTTAAATCCAGCAAAATCTTACTATAACGAATTTTCTTATTTTCAGGGCGATCCGCGTTTACGACCAACCATTACTCATAATATCGAACTAAATTACAGTTTTAAAAACGCAATCATTACGCCTTATTATCGCTACGAGAAATTTCCTGCCATGGAAATCAACTTTCAAATTCCCGAAACTAAAAATTTAATGTACCGATACACCAATATAAAATCTGAAAATGCTGCTGGTTTGCAACTTTACAAAAACTTTGAAATTTCTGAAAAGTTATCTGTCGATTTTAGTACGAATACCGAATACCGCCAACAGTATTTCTGGGATTTAAAGAACGAATTGTACGAAAATAAAAAACTGACATTTAACGGACGAACCAATTTACAGATTCAGTTAAACCAAGCTGATGACTGGGTTTTAAATGCGAGTTATTTTTATACATCGCCAACCATTCAGGGAACGTTTAACATATCTAGTTTTTCAAGTACATCTTTACAAATGACGCGTAAGTTTTTTAATAAGAAGTTAGATGCATCGATTGCTTTTAACGATATTTTTTACAGCGAAAAAAATAAGATCAGTACAAAATATGCCAACCAGAACAATTACTTTTTAGATGCTGCCGATACTCGAAACTTTATGATTACACTTCGATATCAATTCGGAAATCAGTCTTTAAAAACAGCACAAAGAGTAGAAAAAACCGACGAACAAAACCGCTTGTGATTATAATTGTTAGAATTAGTTTATTAAAAAAGCCACTCAATTGAGTGGCTTTTTGTTATTTATTAAGTAAAATCGCATCGATTACATAGTTGTAATTCAACAAATCGCGATCGTCTTCGTTATAAATTCGTTCCCATTTAAATTCAGGCAGAAAAATGCGTGTTGCGGCTTTTCCGTTCCAATCAACCTTTAAATCGTGCTTTTGTAAAACTTCCACAATTTTTTTGGCAACTTCTCTGCTAACCACATCGCTTACGTTGTTTATCTTTTGAAAACTAATGTACAAACCTTCGCCACGAACTGCTCGTTCCATATCCTGACCGTGGTAAAAACAATATCCTTCCGATTTCTCGTCGTTATCAATCAAAGTACGCTCCACCTCAGCAACTTCATATTCTCCATCATCAATCGTAAACCCCGAATAATGAAGTGCAATAATTTTAGATTCTGCCAACTCATCAAAAGCAGCAATTAAACGGGTAGTTTGCGTGTTATCACTCCAAGATTCACTTTCCTTTAAAAGCTCTTCGTTCACACGATCAATCTGTTCGTACGCCCAATCTTCCGAAATTTCGTCTTCAAAACCATTGTCTTCAATTTCTTCGATAATATTGTTCTGAATATCTTCTAAATTGTAAAATCCGGAACGTACCTGCGTGTAAATAGAATCAAAAATAAATTGCTGATCTTCAGACATACTCTGTTTCATATAAATGTGCTTTTTAGCCTTTTAACTATTTTAAATTTTTAATAGTACGAATATATTAATTCCATTTAAATTTTATACACCGGCTATTAATTTTTTATGTTTTTTTTCTAATTAATACAAATGATAACGTTAAAACAACGCTGCCTTTAAAAGAAGTTTATTTGTGAAGGGCGGTTTTGTAAAGTAAGCGCTACCTTTGCAAATTGATATTTTAAGATGATGAATAAAGGATTAATTGCTTTGGCATTTGGCGGACTGGCTATTGGTATGACGGAATTTACCATGATGGGAATTTTACAGGATATTGCCAAAGACCAGCAGATTGAAATTACCCAGGCAGCCCATTTTATTGCTTTGTACGCTTTAGGTGTTGTGGTTGGCGCACCTATTTTAACCATTTTTACGGGAAAGATCGCGCCTAAAAAAGTGTTATTATTATTAATGTTACTTTTTATAGTTTTCAACGGATTGTTTGCCATTGCACCCGATTACAACACATTGGCAATTAGCAGATTTATGTCGGGCTTGCCACACGGAGCCTTTTTTGGGGTAGGATCTGTAGTTGCTGCACAGTTGGTTCAAAAAGGAAAAGAAGCGCAGGCAATTGCCTTTATGTTCACCGGTATGACCATTGCAAATTTAGCCGGAGTTCCGCTTGGTACTTACATTGGGCATCATTATTCGTGGCGAATTACCTACGGAATCATCGCAGCTTTGGGATTAATCACCATTGCAAGCATCTACTTTTGGCTGCCTAATATGAACAACAAAACAAATGGCGATTTAAAACAACAGCTTTCTTACTTTAAACAAGCGAAAGCGTGGATAATTGTTGCCGTTATTTCTATTGGAACAGGCGGTTTGTTTTCATGGATCACCTATATTTCGCCAATGGTTACAAAAGTAGGCGGTTTACAAGAAGACCGCGTTCCGTATATTATGGTTTTAGTCGGTTTGGGAATGTTCATTGGGAACATTTTAGGCGGTAAACTGGCAGATTCTATTTCGCCAACAAAAGCGGCGATTGCGTGTTTTACTACTATGGCACTTACACTTGTTACGGTTTATTTTACGGCACATATTACGTCGTTAGCTTATGTAATGGCATTTGTTACAGGATTGGTTGCTTTTACTATTGGATCACCATTGCAAATGATGCTGATTACATCGGCAAAAGGATCTGAAAATATAGCTGCAGCAGCCGGTCAGGCGAGTTTTAATATAGGAAATACATTAGGAGCTTATTTGGGTGGTATTCCCATTACACTTGGCTACGCCTATAATTCGCCAGTGTTGGTTGGTGTTGGTATGGCGGGTATCGGTGCCATGTTGGCAACCGTATATTTGAAAAGGTTTTTAGTACGATAAAATACACTTTTTGTAGAAAAAATAAACATATTTTACACTTTCAACAATATAAATACGGTTTAATTAGCAATATATAGGCAGTGGCACAATGCTTGTTTTAGGTAAAGTGTAACAATAATATTTAAAGAGCTATGAAAAGTATTTTAAAGATTTTCGGAATTTTATGTTTATCAATTTTTGTTTTTACAGCATGTAGTGATGATGACGATCCAGCAAACAACGATTTTTTTATTGGCAGATACAACGGTAAAGTAACATTTGCCAACAGCGATGAAAGTAAATCGAATGACAACGGACACGTACAGGTTGTAAAAGTTGGCGATAAATATAACTTCTTATTTTCGGACAGTATCCCAGATATTACCGGAATTGAAATTGAAAAAAATGATAACACTGCTGTAATGATCGGTTCTACAGAAACGCATTACATAAGAATTACAGCAAGTAAATTAACTATTTTTTATTTAAAAGATGGTTCAACTTGGACGGCTGATGCCAATAGATAATAAAAAAAACCAACCTTAACGGTTGGTTTTTTTATGCAATCAATATAAAATTTATTTCCTATTCAAATTTCTACCTAAAGCAAAACAGCTTATTACAAATGTTAGTATTGCCGGTATTACCCATTCCAGATTAAAACGTGAAAAAGGGAGGATATTCAATAACTGCGTAAAGAAATCTTCTGACGGAAACCAAGTAGCCAACACTCTGATAAACGAAATTAGCATGGTTACAATCAACGTTATGAAATAAGGTTTCTGGTTTTGAATGGTTCTGCCGAACAATAAAACCGAAAGTATCAATACCAATGTCACCGGATAAATAAAGTTTAGCAAGGCAGCAGCGTATTCAATAATGGCATCAACACCTGTAATTGCTAATAAAGTTGATATAAGTGTTATTGATATTACTCCTTCAATGTATCCTAATTTTCCTTTGGTTAATCGTTCAAAAAAGTTAGCCGAACCTGCCGTTAATGCAATTGCTGTTGTGATACATGCCAAAATCATTAATATCGATATCAAATACACTCCGTTTGATCCAAAATACTGTGTTGCAATCTGTATCAATAAAGCCGATCGCGTTGTATTTGCAACATCAACTGTAGCGTGAGCTCCTAGATAAAACAAACCGCCGTAAACCAACAGCATACAAACCGCTGCCAGTATTGCCGATTTTACAACAACCTCAATTTTATCTTTTACATGCGTGTAACTTTTACGGTTGGCTCCTGCAATCAATAAAACGGCAAAGATCAATCCTGCCAGAACATCCATTGTTTGATAACCTTCTTGAAAACCTACATAAAAACGATCTTCTATAATTGTTGGCGGAATATCTACGGTTGATCCTACAAACAAGCCCGGTACAATTAATAAGGCAAGGAAGAAAAGCAAAATCGGAGCAAATATTTTCCCTAAAATCCCGGTAATTCTATTTAAAGAAAACGACGCGCCCATTACGGCTCCAAAAAACAACACACAAACCCAAACCGGCTGTGCATCTGGAATAATCGGTTTAATGGCAACTTCAAAAACCGATGCGCCCGAACGTGGCAACGCAATTAACGGACCAATACATAAAACGTTTATTAATGATAAAATATAAGCCAACTTAATATTTGCGCGCGAACCTAAATCGGTAAAATAATTTCCCGAAACGGCTACTGCAAAGATTGCCAAAACGGGAGCCAAAATTGCGGTTAGTGAAAAACCAGTAAATGTTGCCGTCCAATCTGTACGGGTTTGTAAGCCTAAATAGGCAGGTAGCAGTAAATTTCCTGCACCAAAAAACATAGCAAATAATGCCATTCCTAAAAAAAGAATGGTTTTACGTTTTCTTATATCCATGAATTTTCAAATTAATTTTCAGTTTTACTCAAACATAAACATTTTTTTTAACAAAACCTTAAGCGTTTTATCATAAAACACAATTTTTAATATAAATAAAACGTTTTGTTGTTTTTTCCATCAGCCATAGAGATTATCTCTTCAGTGTTATAATTAAATCATGACACTTTTAACACACACTGAATAACAATTGTATAGCTTTTGTATCATAAATAAATACAAAACAGTACATTTGCACAAACAATTTTTTTTAGAAAAATGTACAGAAGTCACAATTGCGGCGAACTGCGTTTAGCCGATGTAAATAAAGAAATTACGCTTGCGGGATGGGTTCAAAAATCTCGTGATAAAGGTTTTATGATTTGGGTTGATCTACGCGACCGTTACGGAATTACCCAGTTAATTTTTGATGAATCGCGCACCGAAGAAAGCATAATGCAACTTGCAAAATCGTTGGGTCGTGAGTTTGTTATTCAGGTTAAAGGAACGGTGATTGAGCGTGAATCTAAAAACGCAAATATCCCGACTGGTGAAATTGAAGTTTTGGTGAAGGAATTTACGGTTTTAAACGAATCGCAACTACCACCATTTACTATTGAAGATGAAACCGACGGTGGTGAAGACATCCGTATGAAATATCGTTATTTGGATATTCGTCGTAATCCGGTTAAAAACAGCTTGTTGTTCCGCCATAAAGTAACACAGGAAGTTCGTAATTATTTATCGAATTTAGATTTCTGCGAGGTTGAAACACCTTATTTAATAAAATCTACGCCAGAAGGTGCACGCGATTTTGTGGTGCCTTCACGTATGAATACGGGGCAGTTTTATGCTTTGCCACAATCGCCTCAAACTTTCAAACAATTATTGATGGTTGGTGGAATGGATAAATATTTCCAAATTGTGAAATGTTTCCGTGACGAAGATTTACGTGCCGATCGTCAGCCAGAATTTACACAGATCGATTGTGAAATGTCGTTCATTGAACAAGAAGATATTTTGAATGTTTTTGAAGGATTAACGCGTCATTTATTGAAGAACATCCACAACATAGAAATAGAGAAATTCCCACGTATGACGTTTGATGAAGCGATGAAAACGTACGGGAACGACAAGCCGGATATCCGTTTTGGAATGAAGTTTGGCGAACTGAATGCTGTGGCTCAACACAAAGAATTCCCGGTATTTAACTCGGCAGAATTAGTCGTTGGAATTGCCGTTCCGGGAGCAGCAACATATACTCGTAAAGAAATTGATGCGTTGATTGACTGGGTTAAGCGTCCGCAAGTTGGTGCATTAGGAATGGTGTATGTAAAATGCGAAGCAAACAATCAGTACAAATCATCGGTCGATAAATTTTACGATCAGGAAGATTTAGCGAAATGGGCTGAAGCAACCGGAGCTAAAGAAGGTGATTTAATTTTAGTTTTATCGGGAGCTGCAAACAAAACGCGTAGTCAGTTATCGGCATTGCGTATGGAGTTAGGAAACCGTATGGGCTTGCGTAAACCAAACGAATTTGCACCTTTATGGGTTGTTGATTTTCCGTTGTTGGAATGGGACGAAGATTCGGAACGTTTCCATGCAATGCACCATCCGTTTACATCGCCAAAACCAGAAGACATGCACTTGTTAGATACCGATCCGGGTAAAGTTCGCGCAAATGCTTACGATTTGGTATTAAACGGTAATGAAATTGGCGGTGGATCGATCCGTATTCACGACAAAGACATGCAGGCTTTAATGTTTAAACATTTAGGTTTTACAACAGAACAAGCACAAGAGCAGTTTGGCTTTTTAATGAACGCTTTCCAATTTGGCGCACCACCACACGGCGGTTTGGCTTTTGGATTGGATCGTTTAACAGCGATTTTAGGCGGACAAGAAACTATTCGTGATTTTATTGCGTTCCCTAAAAACAATTCGGGCAGAGATGTTATGATTGATGCACCTGCAAATATTGATAACGCTCAATTGGATGAATTATCAATTATGCTGAATGTAAAAGCGTAATTGATCAGATATAAAAAATTAAAATCCCAGCCTAAAGGTTGGGATTTTTGATTAAATTGTATGATGAAATGATTAAGAAATAATTTTGTTGTAAAGGAAAAGAAAAATGGTTAATAAATTTTTAATTGAAAGAGATGAAATTTTTCAACACTATTTGATTGGATATATCGAATTATCAAAAGTAAAACATAAAATGATTATTAAAGACAGTTCTTTAAGATGTCGTTTCTGTGGAGATAGTAATCAAAAAAATTTTAAAAATGACTCTCATACATTCTCTAGGTTTATAGGAAGTCAATTTGTTTTATCTGAATTTGAATGTGATTTGTGTAATGAAAAATTTAGTAGAACTTTAGAAAATGAATTTGCAAATTTCATGAAATTGTTTCATACATTAAATAGTGTAAAAGGAAAAAAAAGAATTCCAACTTATAAAAAAGATGGAATAAGGATAGAAAAAAAAGGTGATAATCATTTAGATCTTCGCGGGATAAAGGATAGTTCAGTTTCTGAAAAAGGTGTTTTTTGCAAATTGGAAACAGATGATTTTATACCCGTAGCAGTTTACAAATCATTGGTAAAAATGGCGCTTTCAATGGTAAGTGAATCAGAGCTCAACAAGTTTTCCAAAACTTTTGCATGGTTACAGGATGAAAATCATTCAAACGAAGTGTTTCATGCTGATGACTTTTCATTAATTTTTACACAAAACAAAAGTGATTCGCAAAAATTTAATTTAGCTGTAGAGCTTTATAGAAAAAAGTCAGATAATAGTGACATTCCTACATATATTTTTAAGTTATATTACAACTTGTTTTCATTTCAAATCTATATTCCCTTTTGTTCAGATGATCTGAAAAACTATTTCGAACCTTTTAAAGAATTTAAAATTATTCCCAATAATTTTGAAATAGAAAATAATAGCGAAGAGTCTCTTCGTTATATAATGAATTGTGCATCTAATATAAAATCAACAGTTCCTATTAATTTTAATGTTATCAATCTTGATAATGAAGAAAATATATAAATTATTTTATTAGAGTGACGAAGATCTTCAAAACAAGAATAATAAAACTAACAGGAATCAAGAAAAAAATTAATGTGTAGAAGGCCCATGAACTATCAATGTAATTTTCTGCTTCTAAAAAGTAAATCAAAAAAGCATAACCAAAAAGATGAGGAATCATCTGAAAAAGAATATTTATCAAACTTGGTATTTCTTTAAACTTTATTCCTTTCAACCAAATGCCTAACAATACAATTAATATAGGGATTATTAGAGTATAAACAAAACATCATTTCTTATCTTTTAAAATTCTGCAATTCATTATTTTGGACTTGATTATAAACAAAATTGCAGAGAGAAAGGGATTCGAACCCTCGATGCAGTTACCCACATACAAACTTTCCAGGCTTGCCCCTTCAACCACTCGGACACCTCTCTCTATTCAGGTTCGCAAATTTACAGTAAATCGATTTTTAAAAAGTTTTATGGCTTATGAAAACCTTTTTTCAATATTTTTGAAACTACATTTTTATAGAAAATATCATTAAATTGATTACCGTATTTTTTACTGAAGTCTTTTTCCTTGGCAAGAAAATATTCTTCGCGTTCTTTAATATTATTATAAAGAGTATTTCTTTTATTGTACATTGTTATGGCTTGTTCAGCCGTTTCAAACTTTGTTTTACTTACGTTTTCTTTAATCCAACTTTCAAAATCATTATTTGCAAGTGGCTCGTTTTCTTCTTTCAACAAAGTGGCAAATTGCCTTTTAACTACGCTGTATTCCATATAGTCGTTAGATCCATAAAAAGCAGCAGCTGCGGTTTCAAACGCAACATATTCTTTATCATCTAAAATGTTCTTATGCTTTTTAGGGACTACAGCTTTTTCTTTCGCAACATAATCAATTGGTAACATATCAGCAGTTTTTAAATCGGAAAAAAAGCCGCTAAAATATACATCATTCGGATTTACTAAATGTCCGCCTTTTTGGATAAGTACACATTTTTGTTGAAAATACAATTGAGATTGCTCTTTGGTTTCTCTATTAAAAACTACAAAGGGCACTTCCATTTCGGTAGTATCCTTTTTCAATTTGGAATTTAGATTACCGCCTTTTAGAACCACACCTGATAAATCGGCTCTTTTACGAGTGGGTATTTTTATGATGCAGAGTTTATAACCATCACTTTTAGATTCTACTTTTAAATATTCTTCAACATTAACGCCCAAACCATTAACTGCCAGCATATAATCAGAATTTTCAAGATTATCAGTAACTAGATCACTAAAAAAAGCAACGTTTGAATTGTTATAGGTTTCTGCTCGGTTAGCTATTGTCTTTTTATTAGGTGTTCCATTTTCACTGAACAAAGAATATCCAAAATAATTGCTATTCATGTAATTTTTAGGATTTAATGTTTGATAATTGAACTGCACCTGAAAAGTATCTAAATGGAAATTTATGGTATATCCTAAGTTTTCATTATTGATAATAATCGGTTTATCGGAATGTGCGAATAACTGATTGGTTTTTGTATCGAAATAAAAAACTAAATCATTTTCGTTTACGATTTTTGTTTTCTTGGCATTTTTGGTATTTCCTATGAAAAAATATCGGAAAGCTTTGAGCATTTCTTTTCTTGTAAAAACATTTTTGTCGATCACCAGCTCATCTAAAATAGTTTCTTCAGGCTTCAACCTGATTTTTAAATCTGTTGTTGCAGTTGGGTTTGATACAATAAAATATTCATATCCAAAAGCACTTACAACCAACTGATTTTTATTGTTTGCAGGAATATTGATCTGGAAATTTCCTTTGGCATCGGTTTCAGTAGCTATAGTGGTATTGTCAATAAAGACCGACGCTGCTTCTACAGGTTTGCCGTTATCTGCATTTACAACAACTCCTTTTAAAATTTGAGCGTTTGCAAGTACACTTAAAAAACAAACTATCAATACATAAAAATGCCTCATAATTAAAAACTTAACTTCTTTAAAAACAAAAAAACTACCTTAGAATATCTAAGATAGCTTTTTTAACAAAGATTAACTCAAATTGATTTTATTTTTTAACAAATTTTAAAGTAGCCGAACCTTTTGTTGTTTCAACCTTTAAAATATAAACACCTGATTTTAACGCAGAAACATTAAGTGTTTGTGTGTTTGCCTGTAGTACTTTTTGACCTGCAATATTGTAAGCCGTTACATTTGTAATACTTTCGGCAGTTTGAATGTTTAATATATCTGACGCTGGATTTGGATATACCGAAACCGAAACCATTTCTGGATTTTTCACAGAAAGTGATGATTTAGCCTTGTAGAAGTGGTTTGGAATTTTACCCACTGTGAAAGTATTCAACAAACTACCTTGAAGCGAATACACATAAACCTTACCATCATTAACATATCCATTTGCATCGGCAACATAAATATTATTATTAATAACATTCATACCGTAAATACCCATGTAAATATCGTTTACAGGAGTAGTTATTAAAGCGTTTGTAGTTAATGTGTTTGCAGAAACATTGTACTTGTAAATATCCGGACCAGCAGTAATGTAAAAATCAGTTCCGTCCGTATCCATATGAAAAGCATTTACGCTTGCAGGAAATGTAAAAATATTTGTTGCAGTATCTGTGGTTAAATTAATTTTGTGTAAGCTTGCAATTGCTGTTGGCAGTCCCCATGACGGTACACCGCATAAAACGTACAAATCGCTTCCTAAAGTTACCAATTCAGAAGGAGTATCTTCTACCTGAATTTGCGTCGACTGTTGCGTTGCTATATTATACACAGTAATAAAATCTGCGTCTTGATGTGCAATATAAAGTTTACCGTTTATTTCTTTAATTTTTTCTGTACCGTTAGGAACTGCAATGGTAGTTTCTAACGTATTTGTAGTTAAATTAATAACTGCTAAATAATCATTAACATCAGTAGCAGCTCCCCAACAAGTTACGTATGCTTTATTGTTATATACTGCAGAATACCTAGGGTTTACCATCCCAGAAATTGTTGCAATATGCTCAAATGTTCTGTTATTTACAATTTTAACATCGTTAGACATGTTAAGAACCACAACTGCAATATCGTTATGCATAGTAAGACTTTGGGCAGTGTTTCCTAAATCTACCCCTGGGTTTGCTAGATCATAAACATTGTTAATCAAAGTATTATTCTGAGAAATAAATGATATTGACGAATTATCTTTACCTGCATTTCCTTCGTTCAGCACAATTACTCCATCTAAATATTCTGTTTGAGAAAAACCTAGAAAGCTGCATAGAACAAATAGTATTAATAAAATATTATTTTTCATGTTTTAGTCGTATTTAGTAAGATATATTAAAATTATTTTTTAACAAATTTTAAAGTAGCCGAACCTTTTGCAGTTTCAACCTTTAAAATATAAACACCTGCTTTTAACGCAGAAACATTAAGTGTTTGTGTGTTTGCTTGTAGTACTTTTTGACCTGCAATATTGTAAGCAGTAACATTAGTAATACTTTCGGCAGTTTGAATATTCAATATATCTGATGTTGGGTTAGGATATACGTTTGCTTCAATACTATTGTGTTTACTTGTTGATAATGAAGCACTAATATCTTGTGGTGTAAAAGGTCTTCTTGTACCAATACTTAAACCTAACCAATCGTTATTATCTAAAGTGACTAAAGACAAATCACTTTCTGTTTTCCAGTTTGAAAGATCCGTTCCGCTGTAAGCTTTCCATAAGTTAGTTCCTGTCGCTGTTTCTGTACGAGTTCCGATAGTTACAGACGATAAAACATTTGTAGTCATTACATAATCAAATCCGCCGTTTAATTCTGTATTAATTAAATCTAAAGCGTCTTCTGCTGTAATTGATCCGTTATATTGAATTCCAAAAACGTAAGAATCTGCTACATTGTTTGTATCAGTACCAAAATCAACAACTACCAAACTTTGGTTTGTTCCTGTTCCCAACCATGTCACAACATCCGCACTTTTATACCATTGTGAACTATATGCAGCGATTGGAATTGCAGGATGTTCTGGTCCAGGATTCCAACCATATGATATACCATACCAAAGTCCATTTTGTAGTTTTGAAGAAGCTATACCGCCTCCTGATAATAAGGTACTAGAAGAAGTTCCGCCTTGACACCAAATACTCCACCAATCAGGATTATTATCAATTCCACTATGCGAATTAAAGATAACATCTTTTAAATATCCCGCACCAGTAATGTTTACACTAAGATTTTGTTCTTCCGCAGCGATATCTAACAACATTTTTGCAGCACTAGGATTATCGGTTGTATTATAACGATACCCCCAAGCATATGAGCTATCATCGGTTCCGTCTCTAAAATCAATAATAAAATAAGCTGTTTCTGTACCAGATCCTACATAGTATTTAACATCGGTAGCAGTAAATTGTGCAAAAATAATTTGCGTAAAAAATAGTAAGAATAACAAAGTAATTTTCTTCATAATATATAAAATGTAAAGTTTTGTTCCCGAAACTTTATAGGAATATATAGTTATGAAAAGATTTTTCGAATGAAGACTCCTTTACCATTTTTATTCCCGAAAGTTAAAAAATGATCAGGCAGGTCTCCTGGCTCGCATCTTATTGTAGGTCTTCCCAGAAAAAAATCCAGTGACGTTTTTAATTTACAATAAGTTTGGTAGCATACAGTTGCGGGTACAGCTCAAGATTTGATGATATCTTACTTGATTCCCTTTTAAAGAACATGACGAATGTTCTACCAAAATCGGCACGAAGGTACAAAATTTATTCTAAAACTAAACGAATGGGAACACGATAACGTACACGTTCTGCTTTACCATCAATTAAAACAGGGTTTACACGTAATCTTTTAACTACACGCACAGCTTCTTCATCACAAACTTTACACAATCCTTTCTCAATGGTTACGTGATTAACAGTACCGTCTTTTTCTACTATAAACTGAATATAAATGGTTCCTTTGATTTCTTGTTCAATAGCTTCATCAGGAAAGTTGTAGTTTTCGGCTAAAAATCTGCTTACCGATTTACCTGATATTGTTTTAATATTTGCCGCATCTGCATAAGCTGATGGATCAATAACATCAGTAGTTAGTGTATCGCTTGTCGAATTTTTTACAGGAGCTTCAACAACGCCTTTTTCTACAGGAGTAGTAATATTTTGGGAAAATCCTGCCCAGGAAAATCCTGCCCAGGAAAATCCCATTATAATAAGTGTAACAATTTTTTTCATAAATTAAATATACAAAAAAAGATGCCTGTTAAGACATCTTTATAACTTATTCTACAACAAACTCCACATTTTCAATTAATGAAGTTGAAGGTGCTTTGAACGACAATTTTATTTTTGTCTGTTTATCTGAATGATCTACTTTTAAAGTTCCTTGTGTTATTTTGTAATAACCAGCTTCGCCTTTACAGTAGCAATGCTTGCCGTAAACCAGCTTTACATCTTGCAAAGCGGCATCTTTATACTCTTTTTTAAACGCTTTTGCAGGAATTTCCAAGAACAACTCTTCTTTGTAAAAATCGTCGGCATAATTTCCTTCTGCTTTGTTTCTGTCAAAACTGTACTGTACCAAAACCGTTTCTGGATTATAGATTGTTTGCGGATACAATTGTTCGAAACCATTTAAGTTTAAAGCTTTTTCAGATTCGCGGGTAGCAGTTACTTTGCCGTTTTCAGGAGCAACAGAAACCATTGTCACCTTTTTGCCTAACCAGTTGGTAGATTCAACACCTTTTGTGGTTGAACAGCTTATTGCTACAGCCGAGAAAGCCAATAGCGCAATCATTTTTTTCATATATTTATTTACCATTATAATTGTTCATTGCATTATTTAAACCCGCCAAAGCAAATT
>Ga0308157_10003666_pt1 | contig 21885 bp, 18 predicted proteins | sample PhyBR1_FD_201035 | JGI IMG/M metagenome (GOLD analysis project Ga0308157, IMG submission 201035) | Phyllosphere microbial communities from UC Gill Tract Community Farm, Albany, California, United States - DLSLB.R1 | ecosystem: Host-associated > Plants > Phyllosphere > Unclassified | place: USA...
CATGCTCGGCAGGCTGTTGCTGTTGTAGTGCCGAGCCATGCTCGGCAATGCACGCATTGCCGAACGAAGCCGATGCCGAGCATGGCTCGGCACTACATTGAAAAGCCAAAAAAAACCGGGCCCGGAATGATCCAGGCCCGGCGGGTCACGCTAACCGGCGATGTTGCCTGCCGGGATCGATCAGTACTTGAAGCGGAAGTTCAGGTAGTACTGGCGACCGTTCTCGTAGAACGCACTCGGGATCACCGAGCTCTGGTAGTACTTCAGGGTCGGGTTGTTGAGGTTCAGCGCATCGAAGCTGACGCTCATCCAATCCGTTGCCTTGTAGCTCAGCGACAACGACAGGGTGCCGAACTCATCCTGGTAATACGGGTTGGCGCCCTTCAGGCCGATCAGGAACTCCGAACGGTAGGTGTAGCTGACGCGCGCACCGAAGGTGTCGTTCTCGAAGTAACCGCCGACGTTGTAGGTGTTCTTCGAAGTGCCCAGCAGGTTGTTGCTGCCATCTGCCCAGGTGTGCGAGGTGCTGCCATCGGCATAGGTGTAGTTGGCGTTGATGCCGAAGTTGTCGCCGATCGGCTGCTCATAGGCGATTTCCGCGCCGGTGACCTTGCCGTTGGAATTGACCGGCACAGCGACCTGGTAGGCTTCAAGCTGGTTGGTCAACTCGCTGAACAGCATCTGCGTCTCGGTGCCGAAGGCCACGTAGTCCTTGAGGTTCATCGAGAACAGGCCGACCGACACCAGGCCGCGCGGCATGAAGTACCACTCCAGGTTGGCATCGAAGTTGGTCGATACCACCGGGTTCAGCTTCGGATTGCCGCCGCCGCCGGTGCGGCTCAGGTCCGAGCCCCACGAGGAAGCACCCAGGGCAGAGAAGTCCGGCAGGGTCTGGGTCTGCGATGCGGCGAAGCGGAATACCACATCATCGGTCAGGTCGAACTTCAGGTTGGCACTGGGCAGGATGCGGTCGTGCTTGTTGTTGAACGACAGCGCCTTCCACATGCCGAACAGGCTGCGCACGTCAGCGTTGGCGGCGTCGCTCACTGCCTGGTAGGTATTGATGTCCTGGTCGATGTTGACGTAACGCAGGCCGACGTTGCCGCTCCAGCGATCACCGGAGAAGTTGGCCTGGACGTAGCCGGCGAAGTTCTTCTCGGCCACCTTCCACTCGGCGCCGTAGTTGTGACGACCGTCCGGGCCATCGTTGTTGGCCAGCCACGTGGAGTTGTTGAGGATCGCGTCCTTCAGTGCACCCGGGGTGAAGTACCACAGGTTGCGCGGGAAGTTGCCTCCGATGCCGCCAGCGAAGCCGCCCGGATAGTTGGCGGTCGCACCGTTTTGCAGGGCTGCCCAGATATTGCCAGGGCTGGCACCTTCCGGTGACAGGGCTTCGCGCTTGTGGTCGGCGTAACGCAGGCCGAAGTCGATCGAGTTCAGCGTGCCGCTATCGAAGTACTGGTTGAAGTCGGCGGTGAACCACTTTTCCTTGTCTTCGGCGGTTACTTCCTGGTTGCCCCAGGTGCCGAAGCTGGTGACGCCAGCAGGGCTGATATCGCCGCCCACGTCCCAGTCGATCGGTGAGCCGTTGCCGTGCGTGGTCCAGCTGGCGCCGCCACCGTTGGCTGCGGTGACTTCGGCAATGAACTGGCGCGGGGTCGAGCCGGTGCCCTTGGTGGTGCCAGCCTGGAACTTGGCATTCAAGCCATCGTTGATCTGCCAATCGGCATCGGCGGTGATGTAGCTGCTCTTTGCGGTGGCTTCGCGGTAGATCATGTCGTATACGGCGTAGTCAGTGCCCGCGCGGCCAGCATAGGTCGCGTTGGTCAGGACGCCGTCCTTGACCACGTAGCCGGCATCCGGTGACTGGCTATTGGCGAAGTTGCCGCCCCACAACATGAAGTTGCGGTTGTAGTTGTTGGCATCCATCTTCGAGGTGAAGCCTTCGACGCCGATGGTGAAGTTGTCGGCAGGCTTGAACTGCACGGCAAGCAGGCCGCCCTTGCGCTCGCGGGTCTGTTCGAACAGGGTCGAGCCGAGCAGGCTCGGGGCGTAGACGCCGACCAGGTCCGGGTTGTTGAGACCAACTTCATTGAGTGAACCATCGGCGTTCTTGCCGGTGATCTGGAAGAAGCCCGACGGGATCTCCTGCGCTTCACGGCGCAGTTCGCGCTTCTGGCTGAAGGCCTGCACCATCACGCCGAAGGTGCCGTCGTCGTTCTTGTAGTTGAACAGGCCCGACAGCTGCGGGTCATTGGACTTGGCCGAATCCGAACGCACCGCGCCGATCGAGGCTTCCGCGGTGATCTGGTCGGGGAATTCCAGCGGCTTGCGGGTGATGATGTTGACGGTACCGGTGGTGCCGCCGTCCTGCAGCTTGGCCTGCGAGGATTTGTTCACTTCAACCGAGCTGACCAGCTCGGACGGCAGCAGGGTGTAGCTGACGCTGCGACCGACGTTGCTGCCCTGGCTGAGCACGAACCAGTCGGCCGAGCCGACACTGTGGCCGTTGATCAAGGTCTGGGTCAGGCTCGGGCTGGTGCCGCGCATGCTGACGCGGTCGGCTTCGTCGAAGCCGCCTTCGTCGGCCGAGGACGAGCTGATGTTGACGCCCGGCAGGCGCTGCAGGGTGTCGGCGACGTTGTGCGCCGGCAGCTTGCCGACGTCTTCAGCGGTGACCACTTCGACGCGGGCGTTGGCTTCGCGCTTGGTGTCCAGCGACTTTTCCATCGAGCCGCGGATGCCGGTGACGGTGACGGTATCCAGATCCGTAGCGGACGGTGCGGCTTCCTGCGCCTGCGCGGTGAAAGCAAGGCAGCTGATGATGGCTGCCGAAAGCAGAGTCTTGCGTTGCATGTTGTCTCTCCTCAACATCTGATTGATTGGCACGGGGTGCCGCTTGACTACGGTCTTGCTGGTGGATCTGTTGCTTATGCTGCGACGGCTTGGGTTGCCGTCTTTTCCAGATACCAACTGGCTGCGCCGATGACGCCCAGTTGCCCGTGCTCTACCAGCTTCACGGGAATGCTTTGCAGCGCCTTGCCCATCGGTCCCTTGTTGAGGAAGCGTTCGACGAAGCTGCTGTTCAAGAGGAACTGGCTGATCTTCGGCAGGATGCCGCCAGCCAGGTAGATGCCGCCCTGCACGCCGTAGAGCAGGGCCATGTCGCCGATGGTGGAGCCGAGGATCCCGCAGAACAGTTGCAGGGTTTCCACTGCGAGCGGATCGCTGCCATCACAGGCGGCGGCGCTGACTGCATCGGGCGTGGCATGCGTTGGCGCGGCGCCGCGCACGGCGCACAGCGCGTTGTAGAGGTTGAGCAGGCCAGGGCCGGACAGTGCGTGTTCGATCGACACATGCGAGCGGTCGCGCAGCATCTGCTGCAGTACCGCCATTTCCAGCTCGGTGCTGGCGGCCAGTGATGCCTGGCCGGCTTCGGTGGCCAGCACCACGGAGCGGTCGCCGAGCGGGATCCACACCGCGGCGCCTAGTCCGGTGCCGGGCCCGACCACCAGGGTGGGGCCGCGTTCGGCATCGGCAGGACCGGTCAGCTGCAGCACCTGGCTGGCGCTGATGTGGCCGGCGGCGTGGGCCACCGCTTCAAAGTCGTTGACCAGATGCACGGCTTCGAAGCCGAGGTCCTCGCGGATGCGGTTGGACGACAGCGGCCAGGGCAGGTTGGCGGTGATCACGTTGCCGTCGGCGAGTGCATAGCCGGCAGTGGCGATGACGCAGTCGGTGACCGGGGGATTGTGGCTGGCGAAGTCCGACAGGATCGCGCTGAGGCTGGGGTGGTCGGCACAGCGGTACTTGCGGTAGGACAGCACCTCGATGGCCGGCCCACTGCCGCTGCCGGCCTGGATCAGGCCCACGCGGACGTGGGTGCCGCCAACGTCCGCGGCGAAGAACGGCCGGGGCGCGGGCTGGTGACGGGTGCTCTGCAGCGGGGGGACGACAGCTGTCACTCGGGTTCCCTATGGCGATGGGGAGCACCCGATCGGGCGCCTTTCGGGAGCCGAGTCTGTAATCGTTCTGACAACGATGTCAACGAATAATTGCAGCTTTCGATGCTGCGCTGCAGCGGACCTGCGCAAACGCATTCCTGGCGACGGCGATTTCCGGGTACGCCGCCAAGACCTTTAAACCGCGGGGATTTACCTATAAAGCGCGTGAGCGCTTGCTTCGCGACCGGTTGGTTGCGGTTGCGACCATCGGTCAGTCGCTGACGTGCTGTTGACAAACCTGTCCGACGCAAACAGAGAATGTGACAACGTTGTTCCCACGTTCTCGCCAGGCGGCACGTTCCGTCTTCCGCATCGCAGGAGCCCACATGTCCGCTGTCCCCGATTCCGTACCCCGCACCAGCATGGCGTCCTCCATCGCCATCGTCGGCCTGCTGTTCTTCATCATTGGCTTCTGTACCTGGATCAACGGGCCACTGATCACCTTCGTGCGGCTGGCGTTCGACGTGAACGAGGTATCGGCCTTCCTGGTGTTGATGGTGTTCTACCTGTCCTACTTCTTCCTGGCGCTGCCGGCGTCATGGATCCTCGGTCGCACCGGCATGAAGAAGGGCCTGGCGCTGAGCCTTGCGGTGATGGCGGTTGGCGCGATGGGCTTCGGTGAATTCGCCACGCAGCGCTGGTTCGGCGGCGCGCTGGCCGGCCTGTTTGTCATCGGCGGCGGCATGGCGTTGTTGCAGACCGCGGTCAATCCCTATATCAGCATCCTCGGCCCGATTGAAGGCGCGGCCCAGCGCATCGCGTTGATGGGCATCTGCAACAAGATCGCCGGCATCCTCGCACCGGTGGTGATCGGTACCTTCGTGCTGCACGGCATTGGCGACCTGGAAACCCAGGTACAGGCTGCCGACGCCGCCACCAAGGCCGACCTGCTCAATACCTTCGCCGCCAAGATCCATACGCCCTACATGGTGATTGCCGGTGTGCTGCTGCTGGTCGCGGTCGGCGTGCTGTTCTCGCCGTTGCCGGAAGTGCAGCCGGACGAAGCCAACGCCGTTGCCAACGACGGCAAGGCCGCCAAGCGCAGCATCTTCCAGTTTCCGCACCTGTGGCTGGGCGTGATGTGCCTGTTCGTCTATGTCGGCGTCGAGGTCATGGCCGGTGATGCGATCGGTACCTATGGCAATGCCTTTGGCCTGCCGCTGGACCAGACCAAGTTGTTCACCTCGTACACGTTGTTCGCGATGCTGGTGGGCTACGTGGTGGGGTTGGTGGTGATCCCGCGCTTCATTTCACAGGAAAAGTACCTGGCGGTGTCGGCGGTGCTCGGCGTGCTGTTCACCCTGGGTGCCTTCTTCAGCCACGGCTACGTGTCGGTGGGCTTCGTCGCCGCACTGGGTTTCGCCAACGCAATGATGTGGCCGGCGATCTTCCCGCTGGCGATCCGTGGACTGGGCCGTTTCACCCAGATCGGTTCGGCGCTGTTGGTGATGGGTATTGCTGGCGGCGCGATCATTCCGCAGGCATTCGCGCTGCTCAAGCACGCCTACCCGGAACACTTCCAGCTGGTGTTCGCCGCACTGATGATCCCCTGCTACCTGTACATCCTGTACTTCGGCACGGTTGGTCATAACGCGGGCAAGGCACGTGGCGCCTGAATCAAGCATCATGGCGGCAATCGAGCCAACGCGGGAACCGGTAATGCGTAGACCCACCATCAAGGATGTCGCCGAGCGGGCCAAGGTCTCTTTGAAGACCGTCTCGCGGGTGATCAACAACGAGCCTTCGGTGATGCAGGCCACCCGCGCGCGCGTCCTGCGTGCAGTGGCCGAGCTGGACTACGAGCCCGACCCGTCCGCGCGCAACCTGCGCAGCAACACCACGTTCGTGATCGGGCTGGTGTATGACAACCCCAATCCGTACCACATCATCGGGGTACAGAACGGCGTGCTGTCGGCCTGCCGCGAAACCGGCTTCGGCCTGCAGATCCACCCCTGTGACTCGACCTCGCCGATGTTGGCCGAGGAGCTTGCAGATTGGGTGCAGCGCTCGCGCCTGGCGGGGTTGGTGTTGACCGCACCGATGTCCGAGCGTCCGGAGCTGGTGTCCGCGCTCAACGCGCGCGGCATCAAGACCGTGCGCATCATCGCCGCCACCGAGGACCCGGGCGATGGCCCGTGCGTGTTCGTGGATGACCGTGACGCTGCCTACGAGATCACCGAACACCTGATCCAGCTTGGCCACCAGCGTATCGGCTTCCTGTGGGGTGGTACCTCGCACCACTCCAGCGGCGAGCGTTACGCCGGCTACGAAGCGGCCTTGAAGGACTATGGCATCTCGCTGGACAAGCACCTGGTGATCCCGGGCGACTACACCTTCGATGACGGTTTCCGTGGTGCGCGCCGCCTGCTGGCGCTGCGCGAGCCGCCCACCGCCATCTTTGGTTCCAACGATGAAATCGCTGCCGGTGTGCTGGCGGCGGCCAATTCGGCCGGCTTGAACGTGCCGTATGACCTGTCCATCGCTGGTTTCGAGGATAGCCCGTTCTCGCGCCAGTCGTGGCCGGCACTGACTACCGCCAAGCAGGCTACCGGCGACATCGCCCGCCATGCCGCGCGTCTGTTGATCAGCCAGCTGCGCACCGACGCCTACGAAGACAGCCCCGCGCAACTGCAGAACCAGGGCTTCGTGCCACAGCTGGTGGTCCGTGGTTCCACCGCACCGTTGCGTCAGCAGCCGCCGCGACCTCCTTCTTCTCCCCCCGACCTGTCCGAGTAACGATCCATGGCACTGCCGAGTGAAACCGAAACCCTGATGTTCAACGAGGCCGCCGAAAGCGCCTCTGTCATCGCCGCCCAGTTCGCACGCAACCGCGACGTGGTGCAGGCCCTGGCCGCAGACCTGCGCCAGAACCCGCCACCGTTCGTTGTCACCTGTGCACGCGGCAGTTCCGATCACGCGGCAACCTATGCCAAGTACCTGTTCGAAACCCAGCTTGGGTTGGTGACCGCCTCTGCATCGCCGTCGGTCGGCTCGGTCTACGAAGCGCCGCTGCAGCTGCGTGGCGCGCTGTATATCGTGATTTCGCAATCCGGCAAGAGTCCCGATCTGCTGCGCAATGCCGAGGCTGCCAAGGCCGCTGGTGCGCGCGTGGTGGCGCTGGTCAATGTCGAGGATTCGCCGCTGGCGCTGCTGGCTGAAACCGTCATCCCGCTCGGCGCCGGTGCCGAGCGCAGTGTCGCAGCGACCAAGAGCTACCTGGCGTCGTTGGCGGCGATCCTGCAGCTGGGCGCCTACTGGAAGAATGATCCGGTGCTGATCGCCGCGCTGGATGCCTTGCCGGCCGCGATGTCCGAGGCATGGGCATGCGATTGGACGGTGGTGACCGACGGCCTGGTCGATGCCCATAACCTGTTCGTGCTCGGCCGCGGCCCAGGCCTGGCTGCGGCGCAGGAAGCGGCGTTGAAGTTCAAGGAAACCTGTGGCCTGCATGCCGAAGGCTACAGCTCGGCCGAAGTGAAGCATGGCCCGATGGCGCTGGTTGGCCGTGATTTCCCGGTGTTGGCCTTCGCCCAGCCGGATGAAACCGGTGCCGGCACCCGCGCCGTGGCTGATGAGTTCGCCGCACGCGGCGCGCAGGTATGGTTGACCGGCGAGGGTGGCAACCTGCCGACCGCCGCCGCACCGCATCCGCTGTGTGCACCGCTGTTGACCATCCAGAGCTTCTACCGTGCGATCAACGCGCTGGCACTGCGCCGTGGCAACAACCCGGACCTGCCGCCGCACCTCAACAAGGTGACGGAAACCGTCTGATGAAAACCGCGCTGCGCAATGGCCGGGTACTCGCCGGCGAGAACTTCCGTGACGATGTCGCGGTACTGATCGAAGACGGCCGCATCACCGCGGTCGTCGCCGGCGATGACCCGGCCGTTGCCGCGGCCGATGCGCAGGTGGACCTGGGCGGCGGTTGGCTGCTGCCCGGTTTCATCGACGCCCAGGTCAATGGCGGCGGCGGCGCGCTGTTCAACAACCAGACCGACGTCGATGCGCTGCGCACGATGGTTGCCGGGCATCGCCGCTACGGCACCACCGGCATGCTGCCGACCCTGATCAGCGATGACGCCGAGGTGATGGCGCGTGCCGTGCAGGCCACGCGCGATGCAATCGCCGCAAAGGTGCCGGGCGTTCTCGGCATCCATCTTGAAGGTCCCTACATCGCGCCAGCGCGCAAGGGTACGCACGATGCGGGCAAGTTCCGCGTGCCGGATGCCAACGAAGTACGCATGGCCACGGCATTGGACAACGGCGTGACCCTGATTACCCTGGCGCCCGAGCGGGTGCCAAGGGAAACCATCCAGCAGATGGTCGCCAATGGCGCGATCGTTGCTGCAGGCCATACCGCCGGTACCTACGACGAGATCTGCATCGGTCTGGATGCAGGCATCACCGGCTTCACCCATCTGTACAACGCGATGTCGCCGCTGCAGGGACGCGATCCCGGTGCCGTGGGCGCGGCGTTGGAAGATGCCGACAGCTGGTGCGGGGTGATCGTCGATGGCGTCCATGTGCATCCGGCCAGCCTGCGCATTGCGCTTGCGGCCAAGCCGCGCGGCAAGGTGTTCCTGGTGACCGATGCGATGCCGATGGTCGGTTCGGACAATCCGGCGTTCGAGCTGTACGGCGAAACCATCACCGCCGTTGATGGCGTGGTGCGCAATGCCGCCGGTGCCTTGGCGGGCTCTGCCCTGGACATGATCACCGCCGTGCGCAATACGGTTGGCTTGCTGGGTTTGTCGCTGGCCGAAGCGTCGCGCATGGCGTCAACCTATCCGGCGCAGTTCCTCGGCCTGGATGATCGTTACGGACAGATCGCTGCCGGCTATCAGGCCGACTTCGTCCTGCTGGACAGCGACCTGCAGGTGCAGGCCACCTGGATTGCCGGCCAGCGCGACTGAGTCCCGGCCTGTGGATAGCGCCCATGAATAGAGCCATCCGTTACGCCTCGGTGGATGCCCTGCGTGGCATCACCGTGGCGGCCATGCTGCTGGTCAACAATCCCGGCAGCTGGAGCCATGTCTATGCCCCGTTGCTGCATGCGGAATGGCATGGCTGCACGCCGACCGACCTGGTGTTCCCGTTCTTCCTGGTGATCGTCGGTGTATCCATCGCGCTGGGCGTGGTGCCGCGGGTGGAGCAGGGCGCTGATCGTGGTGCGTTGACGCGCACGGTGTTGATCCGCGCAGGACGCATCCTCGGTCTGGGCCTGCTGCTGCACTTCCTGGCCTGGTGGTGGCTTGACCTGGCGCACTACCGGCCATGGGGCGTGCTGCAACGCATTGGCCTGTGTTTCGCCGCTGCTGGCATGGCGGCGATCTGGTTGAAGCCACGGCTGCAATGGTTGTGCATCGGCGTGCTGTTGTCTGGCTATGCCGCGCTGCTGGTAGCTGGCGGTTCGTTGGAGCCTTGGCTCAATATGAGCAGCCGCGTGGATACAACGCTGTTTGGCTCGCTGCTGTACCAGTACGACGCTGCGACCGGGCGGGGGCACGATCCGGAAGGCCTGATGTCCACGCTTGGTGCGTTGGCCTCGACCTTGCTGGGCCTGCGTGCAGGCGCGCTGTTGCGCCTGCGTCCGTGGCGATTGCTGCCGGGCGCTGCGCTGCTGTTGCTTGCCGGCTGGCTGTGGTCGCAATGGCTGCCGTTGAACAAGAACCTGTGGACCTCGTCCTATGTGCTGTGGACCGCTGGCTGGGCATTCGCCGGGCTATGGCTTGCACACATCCTGATCGATTGCCGGCAATGGCCACCACTGGGCCGCCGCTTCGGTGTCAACGCGATCACTGCCTATGCCGGGTCGTCGGCGATGGTGCTGGCGATGATGGCCACCGGCAGCTGGGGCTGGCTGTGGGAGCATCTTTTCAACCTGTGGCTGACCCCGCTGGGCGGCACGCAGTTCGCCTCACTGGTGATGGCGCTGAGCTTCGTCGCGATGTGGTGGTTGCCGATGGCCTGGATGGACCGCCGCAAGATCTATCTGAAGATCTGAGGTAGCGGGTTGTAGGTTTGTGGGAACGGTGTAAACCGCGAAGCTGGAAATACGAAGGTCCGCGGCAGATTGCGCAACTGCATGCTGCGGGTGTTGCTGTTGCATCGTCAGCTTCGCGGCTTGCGCCGCTCCCACAACAGCAAGAGGCTGCGACAACGGTTGGCAATCACCGTGCCGCGCTGATCGCCTTGATACGCGCCTTCTTCAAGGCTTCACCTATCGCTGGCCCTTGCAGGCCTTCGGTAGCGATGTCGCGCGCATTGATCGCCAGTGCAGCCGCATGCAGGCGCCGCAGGGTTGCGCGCTGCGGGTAGTCACTGTCCTCGAATCCTAGCCGACCGCGCTTGTCGCACTCGCAGACCAGGGCCATCTGTGCGATGCGTTCGGGACGACGCAAGCCGTCGCAGCGCTGGATCAGTTCCAGAACGGTGGCATCGCGCAGTTCATCGATGCGGTGCACGTTGAGGTGTTCTCGGCAGACGGCTTCGGCGAGCAGGCGATGGTCGAGCGGTATCTTCAGGCGCTCGCAGAGTTTCGCCAGCGGCTTCAGGCCGCGTTGCTCATGCATGATGTGGCGTGGCAGTTCATCCTCCGGTGTCAGCGCCTTGCCAAGGTCATGGGTAAGCGCGGCGAAGCCGATCAGGTCATCGCCCGGTGCAAGTTGCGCCGCCATGTCGCTGACCATTTCCTGATGCACGCCGGTATCCACCTCCGGATGGAACTCGGCGCGCTGTGGCACGCCGTACAGCGCATCCACCTCGGGCAGGATCACTGCCAGTGCGCCGGTGTCATGCAGGCAACGCAGGAAGGCGGAAGGCTGCGCCATCTTCAAGCTGCGCCGCAGCTCCTGCCAGATGCGTTCGGGCACCAATGCATCCAGTTCGCCGCTGGCCGCCATCTCGCGCATCAGTTCTGCGGTTTCCGGCGCAAGCGTGAATCCAAGCGGTGCGAAGCGGGCCATGAAGCGCGCGGCACGCAGCACCCGCAGTGGGTCCTCGACGAAGGCCGGGCCGACATGGCGCAGCACCCGCTGTTCGATATCGCGCACACCGCCCCAGGGGTCGACCAGCTCGCCTGTTTCTTCATCGCGGGCGATGGCATTCATCGTGAAGTCGCGGCGTTGCAGGTCTTCCTCCAGTGTCACCGAGGGATCGGCATCGACCACGAAACCGCGATAACCGCGGCCGGATTTGCGCTCGGTACGCGCCAGCGCGTACTCCTCGCCGGTATGTGGATGCAGGAACACCGGGAAATCCTTGCCAACAGCCTTGAAGCCATCCGCTTCCATCTGTGCCTGGGTAGCACCTACGACCACCCAGTCGCGGTCACCGGCCTGCTGGCCGAGCAGGGAATCGCGGACAGCGCCGCCGACGAGATATATCTTCATGTGGCCATGATAAGGCGGATGCGGTGTTGCACATGTGTTGCTGGACTCTGCTCGGCAGATGGCTTTACAGGCAAAGGCCCAAAGCACCCATCCCCAACCCTCGCCTTCGCTGCGCAAAAGGGAGGGGGCAGAAGCGGTAGTGCCGAGCCATGCTCGGCAGGGACTTTGCAAGCGAAAAAGCTGCCCTCACCCCAACCCCTCTCCCGCTAGCGGGAGAGGGGCTGAAGCGATAGTGCCGAGCATGGCTCGGCACTACACAGGCGTTACGGGGCCGATTGGCAGCTGAAGGCTTTACGTGCGCCCTCGGTCTTGCCAACCATGCGGTCGCTCAAGGTCAGGGCGTTGCCGTTGAGGCGCCAGTCGTAGATCACGCTGAAGGCCAGCACGCGGGCGACGTACTCACGGGTTTCCTTGTAGCTGATGGTCTCGATCCAGAAATCCGGGTCGTAGTTCGGCCGTTGGCTCTGCCAGCGTGCGGTCGGCGTGGGGCCGGCGTTGTAGGCGGCGATGGTGACGTAGGGCAGGCCGCTGTACTTGTCCATCAACTGGCGCAGGTACGCAGTGCCGATGGCGATGTTGGTGTCCGAGTCGTAGAGACTGGACGCGCCGCCGTAACCGCTCAGGCCGATGCTCCTGGCTACGCTGGCGCCGGTGGCGGGCAGTACCTGCATCAGGCCCATGGCGTTGGCAGGCGAGCGTGCATTCGGATTGAATATGCTCTCGGCGCGGATCTCGGCGGCAATCCATGCCGGGTCCAGCGCATTGCGGGCTGCTTCGCGGCGGATGGTGTCGTCGTGGTGCAGCGGGAAGCGCAGGTTGTACAGGCGCAGCTCCTGCGGGCCTTTCAAAGCAAACACCGCGCGGTCAAACCAGCCGTTGTTGCTGGCTACTTCCACGGCGAGGCGACGCTGGCTGTCGTCGAAGCGGGTCAGCGCTTCAGCCCATTCGCGTGCAGCCCAGCTCGGGCGTTCGATCTTGAACAGCTCGATTGCACGCACCAATGCCGGGTCACGTGCAACGCTTGCTTTCGCAGCCGCGCTGTCACCCGGGTTCCACGGGCACAAAGTGTAGGGTTGCTTGAGTTTGTCGGCGGCGAGGAAGCCGTGGAAGGTGGGTTCGTTGGCCGCGGCGCGGTACAGCGCGGTCGCCTCGGCAGGCTTGCCGGTCTTTTCCAACAGGCGGCCCTCAAACCAGCGCCAGCGCGAATCGTTGCGCTGGCTGGCAGGCATCTTGCGGATGGCGGTCAGTGCCGCCGGCCAGTCGCCACGGGCCATCGCCTCGCGGGTGCGCCATTCGTGCAGACGTTCGTCATAGGCGGACTCGGGCACAGCAGCGAGGCGGCGGGCTGAATCTGGGAGGTAGGACGCCACCGTCCACAGCGCGATCTCGTATAGCACCTTGCCTTGCTGCTCGGCGCTCAGTCCCAAGGCCTGCGCGTATTGCGGGAGCTGCAGCTCGGCGGCGCCGGGGTCGGCCTTGGCCAGCTTCTGCAGGCCATCGACGGCAATGCGACGGCTGCGTTCGTTCTTCGGCCAGTTCAGGGCGCGTGCGTCGGGTTTGTCGACGAAGGCGGCGTAGTCGTTGGCCTGGGCCAGTTCGGCGGCGGGCAGACCACGTGCGGCGGCACGCATCACCGCCGGTTGCTGTGCATCGGCGGCAGCGTCGATGCGCTCCCAGCGCAGTGCCGGGGTCAGCCCGCCGCGGCTGGCGAGTACCGCAAACACCGGGTCGCAGCCATCGGGAAGGGACTTGGCGGCGCCGCGCCACAAGGCCTGCGCATCGCTGGTCCATTGCGCATCGGCTTTGCCGGTGGCCTGGCGGGCGTTGAGTTCGGCGCAACGCAGGCCGGGGTCATTGCTGGCTTTCCAGTTGGCCTGCAGTGTCGGCCAGTCCTGGCGGCGGGCGAGGGCGGGCAGCCATGCCGAACGGAAGCTCTCGGCCACGGCCTGGCCCTGGTAGCGCTTCAGGAAGTCCTGCGCCTGTGCGGTCGGCAGGGTGTCGATGTTGCGGCGCAGGGCACTGAACTCCAGCCAGCCATACAGCGGGTGGTTGCGCAGCGGAGCGGTCGCATTGGCGTCGAACTGGCCACGCTCGGCGTTGTCGATTGCGGTGCGTATCGCAGTGCGCTGTGCGTCCAGGTTCTGGGCATGGGCACAGGGGCTGGCCAGCACGGCGAGGGCAACCAGAGGCAGGAGGAATTTGTTCATGACCGAAGGATAGCGGCCCCGGCGTCAACGGCAGAGCGACAGGCCTGCCAGCACATGAACAGACGCACCCGCTGCGGTCATGCCAACAAACGCTGAACGGGAGCTGGCAGGGGTGGTTCAAACCTGCGAAGGCAGGCGTAGCTTCGGCATTGAGGCAGCCGGCCTCGTCCTGGGGGAACTGGAATGGCATTCAGTGCAGCAGGCAACAGCGGACGTCCACTGGCCGATATCAACGTCACCCCGCTGGTCGACGTGATGCTGGTGTTGTTGATCATCTTCATCGTGACCGCGCCGATGGTGGCCGTGCCGATCCCGGTCGATCTACCACAGCGTAGCGACAAGGTCGTGCCCAGGGTGGATCCACCGCCGCCGATTGAATTACGGGTTGATGCGGCCGATCAGCTTTATTGGAATGGCGAAGTGCTGGCGATGGCCGATCTGCAGGCGCGGCTGCAGGCGCAGGCGGACCAGCATGTGGGCAATCTTCCCGAGCTGCGCATTGATGCTTCACCCGATGCGCAATACCAGGTGATGGCCAAGGTGCTGGCTGCCGCCAACAACGCCAGGATGGAACGCATCGCCTTCATCCAGTAAGCCGCGGGCCGGCAGGCATCAGCCACCCGTTGCGGTGGCTGATGTCGGGTAAAGGTTGCTCGGCCCCGCGCGCCAACCTCGCGACTGAAGCAAGCGTTCAAGGGATGGGCCGAATACACTAGCGGCATGCAAAATTCCCGATTCGCATCGCTGTTGCCGGTGCTGGCGGTGCTCGGCTCGGTGACCTCGTTGTCGATCGGTACGTCCTACGCCAAAAACCTGTTCCCCATCATCGGTGCACAAGGCACCAGCGCGTTGCGCGTGGGTTTTTCTGCGTTGTTCCTGTTGCTGCTGTGGCGGCCGTGGCGCTGGCGCACCAGTCGCGCGGACGGCGCGGCGATCCTGCGCTACGGGCTGACGCTGGGGTTGATGAACCTGCTGTTCTACATGGCGCTGCGCACGATCCCGTTCGGTATTGCAGTTGCCATCGAGTTCACCGGACCGCTGGCGGTGGCGATGTTCTCCTCGCGGCGGCCGATTGATTTCGTCTGGGTCGGCTGTGCGCTGGTCGGGCTGGTGCTGCTGTTGCCGCTGGATGGCGGCCAGGCGCTGGATCCGGTCGGGGTCCTGTATGCGCTGGGTGCTGCGTTCTGCTGGGCGCTTTACATCATCTACGGCAAGCGCACCGGCCATCTGCATGCCGGCCACAGTGTGTCGCTGGGCTTGCTGGCGGCATCGCTGGTGGTGGTGCCGGTGGGCGTGGCACATGCCGGCATGGCGTTGCTGGAGCCGAAGATCCTGCTGGCCGGTTTCGTGGTGGCGGTGGTATCCAGCGCCATTCCCATGTCGCTGGAGATGATGGCGCTCAAGCGCCTGCCCAAGGAAACCTTCGGCATCCTGATCAGCATGGAACCGGCGGTCGCGGCGCTATGGGCGCTGCTGTTGCTGCACGAACATCTCACCGGCCTGCAATGGCTGGCGATCGGCTGCACGGTGTTGGCCTCGGCTGGCAGTACCTTGACCTCGCGGCGGCGACCACCGCCGGCGGCGGTGGCCGGCTGAAGCGGCGCTCAGCGCAGGCTGTTCGCCGGCACCTGGACTTCCATTTCCACCGCCAGATGATCCGAATGCGCAGCGGCGACCGCGCGCGTATCGAGCATCTTCATGGTGTCTGAAATCAGGATATGGTCGATGGCACGATCCGGCCCCCAACTGGGGAAGGTCGGTACCAGGCAGCTCGGCGGCTGCAAGCGTGTCTTGTGGTACAGCACGCGCATTTCCGGGCGATCGGCCTTGCAGTTGAAGTCGCCCATCAGCACTGCGTTTGGATAATCAGCCAGCACGTCGGAGATGAAGTCCAGCTGCGACAGCCGCGAGCCGGTACCCAACGAGAGGTGGGCCACCGCCACGGTCAGGCCTTCATTGCCGTCGCCATAGCGGGCCACCAGCAGGCCGCGGCCACCGATGCGGCCGGGTAGGGCATGGTCCTGTACTTCCACGGGTTCGAGCCGGCTCAGCAGGCCGTTGGCGCTGGATGCCACCCCGCCCATGCGGCGGTTGGGCTGGTGCGCCCAGTAGTTGAAACCCGCACGTTCGGCCAGGTAATGCGTCTGGTTGGTGAAGCCCGAGCGCAGGCTGCCCGGGTCGGCTTCCTGCAGGCCGACGATGTCGCGGCCGCTGGCCAATTTGGCTATTGCGTCGAGGCTTGAGCGCTTCTGCCCGGCCGGCAGCGCGTGCGACCAGCTGCGGGTCACATAATCGCTGTAGCGGCGTGTGCTGGAGCCGGCCTGGATGTTGGCGGTCAGCAGGCGCAGGGTGTGGTCAGGGGATTTCACTGGGGGAAAACTCAAGGGCCTCGTTACCGAGGCCCTTGATACCTCACTTGGTGTTTGCGGCGCGTTCGCGCGCGATCAGGTGGTCGGCGATGCGCAGCATGTCGTCATAGCTCTGGCCCTTGACCAGGTACTTGCCATTGACGATCAGCGACGGCGTGCCGGTGATCTTGCTGCGCTGGGCAAACTGCTTGGCGCGGTTGACCTTGGCGGCCACGGCGAAGCTGCCCATGGTGTCTGCGAAGGTCTTGGCGTTGACGCCGTGCTTGCCATAGAAGCCGGCGATGTCGTCGACCGAATCCTGGCCGCGCTCGCCCTTCAGGCTCTGCTCCAAATGGATGGCGGCGTACAGGGCGTCGTGGGTCTTTTCCTGCACGCCCAGGGTTTCAGCGGCGTAGAAGGCACGGGCGTAGTTGTCCCAGACGCCACCGAACACGGCCGGCACGTAGACGAAGTTGACGTCGGCAGGCAGGCCAGCCTTCCACGAGCTGACCTGCGGCTGGAAGCGGGCACATGCAGGGCAGACATAGCCGAAGATCTCGGTTACTTCGACCTTGCCGGTGGCCGGCTGGAAGGGCTGGCCGCCATCGATGGCGATGTAATCGGTGCCGGCGACCGGCTCCGGACCGACCAGGCGCGCCTGGGCCGGCACCGGGGTGCTGGCTGCAGCATCGGCAGCCGGTGCTGCGGCCTGCTCGGCCGCTGCCGGTGCCTGTGCGGGCGCTGCTTCAGTGCTGGCGGCGGGTTCGGTCGCGGCCGGGGTTGCCGGGGCAACAGCGTCAGCGGTGCCATCCTGGGCCTTGCAGGCCACCATCAGGGGCAGCAGGGCAGCCAGGGCAAAGGCGAGGCGGATCTTCATCGGGTGGGGTCTCCAGCAGGATTGTTTTGGGCCATCAGCCGCGGCACCGCGACCGGCGTGCGCATGATGCCATTATTGGGTGCGGCGGCTGAACGGGTGGTTCGCCGCCGCTGCACTCATCGGCGCGGGGCGGCGGCGCGTTCGCGGGCGACCAGCGCGCTGGTGATGCGCAGGATGTCGTCGAAGTTGCGGCCTTTCACCAGGTACTTGCCGTTGACGATGATGGCCGGGGTGCCCGGCACCTGCACGCGCATGGCGAAGGCGCGGGCATTTTTCACCTTGTCTTCCACCGCCTGGCTGCGCAGGGCGTCTACGAACTGCGCCGGCTGTACGCCGTAGCTGCTGTAGAAAGTGGCCAGCTCGTCAGGCGTCACATTCTGGGCGGGCAGGCTGCGGCTCTCGTGCAGCGCCTTGAATACATCGGCGTGGCTGCGGCTGAGCACGCCTGTCTGCTCGGCCGCATAGAAGGCGCGCGCGTAGGAATCCCAGTAGCCGCCGAACGCTGCCGGAACCGGCGTGAACCGCACGTCCGCCGGCTGCTTGCCCACCCATTCCTTCAACTGTGGCTCGAAATGGGCGCAATGCGGGCAGGTATAGCCAAACACTTCCACCACTTCGATCTTGCCGGCCAGCGGTGCGAACGGGCCAGCATTGGCGATCAGATCGTAGTCATCACCTTCGACCAGGGCGGTGGCGGGGGTGGCGGAGCAGGCGCTGAGCGGGGCCAGGGCAAGCAACAACAGCAGCAATCGGGGCAACAGCTTCATTTCAGGTGGATCTCCGGGGGGAAAAGCAGACGCCGGCCCTGCGGCCGGCGTGCCTGTGGACAACAGTATGGGTCGCCGGGGCGACCCTTGGATCAGGGAGCGGCAGCGACCACCTTGGCATCGTCGGCGCGATCATGCAGGCCCTGCACGTAGCTGGCCAGCGCCTGGATCTCCTGGTCGCTCAGTGCCTGGCTTACCTGAGCCATGATCTTGAACTGGCTGGCATCTGCCTCGCCGGTGTGGCCTGCCTTGTAGCGCTGCAGGCGCTGGGCGACGTAACCGGAATGCTGGCCGCCGATATGCGGGTAGGCCGGGCCCGGGTTGCCTGCACCGGCCGGGCCGTGGCATGCCATGCAGGCCGGGATGCCGCGCTCGCTGTCGCCACCGCGGTAGAGCTTCTGGCCGATTTCAAAGAATTTCATACCGGCATATGGACCGTCGTCCACGGCAGCGTCGTCGGCAACGCCGGCGCCAGCCTTCTGTGTGGCGAAGTACGCACCGATGTCACGCATGTCCTGCGGGGTAAGCCCCTGAACGAACGGCAGCATGGCTGCCACTGCGCCTTCACTGCGCTGGCCATTGGCGATCAGCGCCATCTCCTTGGCGATGTAGCGCTCACTCTGTCCGGCAATGCGCGGGTAGATCTCTACCGGCGAGTTGCCATCCACACCATGGCAGGCGGCACAGTTGGCGGCTTTGGCCTGTCCGGCCTTGGCATCGCCAGGCTTGGTCTTGCTGAAATCCACCTCCAGCGAGGCGGTCTGCACCGGGGCATTGTCGGGAACGGCAATGACCGAACTCTGGGCAAAAGCAACGGCGGCGATTACAGGGACAACCAATGCAGCAACGGCAAGAACACGAGCATGGCGCATGCTGAAGCTCCGTGTGGACCGGGCCGGGCAGGGCGTTCCGCCGGCATCGTCCGGATTATCAACGGCGTTTTGCGGCACGGTCAACGCAGCAGTGCAGCAAAATCGGCCGGTTCGTGCCCTTGCAAGGGCACGGAAGCCGACGCGCGGCGCCGCAACATGCGATCCTATGCACATGTCATTGCTCATAGAACGCGCCCGTTACCACCTTTCCGCCCACAATTCGCGGCAATTGCCGCCGGATCTGGGGGCCGAAGTGGCATTTGCCGGTCGCTCCAACGCCGGCAAGTCCAGCGCGCTCAATGCGCTGACCCGTCAGAATTCACTTGCCCGTGTCTCCAAGACCCCGGGCCGTACCCAGCAGTTGGTGTTCTTCGAGGTGACGCCGGAGGCGCACCTGGTCGATCTGCCCGGCTATGGCTATGCCAAGGTGCCGTTGGACCTGCAGGCCCACTGGCAGGCCTTCATTGACCAGTACTTCCGCACCCGCAATGCCCTCAAGGGATTGGTGGTGGTGATGGACATCCGCCACCCGCTGAAGGACTACGACCGGCAGATGCTGGGTTACGCGGTGCAGCGCGGCCTGCCAGCGCACGCGCTGTTGACCAAGGCAGACAAGCTGGGCCGTGGTCAGCAGATGCAGACCCTGCAGAAGGTCCGCAAGGAGCTGCATTCGATTTTTGGTGACACGGTCAGTGTGCAGACCTTCTCCGGCGAGTCGCGCCAGGGCGTGGACGAGGCACGCGGCATCATCGGTGGCTGGTTGGGACTGAACCCGCCGGCGACGGACGATGCAGGGGATGTGGGAGCGGCGTAAGCCGCCAAGCTGGTGGTCTGTCAGCTTCCGCTGCACAGAAAAACGCCGCCTTGTCAGGGCGGCGTTTTTGTCTTTTGTTCTTGCTTGTTGCGGGAGCGAAAGCAAGAGCTACCCACCCCAGAGGGGACAGCAACAGCCAGGCCAGCAGCACAACTGAACCCTTTCGCTTGGCGAAGGGCGGGCTTCGAGCCCCTCTCTCTTCGGGAGAGAGTTTGGGGTGAGGGTGGGCGCAGCCCTCCTCTTTACTTCAATGGCGAAAACTCCCCCGGCACCCATGCAAATGCTTCGCCTTCGCGGCGCACATGGCCCAGGCCGGGGAATGGCAAGTGCGCGCCGGCCACCCACCAACCCTGATCCGACGCATCGGCCATCAGGCGGCGACGGCTGGCGATCGCGGCGGTGCGGTCGCTATCCGCCTCGAATGCGGCATCCGGGCGGGCAAACTGCACCGCGTGGAAGTGCACGACGTCGCCCCAGACCAGCAACTGTTGGCGGTTGCCGCCATCAAGCAGGTAGGACACATGGCCGGGTGTGTGCCCGTGGCTGTCGACGGCGCTGATGCCTGTCGGCAGGCGTTCGCCGGGTGCGAACCTGCGCAGGCTGCCAGCGGCGACATATGGGGCTACCGCCGTACGCGCCAGGCCGAAGGCGAACCGCAGCGGTTGCGGGGCGGTGGCTTCGCTGGCCGGGTCCAGCCAATAGGCGGCATCGGCCTGTGACAGCCACACCGTGGCTTTCGGGAACGCGGCCTTGCCCTGGGCATCGAGCAGGCCGCACATGTGGTCCGGATGGGCGTGGGTGAGCAGTACATCGTCCACCTCGGCCGGGTCGTAACCGGCGGCACGCAGGTTGCCCAGTACCTGACCCAGGCCGATGTCGGCGCCGAAGCATTGCGCGGTGCCGGTGTCGATCAGGCTCAGGTGGTCGCCGCGTTGCACAAGATAGGCATTGACCGCAGTCTGCAGGCCTTTGCCATCCTCCGGCACATAGCCGTGTTCGAGCAGCCGGGTCACTGCGCCTGGATCAATGCCCACCAGTGCCTGCCTGCCAAGTGCCACCGTGCCGTCGAACAAAGCGGTGACCTGCAGCTCGCCGATCTGCTGGTGATACACGCCTGCAACCTGTTGCTGCGCGGTGTGGCTGCTGCGTGCCTGGACGCTGAAACTGACGGCAAGCATCAACAAGGCAGCGATACGGTGTTGGTGGCGGATACGCATGGAGTTTCCTGCAAGGGCGGCTTTGCCGTGGGAACTGCATGCTGCGCTTGGGCGCCATTGCGTTTCGCTCACAATGACGCGTGAAACGCTCGCGTCGCGATCAGCTGTTGCCGATCGCTGCAGGCTCCAGCCCATAACGCGCGGCAAAGCGCTTGTTGAAGCTGCCCAGCGAGCGATAACCGGCGCGCGCTGCAACCGTCTTCAATGGCAGGCGCGTGGTGTAGAGCAACTGCATGGCATGTGCCAAGCGTGCATCGGCGACCAGCTCGCGTACGCTGAGCTGGTCTGCGGACAAGCGCCGGCGCAAGGTTGCGCCACTGATGCCCAGATGTTCCTCGAAGTCGCGTGATTGCCAATCACGTTCGGGCTGCGCGGCGACCAGGTCGCGGATGCGATCGCCAAGTCCAGGTTCGGGCGCGGCCAGCAGGCTGCCATGGCCGCGGCGGCAGAACGCAACAACCAGCGCAGCCAAGGCCAGCCGAGCTTCGGTGTATTGGCCGTTCTGCAATGCCTGTCGCCATTGCAGCAAGGGGCCGGCATGGTCGTCCAGGGATAAATGCGCCAGTGGTGGACCGGCATCAGGCAAGGCCTCGGTCCACAAAGCCCGTGCTGCAGCGAGCACTTCCGCGCACAACGGGACGATTGCGCTGAGGTACAGGCCGCTGTCGGGGTCCGGGATGTTGACCACGTCGATCCGGCAGCGGCGTGTGATCAGGAACAGCTCGCCTGGCCTGAATTCGAGCGTCTGCTGCGCGGTGCGGACCTGCTTGCAGCCCTGCAGCAGGATTGCGAACTGTGGCTGCGGGATCTCCACCGAGCTGGCGCCATGCTCACGCCGGGCTGTGATGCAGGCGTAGCCTTCGGCGCGCTCGCAGTGGACCAGCGAGGTCAGCTGGTCGAGTACGGTGCTGGAACATGCAGGTGCATTCATCGGATCAGGTGCTTATCTGGAACAGGCGGCCGATGCCCGCTGCTGCTGCCATCGCCAGCGCGCCCCAGAACACTACCCGCAGTGCACCGCGCAGCGCGCGTGCGCCGCCGGCGTGCGCAGCCAGCGCGCCAGTGACGGCCAGTCCTGCCAGGGTGGCGCCGGTGGTGGCCTGCGCCACCCATGCGTGCGGTGCGAAAAGCGCGGTCAGCACTGGCAACGCTGCTCCCACCACGAAGGCGCTGGCCGAGGCGGCGGCGGCCTGCATGGGGCGTGCACGCAGCGCCTCGGTGATACCTAGCTCGTCGCGTGCATGTGCGGCCAGGGCATCGTGCGCAGTCAGCTGTTCGGCAACCTGCTGCGCCAGCTCATTGCTGAGTCCGCGCCGGCGATAGATGCCAGCGAGCTCCTCCAGTTCGCTATGCGGGTCTTCGTGCAGCTCGCGCCGTTCCAATGCCAG
>Ga0308157_10003668_pt1 | contig 21875 bp, 24 predicted proteins | sample PhyBR1_FD_201035 | JGI IMG/M metagenome (GOLD analysis project Ga0308157, IMG submission 201035) | Phyllosphere microbial communities from UC Gill Tract Community Farm, Albany, California, United States - DLSLB.R1 | ecosystem: Host-associated > Plants > Phyllosphere > Unclassified | place: USA...
TCAAAATTTCTAACTTTACAAAAGGACTTTCCTTCACCGAATGCTTTTTAACCATAAAAATTTCGCCTTATGGAACAAAATTCTCCTGCTTCGAACAACCTTAATTTTAAAAATAAAGTCTGGCTCACCGCCGGAATTCTGCTGCTGTTTCTTGTGGTCGCGTACTTGTTCAGCACACTTTTAAATTTGTTCCTTTTGGTGCTTGCGGGCGCTTTGGTCAGCATTTATTTTCACGCCTGCGCCGGACTTCTCACCGAAAAGTTGAAAATTGGTTCACCATATGCACTTATTATTTCAGTTTTGTTGAATCTCATTATTGTCGGTTTATTTTTCTGGTTTGTAGGTGCGCGCCTAAATTCTCAGGTTGATGAACTTTCTCAAAAACTGCCGCAAACCATCGACAATGCTAAAAGTTGGCTTTCCGAAAGACCTTTAGGCGAAAAATTTCTGAATTATTCTTCAAAATCACTGGAATCCGGAAAAGCAACTTCCACCATAAAAGCATTCTTTTCCTCGACTTTCGGCATTTTAAGCGACGTGTATATCGTGATTTTGCTCGCGATGTTTTTTATCGCGAGTCCGGAAACATATCGCCGCGGCGTCATTCACCTCGTGCCCACAAAAGGAAAAAAAACAGCTGAAAATCTTTACGATGAAATTCACCGCGTGCTGAAAAACTGGATTAAAGGTGAAATCTTTGGCTTCTTTTTTATCGCAGTTCTTTCCGGTTTAGGTCTTTGGATTCTCGGTATGCCGCTGATTCTCACTTTAGCATTAATTGCAGGTTTACTGAATTTCATTCCGAATTTTGGACCGCTCATCGCGCTCGTTCCAGCCGTTTTACTCGGTTTGATGCAAGGTCCTAACACCGCGCTGTTGGTGCTCGGATTGTACACTTTTATACAAATAGTTCAAAGCACCGTCACCCAACCTTTAATTCAGAAAAAAATGGTCAGCGTTCCACCGGCGTTACTTATTTTCGGCCAGGTCGGAATGGGCTTGATCGCCGGATTTTGGGGCGTTTTGCTGGCCACACCGGTTGTTGCCATCATCATGACGCTCGTCAACAAATTATACGTGGAAAAACAGGAAGGTGAAAACGAAAAAAATGCCGCTTAAACGGCAATTTTTTTTAAAATGGTAAGTCGATATTTTCCGGCAGAATGAAATCTTTTGTGTATGGATTTTCCAAAAAGCTCAGCGGCGGTTTCTGGAATTTTAAAATATCTTCGCGCTGAATGCCGTACACCGACCAATAATTGGTCAGCAACTGCGCAAAAATATCTTCGTCCCAAAAGCCGAAAACCGGTCGGTTTTCTTTCGCAGTTATCGGCAAAGCTTCAATCGTAATGCCTTTTTCAGTTTCTTGAATGTCATATTCCGCTTTATACTGCAAAATATAATCGGAGTAGTGGAACCGCGCAAAAAGCTCCTCAAACTGCACCGGATGCAATACGTGGTCGGCCATTTTTTCCAGAATATCCTGCTGTTTTTCGCCAATCGCGCCGTTGTCCTGCAAGCAGGCGATAAATCCGAAACCATTGACGCCAAACTGGAAAAGCAAATTGATGGTATCGTCGCGGTAACTGATGATGTCCGCGGAGTATTTCAGTGGAAAAACCGCAATCGTCCAGGGTTTTTTACCAACGAAAGAAATCGGTTCTACAATCGACTGCATCATCAAATGGAAATTACCGAACCTTTCGCGCAGCGAAGTTGAAAGATCGAAATTTTCTCCTTTTTTCATCAAACGCGAGGTTTCGTACCGCATTTCATAGTAAAGCATTCCGTAAACCATACGGCCCGCCCAAAGAAAAATCAGCTGCTCGTCGAGCGCCGCCATACCTCCGTAACCTTTTTGATAAGCGGCTTGAATTTGCTCTTCCAAATCCTCAAAAGCCTTTTTCACGCGCGGTGAACACGGCAGCTGCAAATCTTTGTACTGATATGACTTCGATTTGTCCATCATTTCGATACGGTCATTCGCAAAATCAAAATGATTCAGCAACCACTCGGGGTAGACTGACATTTTTTCCGTCGTGAGATCGCCGGTTAGAAAACAGAACTGGTCATCGAAAATTATGTCCTGAAAAGGATTGAAGAGAGCTGAGTGCATGCTTGAAAATTTTCGCAAATATAACCATTAAAGCGCGCTTTCGCCTTTAATTAGCTGCATAAATTTGGTGAGAAATATTAGGTCAGATAATTTTTGATTTTAGAAATTTTCAAAAAAATTGCCTTTAAAGCGGCTAAAAAATGAAAAATGGTTTTGATAAAAATTCTTTTAACTTTATCTTTTAAAAACACAAAAAAAATGAAAACTGATGTAAACCGTTTTGTGCGAGCGCAGGAAAATTCCTATGCCGACGCTTTGCAGGAAATGAAAAACGGCAAAAAAAGTTCACACTGGATGTGGTATATTTTCCCACAAATTAAAGGTTTGGGACGATCTTCAATGGCGCGTGAATATGAAATTCAGGATTTAGCGGAAGCGAAAACATATCTGCACGATGAAATTTTAGGCGAAAGATTGCTGAAACTCATAGAAATTTTGGTGAATGACATTCAAGGGAAATCGGCGGAGCAAATTTTTGGCTATCCTGATTTTCTGAAATTTCATTCCTGCCTGACTTTGTTTGATTTTGTAGCTAGTTCTGAAAATTTCAGCGGTGAAAAATTTAATGTTTTTCAGCAAGCTTTGGAAAAATATTACGGCGGTAAAAAAGATGAAAATACTATAAAAATTATCGAAGAAAACTTCAGTGCTTAGAATCACAATTCAAATATTTAAACCAAAAAAATATCGCCTTTTAACGCCGAATTTTTCTGGATTTCTAAACGCGCAAAATACCACGAAAACCGCGCCCGGCGTAATAAGATTCCGCGCCGTTGTGATAGATAAAAACCGTGTCGTAGCGGAAATCACCGAAAATGGCGCCGCCTAATTTCCGAATGTTTTCAGGCGTTTTCAGCCAGCTGGAAGTTTTGGTGTCGAACTTTCCAAGAGTTTGTAGAAAGCGGTATTCTTCTTCGGTTAGCAATTCAATTCCCATAAAATTCGCCGCTTCCTCGGCATTATTTTTCGGTTTATTTTCTTTGCGTTTTTCCAGCGCCGCTTTGTCGTAACAAAAACTTCGTCTGCCGGCGGGACTTTCCGGTGAACAATCGAAAAACAGAAATTCACCGCTTTTTTCATCAAAACCAACTACATCGGGTTCGCCACCGCTGTCTTCCATCAATTGTAAAGACTTCAATTTATCGGAGTTTGTCTGCAGTTTTTCTTCCACTTCAGACCATTTTATACTTTCATGTCGAGCCATATTTTTCTCAAAACGTTCTTTTAAATCTTGAAGTAAAGCCTCGTGCGATTTGGAATCTTTCATGTTGGTGAATTTATATTCAAAGATAATATTTCCTAAATATCAAAAATAACGGCCTTATAACAGCGAATTTTTAGTATAATTTAAATCAATGACTTCGTTAAAGATTATAGAAGTGCTATTAATGGCAATTTTTAAGAATATTAACCGTTAAAAATTACTTATTGTATCAAATATGTTTCTATAATCGATAATTTATACCACTACTCAGTTTTTTTTAGCCACGCTTTCGCGATTCGAAGCCGTAATTTTGCAGAAATAATTTAACCATGAGCAGTACTTTGAAAACCCTTCTGGTTCCCACCGATTTTTCACTTAAGGCGGAAAATGCGCTTCGTTTAGCGGCAGAAATGGCTTTGCGACACGAGGCGAAGCTTATTTTGCTGCATGTTGTGCATACGTATTATCTGGTGGATCGCGGCGGCAAGCAGATTATCGGCTCGGAAACGGTGCAGAGCTCTGTAGAAATGGCTCGCCAGCGACTTGAAGAAATCAAAACTTCGCTTCAGCAAAATTATAATGTGGAAATGGAGATTCGCCTCAGCACTCAAAGTCTCATCGACAGTATTAATGAACTGATAGTGGAAGATGACGTGGATTTGGTCGTGCTCGGAACTTCGGGAAGACAGGATGTGAAAAGTTTTATCCTGGGCTCGAACTCTTACAATGTGCTGCAGTACGCGAATTGCTCGGTGCTTTTGGTGCCGGAAACTTTTACGAAAACGCACTTTAAGAAAATTCTTTTCCCGGTGCGCGTGGAAAATGAACTGGATCAAAAAGCAGAATTATCGCTTTTATTAGCGGAAAAAAATGAAGGTGGAATTAATTTGTTAGGTGTCGCAGATGCCGACCGCATCGCGCAGGTTCGAAAATCCTATATCGAAATGCGCAAAGTGATGCAGATGAAAGGCGCCGATTACGTCGCCGAATTTAAACTGTGCGTTGACAACGCAAACGTTATTGTGGAAACTGCGCAGGACGAAGAAAGCGATATTATTTTGCTCGCGGACCAGGACGAAAATTCATGGAAATCCTTTATGGGCGAAAATTTCTTTAAAAAAATAATCAACGGCACCGATGTTCCGCTTTTCATCGTGAAAATTAAAGGCGCAAAAATCGATGAAACGCCGCTTTCCGGTTACGATGTCACTTTGCCTTTTCCCGGATAAAAATTAAAAATTATGATTAAGATTAATACTTATACCCACGAAAATATTGCCGACGATCATACCAAAGAAGATATCATTGACTTTTTGGTAGAAAGTCTGGAACAATACGGTGACCCGAAAGCCGAGATTGAAAAAGCGGTGAATTACGCTTTTGGTTTGGATAATAAACCCGGCGGGGTGGTGCTTAGCGCCTTTAACACCGTAACACAGAGAATTGCCGGCGCAGTGGTCGTCAATAAAACCGGCATGGAAGGATATATCCCCAAAAATATCTTGGTTTATATCGCGACAGACAAAGCACTGCGGGGTCAGGGATTGGGTAAAAGATTGATGCAAACCGCTATTGAAGCCTCGGAAGGCGACATGGCGCTGCACTGCGAACCCGATAATCCTGCAAAATTCCTTTATCAAAACCTCGGCTTTACGAGTAAATATCTCGAAATGAGATTAAAGAAATAACATGTCATATATCACTTTACACGAGACAAAACTCCGTCATAATTTCAAGGTTCTAGACCAGCTTTTCCAGGATCACGATATTGAATGGGCAATCGTCGCGAAGCTGCTGTGTGGAAACGAAAAATTTCTGGAAGTTTTGCTGAACATCAGCGACAATGAAATTTGTGATTCGCGCCTCAGCAATCTTAAAACCATTAAAAAGCTGTCTCCGGAAACGCAGACCATTTATATAAAACCGCCCGCAAAACGTTTGGCGAAAAGCATTGTGCAGTTTGCAGACGTTAGCTTTAACACGGAATTGGCGACGCTGGAAGTGCTTTCAGCGGAAGCTGTAAAACAGCAGAAAGTACACAGAGTGGTGCTGATGGTGGAAATGGGTGAGCTGCGCGAAGGAATAATGGCGCGTAATCTAATGTCATTCTATGACGAAGTTTTGGCGCTGCCGAATATTGAAGTGGTCGGTTTGGGAACAAACCTAAACTGTCTAAACGGTATTTTACCTGATGAAAAAAAATTGCAGAAACTGAACCGTTTCAAGGAAATTGTAGAAGAACATTCCGGGGAGAAAATACCGTACATTTCCGGCGGTTCATCGGTGACTATTCCGCTAATCTTCAGCAATGAAATTCCCTTTGGAATTAACCATTTCCGGGTCGGCGAAACATTGTTTTTCGGTACGAACGTCTATAAAGATTCGCTGCTCAGCGGGATGTACCACGATGTTTTCACGCTGACTGCAGAAATCATCGAAATGCAGCAAAAACCGACAATTCCTTCAGGAACTGCGGGTACGAATTTAACCGGCGAAACACCTGTTTTTTCGGAAGAGGAAAAGGGCAAGTCATCATTGCGCGCCATTGTGGATGTCGGTTTATTGGATATCGATCACAAAGATATTCAGGCTCTAAATCCCGAAATTGAAATCATTGGCGCGAGTTCTGATATGCTGATTTTGGATTTAGGTGAAAATTCCGCTAATCTGGAAGTGGGCGACACCATTGATTTCAGCATGAATTATATGGCGGTTTTGCGCGCAATGAATTCTGACTACGTCGATAAAAAGGTAAAAACGGAAGTGGTTCATCTTGGCGGTGCTTCAGACCATTATCTGTGCTTAAACTAAATTTAAAAAATTAGGTGTTTTAAGCCGAATTTTTTTCATTAAAATGGTTTGTATTACCTTTGATTGGTTAATAAAACGCACTACCGAATGGCAAAGCCAAATATCAACGCGATAACCATTGATTCTTTAAAAAATCGAAATTCTCTGGAAGGCGAGTTCATCATACTGAATGGGAAGGACTTGGCCAATTTATTTTCGAAGCCGGATTCCTTTAAAACAAAATTTTACACTTTGCTGACCGTTGAAAGTGGTACGGGGAAACTTCTCATCGACCATGAAATTTACGACCTGAAAAAAAACCGCGTTTTTTTCGTGGATTACAATCAGGTTTTCCGGTTTTCTGAAGTCGAAAATTTTGCCGGTGAAGCTGTGCTTTTTACGCGTTCTTTTTACAATTTGATTTACACAGGAAACCGGAAAATTAAAAATGATACTGCTTTTTCGGATTTACCGCCGATGATGGATTTTTCGAAAAGTGACTTCACCAATTTTCGCCACGGTATTTCCGATATTAAAAAAGAATTTGAGTCGGCGGCACTTTTAAACAAAGAAATCATCTGCCTGATGCTGAAGGTTTTGATGTTAAAATTCATCCGCAAAACCAATAATGCCGATTATATTAACTTTAAGACAAACCGAAAAAATTCGCACATTGAGCAGTTTAAAAATCTCATCGAAGTTCATTTTAAAGACTTGAAAAGAACTTCGGATTATGCAAAATATCTTGCTATTTCGGCAAATTATCTGAATGCCTTGGTGAAAGAGAAATTAGATATTTCCGCGGAGAATTTAATTCAAAACCGCGTGATTCTGGAGGCGGAACGGTTGTTATTAAACACTGATCTGTCGGTAACTGAAATTTCTTTTGAGCTGGGCTTTTCCGATAAATCACATTTCGGAAAATATTTTAAAAAAATATCGGGTGAAAGCCCCAATATTTTCCGAAAAAAATTTCAAAACCAACATCTTCACTTCCGTGAAGATTCTTAACTAAAAAATAAAAACATGCAAAAATTAACGATCACTTTTTTTACCGGCATTAAAGCTAAAAAAGACCGAAAGATCGGCAGCTTGACGATGCTGACTAATTCCCAGATTTTAGCCGAAAAAACTAAAATGACCAACCTGCGAAATGGAAAAGTCCGCCCCTAAAAAGCGCAACGAATTGGCAAATTTTTCGGAATTATAAAACGAAAAAAAGCAAAATACAACTTGTATTTTGCTTTTTTTATTGATGATTATTTGGACTATTTCTTTGGAATATTTGCTAAAATTTCCTGTAAAAAGCCCCAGAATTTCTGTAACGAGGGAATGTTCGCTCTTTCATCCGGCGAATGCGCACCGCGGATGGTCGGGCCGAAACTTACCATTTCCATTTCCGGGTAATTAGCACCAATTATTCCGCATTCCAGACCGGCGTGACATGCGACAACTGCGGGTTTTTCACTGAATTCTTTTTCATAAATTTTTTCCATAATCTGCACGATTTCAGAACCTGGTTTTGGTTTCCAGCCCGGATAAGAACCGCTGAATTCCACCTCCATTCCGGCGAGTTCGTAGACAGATTTTAGCTGTTCTGCGACCGAATTTTTTGAAGATTCTACCGAGGAACGGGAAAGGTTCAAAATTTTCAAAGCGCCATTTTCAAGTTCCACGCGCGCAATGTTATTGGAAGATTCCACCAAATCTTTCACATCTGGCGACATTCTGTAAACTCCGTTGTGTGCAGATTTTAAAGCTAAAATAATATTTTTTGAATCTTTTTCCGAAATGGCTTTCTCCTCGCTGGAGAAATTTTCGATGTTGATCTGTAAATCTTTTTCAATTTCTGCAAATTCTTCGAGAATTTCCTGCTTTAAAATATTTGCATTTTCAATGAATTCCACTGAATTTCTTACCGATAAAACTGCATTTCCTTCCCGCGGAATCGCGTTGCGCAAACCACCGCTGTCGATGGAAATCAGCTGAATATTTTGGTTATAAAGTCCTGTGTATAAAAGTCTGCCCAAAAGCACGTTAGAATTTCCGAAACCTTTGTGAATATCCATTCCGGAGTGGCCGCCCTGTAATCCCTGAACGGTAATTTTTACGATTTGTCCTTTGGCGTCTTCCAGATTATAATTTTGTGAGGCGGTAACATCAATTCCACCCGCGCAGCCGATATCGATCTCATCATCTTCTTCGGTATCCAAATTCAGCAAAATTTCGCCGTGAAGTTGACCTGGTTTTAAACCTTTTGCGCCGGTCATTCCCGTTTCTTCATCAATGGTAAAAAGCGCTTCCAATGCCGGATGTGGAATATTATCGCTTTCCAGAATACTCATGATCGAGGCGACGCCCAAACCGTTATCCGCGCCCAAAGTGGTGCCTTTTGCTTTTACCCAATCGCCCGCAACTTCCATTTGAATTCCTTCGCTTTCAAAATCGAAATTTACATCGTTATTTTTCTGGCAAACCATATCCAGGTGCGACTGCAGCACAATTGGCTTGCGGTCTTCCATGCCCGCCGTTGCAGGTTTTTTGATGATGACATTTCCGACTTCATCAACAGTGGTTTCCAGATTGAGTTTTTCGCCGAAATTCTTTATAAATTCAATAACTTTTTCTTCTTTTTTTGAAGGACGCGGCACCGAATTTAAAGCTGCGAAATTCTTCCAGACAATTTGCGGTTCGAGTTGTGATAATTCCATTTTAAAAATTTATTTAGCTCAAAAATACGAATAAAAAAGCGCTTCCGGAATATCCAGAAGCGCTTCGCAGCAGATTTTATGACCAATTTAACAGCCGCATTCACCGTAAATCGGTGTTACGGTTTTTTCACCGATTTTATTTTCAACTGTCATGGTGCCTTCAAACATCATCACTTCGTCAAATTCTTTGATTTTTTTACCATTAATGGTGATCGTAAATTCATCGTTTTTAATGGTTTTGTTAAAATTTTCCGGATCAAAATCGCCTTCTTTCATCGGAATTTTAATAGTTTTTCCTTCAATTTTCAAATACGCGTTATTGCCGTAATCATCGATGTAAACGAATTTTTCGTCCTGAAAATCTTCTTTGTTTTTACTGAAATAGCAGGAACAGCCCGAAACTTCGGCCGGAAAACCAAAGGTTTCAATAGTAATTTGCGCAGGCATTTCAGTTTCGTTTGAAGCTACAGAATCCTGTACTACAATCACGGAATCAGAAATTTTACTATTACTTTCGACTATTTTTTCGTCTTTAGAACATGAAATTAGGAAAGTTAAACCTGCCAGGAACAATAATTTTTTCATTTAAATATATTTTTGAAATTTTAACCGCGGTCGCGTTCCAGCAAAACCATCATTAATAAAGATAAAACGACCAGAGATTCCTCACCATCATCAATATCTTTCAGGCGGTCGAGTTGAAATCTTCTTCCTACAAGCGACGGCATTTTTTTCAGCTGGAAAACAGCATTGTTTTCCGCATCGTGCACGGTATAAGCGGGATTTAAAAAATAGCCTGAAAACATTCCTACCAAAGGAATTTCGCTGATCATTCCATCCAAAATTTTTATCCAGGCATTGTCTTCGCTGACGACAAATTTCAGTTGATCTTTTTCATCGAAAATATCGTAATGTGATTTCCAGAGTGAGCGCATTCCTTTTCGCGCAAGCCGCCCCAAACTTTGGTGTGAAGCCGCATCTTTTATGGAATAACTTGCGTTAAAATCCAACCACCGATCGGCTTTTATCCGGAAAAGTTCGCGCGTTTTCGATTCATCATTGAAAATCACGACATCTTCTTTCAGCTTAAACATTTTTTGGCGAACGTAGGCCACATAATTTCCGTTTTTGTCGGTGATGTTGAAATCGCTGGACAGCGTGGTGATTTTAAATTTGAAATCGAGCGGATAATTCAGATTATTAAGGATCATTGAAATTTTTTTTTAAAGATAATAAAATAGGAGAGACTTGCTAAATGCGGGATTTAATTTTATTTTTGTGCAATGGATTACCCGAGTAAAGTTTTAGCCAAAGCCGTGGAGGAAATTTCAGGTTTGCCGGGCATTGGTAAAAAATCGGCTTTGCGGTTAGCGCTTCATCTTTTGAAGCAGCCGGCGAGCCAGGCGGTGGCTTTGGGCGATTCTTTAAAAAAACTCGTAACCGATATCCAGTATTGTCGCCAGTGCCATAATTTTTCGGATGCTGAATTGTGTGAAATCTGCGCGGATCCGAAACGTGCTGACAAAATCATCTGCGTTGTAGAAGATGTTCGCGATGTAATGGCGATTGAAAATACCGGAAAATTTCGCGGAAAATACCTGGTTTTAGGCGGTAAAATTTCTCCCATGGAAGGAATTGGACCAAGCAAACTCAATATTTCTTCGATTGAAAAGAAACTTGCCGAAGGAATTGTACAGGAATTGATTTTCGCGCTGAGCGCGACGATGGAAGGCGATACCACGGCGTATTTTATCTATAAAAAATTTAAAAATAGCAACGTAAAATTTTCCACCATCGCTCGCGGAATATCGGTAGGTGATGAATTGGAATACGCTGATGAAATTTCGTTGGGCCGTTCCATCCAAAACCGTTTGCCTTACAATGAAAAGGATTAGTGTCGCCGATTTCAGATTTTTTACTATCTTCATCATGTTTTAATCTTTTTACTCTTGATTTCAGTCGTCATTCCGCTTTACAATGCTGAAAAAAGTATTGAAAAAACGTTAGATTCCATAAAAAATCAAACGTGGAAAGGTGAATTCGAAATTTTCGTGGTGAATGATGGCTCCACGGACCAAAGTGTAGCCGTGGTTGAAAACTATATCAGACAAAGTTCGCTGAATATCCAGCTCATAAATCAGGAAAATTTAGGCGTTTCAGCGGCAAGAAATTCAGCTTTGCGTCTCGCGACAGGAGAATATATCGCGCTTTTGGATGCTGATGATGAATGGCTTCCGAAGAAAACGGAACGGCAAATGAGTGTGTTAGAGAACCAAAATGTTGACATCGATTTTTTGGGTTGTCTCAGGAAAAATCAAAAGATTTTATGGCCGTTTCGGGTGGAAAAAAATAATCTTGCGCCAGTGACTTTTCGGAAGTTGATGCTTCGAAACGAGGTGCAACCGTCGACGGTGATCTTTAAAAATGAAATTCTAAAAAAAACCGGCTTTTTCGGCGAAAATTTTCGGTTTGCCGAAGACCTAAACTTTTGGTTAAGAGTTTCGGAAAATTCTAAAATGGCAATTTTAAATGAAGAATTGATCTTGGCAGGCGACGGAAAACGCAGTTTCGGTGTCTCGGGTTTGTCTGCGGATTTGGTTGAAATGGAAAAAGGTTTTCAGAGAAATCTCAAGGAAATTTTAGCAAAAAAGAAAATTGGTTTTGTGCAATTTGCTGCTTATTTTGTTTTTTACAAAATGAAATTTTTGGTTCGTTTAAGCCGGAATTTTTACTTTAAATTCCAGGGCCGATGAAATTATCAGTACTTATTGTAAATTATAACGTAACCGATTTACTGCGAAATTGCCTTCTTTCGCTGCAGAAATATATTCACGATGTTGATTACGAAGTAATTGTGATTGATAACTGTTCTACGGATTCATCCTGGAGAAATTTATGTAATGAATTTCGAGAAGTTCAATTTGTCTCATCAGATTTCAATTCAGGTTTTGCAGTGGCGAATAATAAGGCAGCGAAAATTGCACGCGGTGAATATATTTTGCTTTTAAATCCGGACACCGAACTGGAAGATTTTTCGGTGAAAAACCTTTTGGATTTCGCAGATTCAAAACAAAATTTCGGCTGCCTCGGTGTACGTATGCATGACGCCGGCGGAAATTTCTTACCGGAAAGCAAACGCTCTGTTCCGGATGTATTCAGCTCTTTTCGAAAGCTTTATCTGAACTTTAATAAGCACAAAACAAAATCGTATTACCGCAATGATATCGGCGAATTCGATATTGCAGAAGTGGAGGTGCTTACCGGTGCTTTTTTGCTGGTTAAACGGGCAGTTTTTTCAGAAATAGGTGGTCTGGAAGAAAAATACTTTATGTATGGCGAAGACATTGATTTCTGTTTCACCCTGTTACGCGCAGGGTACAGCAACTGGTATTACGGCAAAACGTCTATCTTACATCATAAAGGCCAAAGCACGGTGAAGGATTTGGATTACCTCAATAGATTTTATGGTGCGATGCAGGTTTTTGTTGATAAATATTACAAAGACCAAAAACCGGTACAACACCGGATTCTTTCAGCTGGATTGAAAATGCGGCATTCTCTCGAAAAACAGCGGATAAAATAAAAGAGATTCAAGTATTTGCATCTCTTTTTATATTAAGCAAATAATATTTCTATTTCGCTGGTATCGTCGCCGGATTATTCGTTCCCGGTGCTGTTTGTGGTGCCGGAGTTTCCGTTCTAACCGGAGCACTTTGCACGCTTGAAGGATTTGCGGTAAGTATTACACTCAAAAGAATTAAAAATACAATAGCGCCACCTAACCACCATGTTGCTTTTTCCATGAAATCATTGGTACGCTGAACTCCGAACTGTGCTGCAGACGTTCCGCCGAATGTTCCGGAAAGGCCGCCGCCTTTCGGGTTTTGCGCCATAACGATAATGATTAGTAAGACACTTAAAATCATGATCAGGATCATGAATAAGGTAAATATTGTGTTCATCTTTAATTCAAAGTTTTCGAGTGGCAAATATAATCATATTTTTTAATTATTTCAGGAAAAGATGGATGTACATTAGAAATATATTTTAGCAAAGCCAAGCGCTAAAAACTAAAATTTAGGTGTTTTAGTGGCGCAAATCTTTTTCTTTAAAATATAACATTTATTTTTTATGTTTGTATTAATGAAAAATTTCCTGAACGGAACCATCAGTCCGAAATCCATCATTTCTCTTTTTAGTCAGGCGCCTGTAGGCCTAGCCCTGTTAATAGGCGAAGACTTTGTAATTGAGAATGCCAATACACAAATCCTGCAGTTTTGGCAAAAAGATTCACGTGTGATCGGCTTGCCGCTTTTGGAAGCGCTGCCTGAAATTGCCGATCAGGAATTCCCGAAAATTCTGAAAAAAGTTTACAAAACCGGTAAAACGTATAAAGGGTCCAAGACCAAAGCTTTGCTGGAGAGAGACGGGCTTTTACATACTTTTTATTTTGATTTTATCTACGCTCCAATTTTTTCTGAAGGAGTCATTACCGGAACTTCCGTCGTAGCAATCGATGTAACGGAAGCGGTTTTAAGCGAAAGAAAGTTGCAGGAAAACGAACTTCTTTTCAAAGAACTGACGGAAATTTCGGATCATTCCACCGCTTTGTACAAAGGGGAAGATTTGGTGATTGAATTTGCCAACGACAAAATGATCAAAACCTGGGGAAAAACCAAGGCGGTAATCGGTAAAAAATTAGAAGAGGCGCTTCCTGAGCTTGAAGGTCAGCCTTTCATTGATATTTTAAAGAATATTTTCCGTACCGGCGAACCTTATATTGCAACAGAAGATCCCGTGGATCTGGAGGTAGACGGTAAACTTCAAACATTTTATTACAGTTTTTCGTACCGTCCACTGCGCGATGCGAATGGAAAAGTTTATGCCATCTGGAACAGCGCTACAGACGTTACCGAATTGGTACAGGCACGCATCCAGGCACAAAATGCCGTAAGAGAATACCGCGATCTGGCAGAAGCTATGCCGCATATCGTGTGGACTACCGACCTGGAAGGTAAGCTGGAATATTATAATAACAATTTAACCAATTTCTTAAATTTAAAGCAAGAAGACATCCACTCGTTTGATTTTTCTACGGTTATTCATCCTGAAGATCTAATCAGGTTTAAGGGAGTTTGGGAAAAATCCACCAAGGAGCAGAAATTCTTTGAAATGGAATTTCGCCTTTACAATCCCGAAAAAGATGATTTTGTGTGGTTTGTAAACCGCGCAACACCTATTTTGGACGAAGACGGTAACCTTATCCGTTGGATTGGTACAAGCACTAATATCGATGAGTTTAAAACGCTTTCCGCACAAAAAGACACCTTTTTGGGAATTGCGAGCCACGAATTGAAAACGCCTTTGACCTCGCTGAAATTATATGCCCAGGTGCTGGAAAGAATGCTTCGGAAAACAGGAGATGACAAGAACGCGGAATTTGCCAAAAAAATGGACGTTCAAATCGTTAAATTAACCTCGCTAATCGGTGATTTATTGGACGTAACAAAAATAAATTCCGGTAAAATTTATCTGAATGAGGACGTATTTGATTTCGAAAAGCTCGTCGTAGAAGTGGTTGAGGATCAACAAATGTCCACAGCATATAAAATTGACCTTCATGCCAAGCCGGTAGGTATGGTTTTTGCAGATAGGGATCGAATAGCTCAGGTTATTACCAATCTCATTTCTAATGCCATAAAATATTCGCCGAAGGCGGACAGTATTTTGGTCACCGTAACAGACACTGAAAATTATGTGGAACTTTCGGTACGGGATTTCGGGATTGGGATGGCAGCAGATAAAATAAACAGGGTATTTGAGCAGTATTATCGGGTGACTGGCGATGAACAAAGTACTTTTCCGGGTTTAGGTCTCGGCTTGTATATCTCCTCGCAGATTGTTGAAAGATCACACGGTAGGATTTCTGTAAAAAGCGTTTTGGACTGCGGATCAACTTTCTGTTTTTCTCTGCCAAAAGTTAATAGTTAAGTGTAAAAAGAAATGAATTCTAAAAAAATAGTAATTGTCGACGACGATGTTGCAATTCTCGATTCTTTAGGAGCCATGCTGGATTTTGAAGGTTTTGAAGTAAATACCTTTGAGCGCGGTTCCGAGATTTTCGGTTTGGTAGAGCAATCATACGAACCGAACATTATTCTTCTGGATATGTGGCTTTCCGGTGAAGATGGCCGCGATATTTGTAAAAAGTTAAAAAAAAACGAACGAACTAAAAATATTCCGGTAGTCATCATGTCCGCAAGCCGTGGTCTGGAACACACCGCTTTGGAATCTGGCGCCAACGCTTTCATAGCCAAGCCTTTTGAGATTGATGATATTATCAATGCAGTGCAACAGTTAGCCTCTTAAAAATAAAAAAGACAACCTAAAAGATTGTCTTGTTTTATATTTTAAGCTAATTCTTAAATTCTCTGTAAGTCGAAATTAAATCCACGCGAGAAATTCAGCTGAAAGTTAGAATCCAAACGGTATTTTAACTTGTTAGAAATTTTAGCGATGTAGCTCATATTATCGTAGGAATCGTAAGATTTCGCCTGCGCGATTTGCTCCTGGTTGTTTATTTTAATTCCCGCTTCGTCACATTTTATAAATTCCAAGCCGTGCTTGTGGTACAGGACTTCCAGAAATTTCAGGTCTTCAAGAGATAGTATATTTTCTGACATAGTGGTAAATTTTTGTGTTTTATACTAGTGATTACTCAAGAATTATGCCCTTTTCTTAAATTGGCAAAAAATAGCCAAATTTTAACTTTTGCGACTTTATTTCAACCGACCTAATTTCCAAATTATCCCTAAATTTGAAGATTATAAAAAATGCAGATGGATTACCTTAAAGGACTGAATGAACCTCAATATGAAGCCGTGACTACGCTCGAAGGACCGCTTATGGTGCTTGCCGGCGCCGGTTCCGGTAAAACCCGCGTGCTCACCATGAGGATTGCGCACCTCATTACCAATCTCGTTGATCCTTTTAATATTCTGGCGCTTACTTTTACCAATAAAGCGGCGAAAGAAATGAAGGAACGTATCGCTAAAGTAGTGGGGCAAAGCGAAGCGCGATCTTTATGGATGGGGACTTTTCACTCGGTTTTTGCAAGAATTCTCCGTTCCGAAGCCCATTATTTAGGTTTTCCTTCCAACTTCACCATCTACGATTCACAGGACTCACTAAACGTCATCAAAAAAGTTTTAAAAGAACTGAATGTAGATGCTGACCTCTACAAACCAAAAAAAGTTCAGGCGCGGATTTCTTCCTATAAAAACAACCTGATCACCGTAAAAGCGTACTTTAACAATCCCGAGCTTATCGAAGCCGATGAGCGCGCCAATATGAAACTCATCGGAGCGATATACCAAAAATATGTGGAGGTTTGTTTCCGCAACGGCGCGATGGATTTCGACGATTTGCTTTTACGAACGAACGAATTGTTAACCCGTTTTCCTGAGGTCCTTGCAAAGTACCAGGACAGGTTCCGATATATTTTGGTTGATGAGTACCAGGATACCAACCATTCACAGTATTTAATTGTCAAAGCGCTAGCCTCGAAATTTGAAAATATTTGCGTGGTCGGTGACGATGCGCAATCTATCTATTCCTTCCGAGGCGCGAATATTTACAATATTTTAAATTTTAAAAAAGACTATCCGGACGCTGTTACCGTTTCATTGGAACAAAATTACCGCTCTACCCAAAATATCGTTAACGCCGCCAACGTCGTGATTTCGAAAAACGTACAGCAGTTTGCGAAAAATGTATTCAGTGATAACGAAGAGGGCGAAAAAATAAAAGTGTACCGTGCCTTGTCTGATGCTGATGAAGCCAATTTTGTGGCTTCAAATATCTGGGAACAGCACAATTCGGCCCAGCGAAAATTCACTGATTTTTCCATTCTCTACCGCACCAATTCGCAAACCCGCGCTTTCGAAGATGCTTTGCGTCGCAAAAATATTCCTTACCGTGTCTTCGGTGGACTGTCTTTTTACCAGCGAAAAGAGGTGAAAGATTTAGTCGCCTATTTGCGGCTGCTAATCAATGAAAATGATTCCGAAGCGCTAAGCAGAATCATTAATTATCCAGCCCGCGGTATTGGTGAAACCACGCAGAATAAACTCATTGTTTTTGCCGACAGCCAGAATGTTTCCGTAGCTCAAGTTCTCGATAATTTGGGATTTTATGCACCGAATCTTCAGCTCAATAATGGAATTCTGACCAAACTTTCGGATTTCTGGTCGATGATTAAAGCATTTCAGGTAATGCTGAAAACGGAAAACGCCTACAATGTTGCCATGGAAGTGGCGAAAAGAACGGGAATGATTAAATTTCTAAAGGATGATCAAACACCGGAAGGAATTTCCCGCGTAGAAAACGTTCAGGAATTGATGAACTCGATGCAGGGTTTCATCGAAGAACAGCAACAGTTGGAAGACGGCGATCCGTCACTTGCAAATTTTCTTGAAAATATCGCGCTTTCCGCGGACACGCAAACTGATAAAAACGACGATGGCGACAAAGTTTCTTTAATGACCATTCACCTTTCAAAAGGCTTGGAATTTCCCGTGGTTCACCTGGTAGGTTTGGAAGAGAATCTTTTTCCGAGCTTTATGAGTTCCTCCACGCGTGAGGAACTGGAGGAGGAGCGCCGTTTATTTTACGTTGCCCTCACGCGTGCAGAAAAACAGGCGTATTTCACCTATGCGATTTCGCGTTTTCAATGGGGGAAAATTACCGATGCGGAACCTTCACGTTTTTTAAGTGAGGTTGATGAGAAATATCTGGAATTTGTAAATCCCGCCGTGGAAAGCCGTTTTGTGAACCATTCCGGCTTGAAGTCGAACATTTTTGATGATGATGTTGCGGAATCACGCTTTTTCAAAAAGAAAGAACCGAAGAAAAGCATTGAAAGAAATGAGCCGTTGGCGAAACCGCAGAATTTAAAACCAGTTGCTACGGCGCGAATCATCAATCCAAGCGGAGCTTCATCGCAGGATATTGAAGTCGGTGATCAGGTTCGTCATGACCGTTTCGGCGTGGGTGAAGTTATTTTCCTGGATGGAACGGATCCACAAAACATTAAAGCAAAGGTGAAATTTCAGCACGAAGGTGAAAAGAATTTAATTTTAAAATTCGCGAAGCTTACAAAAATCTAGTGTTTTAACGATAAATTTTTCAGTTTTAAAATCTAAAAAAAGTGCGGTTTAACTGCACTTTTTTTATTTGGTTAAAAGCAAAAAATTAGCTGCTTTAACGGCAAATTTTTCTATTTTAAAATGTTTAAAATGAGTGGTAGTATATTTTCTAAATAGAAAAATAACCTGCTTAAACAGCAAAATTTTTGGTTTTGAATGATGACAAGGAAAGCTTAATTGTAAAAAAAATCAGCTGCTTTAACGGCAAATTTTTTCGGTTTGAATATTGGAGATTTTTTTTTAAAAACAAAAAATTACCTGCTTTAACGGCATTTTTTTCTATTTCACCAATTCCTCAAAAAGCCGCTCGAAAGTTGCATCTAAATCCTGCGTTTTTCCGGGATGCGGACGCGAAGTTTGAATGACCGAACTACGAACTGCCGTCAGCCAGCGGAATCTTTCCGGAATATCAAACGTTGCAATTTCTCCGCCAGCAGAATTACCATTGGCCACGTTTTTAAAATTTTCCAGATTTTTCTCCACATCATCATAATCCAGTTTCGAATGCATCAAACGGAATTTGTCGGGACACAAATGGGATTCAAAACGGATGTATTTTTCTTTCTTGGAAAACATAATGAGCCCAATATTGAAAAATTCTTCTCTTTCAACCTTCGGCACGAGCCTAATTACCGCGTATTCGTAAATTTTAACCTCTTGCATTTTTCGCTTCGTTTACAAAGTTAACGGAATGATCGCGACGCATTTTTAAGAAATTGTAATACACTTCTTTAATTTGCTCCGGCGAATCGTCGGTGTCGTTCCAGTCCAGCCATTCCAGCGGAATAAGTTCTACAATTTCGTGCAAAATTTCGTCGGTTAAGACCGATTTTGCAAATTCATCAGCTTCGTCCAGTTTTGTCGCTTGGGACAGCAAAACGTGATCTTTAATGTACACAAAAGGACTCAGCGCATGCTTTTCAAAATTCATCCAGGAGTGGTGGAAATACAGCGAAGCGCCGTTATCGATGACCCAAAGCTCTTTATGCCACATCAGTAGATTCGTATTCTTAAAAGTGCGGTCGATATTGGTAATATACGCGTCAAGCCAGACAATTTTCGACGCTAAAAGTGGATCGATTTTCACCGAAGGATCGTAAGCAATTGCCCCGGAAAGAAAATGAAGTCCTAAATTTAAACCCTCTGAAAACTTCAGCAAATCCTGAATTTCTTCATCTGCCTCAGTTCTTCCAAAATCAACATCCAAATTCGCAAAAACCAGCTCCGGTAAAGGCAAACCCAGAACCTGAGCGATTTTCCCACCTAAAAGTTCGGAGATGAGCATTTTCACGCCATGGCCTGCACCTCGGAATTTTAAAACATATTTAAAATCGTCCTCAGCTTCCGCCAAAGCCGGCAAAGAACCGCCCTCGCGCAAAGGCAAAATATACCGCATCACCGTAACGGTCCGAAGGTTTAAATCTGGCATAGCGCAAAAATAAGGATTAAATAAAGAAAAAAGTTATCCGAAAGAATACTTTTTAAACCGAAAAAATTTGCCATTAAAGCAGGTTATTTTTTCGGTTCTCTAAAAGTTTCGTCTTTGAACATGATATTGTACACCAGAAAAAGCCCGAGGCCTATCGCGATTAAAAAGAAAATAAAAGGCAAAACGCCGTAACCTAAAATGGTAAAAGCGGACGGAATGCGCATGAGAAGCGCTGCACCGATGATCATTGCGGCGATAATTAGTCCGACGGTAATTCGGTTCGCGATTTTCTGGAAGCCGTCGGTGAGGCGTTTTTCGTCCAGCGCCTGAATCTTAAGTTCTAGCTGATTGTTGGCGAGGTTTTCGGTGATTTTGTTTAAACGGCTCGGTAAATTTTCAACCAGTTTTTTATTGTCAAGCAGAAATCCGTAGAGGTTTTCGGGTTTCAGCTCGTTTTTCATCCGCTTATTCACCATTTTTTCCATAAAGCGCCGAATAGCCTGCTGCAGGTCATATTTTGGTGTAAGTACGGCAATGATTTGGTCCAGATTCAGCAAAATTTTTCCTAAAATGTTCAGCTCAACCGCGATTTTAATTTCGTCGTTTGCAGCGATTCGATTCATTTGCAGAACAATGCGGCCGGTCTCCATATCTTCAGCGGCGGTGCTTGTACTTTCTAAAACCAGTCGGTTGATGTTTTTGCGGAAACTGGCAATTTTGGTTTTGTCGTAATCGAAATCGCTCATTTCCAGCAGCGCGTCCGCCATGGCATCGCCGTCTTTTTTGCTGATGCTCACCATGAGCATCATAATTTTTTCCATCATTTGCGGGCTGAATTTCGCCACCATACCCAAGTCCATTAAAATGACTTTGTTGTCGGGCGTGAGGTGAATATTTCCCGGATGCGGATCGGCGTGGGCAAAACCATCGACCACAATTTGTTGTAAATATGCTTCCACCAAATCATCGATGATCGGAGTAAAATCGGTTTCAACTTTTTTCAAGTTTCCAAGCGAGGTGATTTTTTTACCTTCGATATAATCCATCGTCAACACTTTTGATGAAGAATATTCTTTAACGGGCGCGGGAATCAGCAGGTTTTTGAACTTTTTCAGATTTTCTCTTAAGGTTAAAAGATTTTGTGCTTCTTTATTATAATCCAGTTCATTAAGCAAAATAAAGCGCAGTTCTTCTACCACATTATCCAACGCGTATTTCCGGGCACCTTTGGAATAATTAACGGCTAAATCGGCCATTTTTTGTAAAGTTTCCAAATCGGAAATAAAATTTTTCCGTACACCTGGTCGCTGAATTTTCACCGCCACTTCGCGGCCTGAATGGAGAACAGCGCGGTGAACCTGGCCAATGGAAGCACTCGCGAGCGGCTCGGGATTAAATTCTACAAAAGCTTTGCTGATGCTGACGCCAATTTCTTCCTCGAAAATCTTTTCAACTTCTTCATACGAAATGGTTTCCACGTCGTCCTGCAAATTAGCAAGCGCTTTAAGGTAATTATCGGGTAATAAATCTGGGCGTGTAGAAAGAAGCTGGCCCAATTTCACGAAAGTTGGGCCCATTTTTTTTAGATCTTCCACCAATTCTTCCGGTTTTTGGGAGAAATCCTGTGAATTTTCGGTCGGATCTGTTTCGCCTAAAGCAGTTTCTGTGGTGGATTTTACAACATCGCTGTTATAATATTTGAGAATAAATGCGAAAAATTTAGCGTAATTATCGAAATTTTCCAGAGCCATAATTTATTTTTTTCGCTATACAGAAAAAAATGTACCACAAAGTATTACTAAATAAGGATTCACGTGGAATTTGGTAATTCGGGAAAATTGGTGCTTTTAGCAAGGAATTTTTCAAAGAGAATTTCGAAAAGGGAAGTTGGTGCTAATCGTTATGATACGGTTTTCCTTGCAGAATCTGGTCGGCGCGATAAATCTGTTCGAGGAAAAAAAGCCGGATCATCTGGTGCGTAAAAGTCATTTTGGAAAGCGAAATTTTTTCGTTTGCGCGGCTGTAAATTTCATCTGAAAAGCCATAAGCGCCGCCCACGATGAACACTACTTTCTTAATACTTGCGGACATCCACTGATCTATTTTTCCGGCGAACTGGCGGCTGGTCCATTGTGCGCCTTTTTCGTCGAGTATCACGACGTAATCCGAGTTTTCAATTAAATTCAGAAATAATTTCGCTTCCTCTTTTTTCAGAAGTTCCGGTGTAAGGTTTTTCGCATTTTTAACATCAGCAATTTCGGTCAGTTCAAAATTCCAGTATTTTGGCAGCCGGTTTTCGTAATATTTCAGCAGCGCGGCGATTTCCTTATCCGCCGTTTTGCCCATACACACTAAATTGATTCGCATTTCATATCTTTGTTTTGCAAATATAAATTAATGGGTATAAAAACTCCTAGAT
>Ga0308157_10003669_pt1 | contig 21874 bp, 26 predicted proteins | sample PhyBR1_FD_201035 | JGI IMG/M metagenome (GOLD analysis project Ga0308157, IMG submission 201035) | Phyllosphere microbial communities from UC Gill Tract Community Farm, Albany, California, United States - DLSLB.R1 | ecosystem: Host-associated > Plants > Phyllosphere > Unclassified | place: USA...
ACACCACCTTCTGAACAGCCCCGGTGCACGCGATGCGATGCGCGATCGACGCAGGCACCGCTAGGTCGATGCCCTCGACATCGGCGATTCCGCCGTCGAGCTCTTCGACACGGGCGGTCACGACGAGGGTCGGAGCCGCACCGCCGAGCGACGGAGTGTCGGCCGAGGCCGCCGCCACCTGGATCATCGACATGAGCACATCGTGTTGGATCTGCGGCACCGTGCGCGGGTCGACGACCGCGTCGGTCTCGCTCCACGCGTCGTCTTTCGCCGCACCCTCTGGACTGGTCGCGAACCGCGGCGAAGACCCGCGGTGTGCATCGAACAGCCGTTGCATTCCTGCGGCTGCCTCGGGCACGAGATTGCCGCTGATAGGAACGAGCCCGTCGCGGGGCCGGCTCAGCCGCACGCCCCGGTACCGGGCCGCATGATCGGCATCGGGCTCGACGCCGTCGCGTGCGAGAAAGACCGACCACGCGCCGACCATGACGCGAAATTCTTCGAACGTCTGCGGCAGCGTTTCGTCGCCGGTGCGTTCGACCCCCGCGATGCCCGCGGCCGTGGCCTCGATGACCTCGCGTTCGGCCACCGACTTCTCTTCGGCCGAGACTCCCCCGCGGCGGTCGAGCCGCTCGAACTCGTCGATGAGGTAGTGCGCGGCCTCGACGCCGATCGCCCCCGCATGCAGCGCCTCGGCGACGACCGGATACTCGGCCGGTCGCTCGGTGCCCGTGAGCGTCGTGCGCTCCCGCGTGCGGCGGTCGAGCCGGATGCGCGAACGCACCTCGCCCACCGATGCGCGCGTCGCGCGCTCGAGCACCTCTGCAGCGTTCGCGCAGCCGAACCGCACCGCGAGCCGATCCTCGCTCGCACGGCCCGATGCCTCGCGGTCGGAGCGCGCGTCGATCTCCCCGGCTATGCGCACCCGCAGTGCGTCTACATGACGCGCGAGGGTCTCGAGCTCCGTCGCCGCGTCGACGAGATCATCATCGCGCAACCCAGCGATGCTCTGAACCTGGCTCTCGAGCAGGGGCCGCGCCGCCACGATCCGACCACGCACGCCGCGTGCGTGATGTTCGAATCTCGACGTCGTTGCCATAGATCCATATTAGAACATTTGCTCCCATTGCGTCAGAGAATCTTCGATCAGATATGCCCCGTCACGAACATCATTCCGAGCGTCGTGCCGGCGACGAGGAGCGACAGAATTCCACCGAGCGCGAGCGGCCGGAGTCCCGCCGTGCGGATCGCAGCGATGTTCGTCGACAGCCCCACCCCGGCGAGCGCCGTCGCCACGAGGAATACGCTGATCTCGTTCACGATCGACGCCGCTTCGGGTGAGACGATCCCGGTCGAAGCGACGCCCGCGACGAGCAGGAATCCGACGAGGAACCACGGGACGAGCTTCAGGATCCAGCCGGCGGTGACCCGCTGACCTCGACCTTCGCGCCGAGCCTCGACGATCGCGAGCGTCACGCTGATCGGGATGATCATGAGGGTGCGCACGAGCTTGACGACGACGGCGAACCCGAGTGCCGATGCACTGAACACCCCCGCGGCGGCCACGACCGAGCTCGTGTCGTTGACGGCGGTTCCCGCGAACAGGCCGAACGCATGCGGCGTCATGCCGAGCGCATGCCCGACGAAGGGGAAGATCATGACCGCCAGGATGTTGAAGAGGAACACGGTCGAAATGGCGTAGGCGATATCGGAATTGCGTGCCTTGATGACCGGCGAGACCGCGGCGATCGCGGAAGCGCCGCAGATGCCCGTGCCGACGCCGATGAGCGTGCGGATATCGCGCTCGATGCGCATCGCGCGCCCGATGAGCCAGGCGCCGAGCAGGCATACGGCGAGCGAGACGAGCATGACGGGCAATGACTCCGCGCCGACGGTGACGATGCTCTCGAGCGACAACTGGGATCCGAGCAGCACGACCGCGAGCTGCAGCACGAACTTGCTCGAGTACGTCACGCCGGGCGCGATGCGAGCACTCGGCCGGCGGACGAGAGAGATGACGACGCCGATGATGACGGCGGGGATCGCGGATCCGACGAGCGGCACGAACCGGCCGATCAGGGTGGCGACTCCGGCGATCGCGAGACACACGAGCAGGCCCGGCCAGACTTCGCGCCCGCGTTCGGTGAGGCGTTTCGGGAGCGTCTGAACGGGGGCGAACTGCATGACGTTCAGAATGTCACGACAAGCTCGCCGGGCTCGGAGACGCCGCCGAGCACCGCGCGGTCGGAGCGCCGGGAGCGCGGCGTCGAGCCGCTGACCGGACGCATGTCCCCGACCGGTCGACGTCGGCGTCTGCGAAGCTGGAGACATGCCCGAATGGGCTCAATCGCGGGCGGGCACAGAGAGCGGCAAGATGGCGAGGATCATCGAGTGGTGGGATGAGCACCAAGTAGCTCTGTATCTCGCCGCTATCGCAGTCGGTGCGGTCGCCGGTTCGGGGCTGCCGAACTTGGCGCCGGCGTTCGAGAACTCCATCGAGCCGGTGCTGATGCTGCTCCTTTTCGCGACGTTCCTCGGAGTGCCGATGACCGAGGTCGGCCGAGCATTCGCGGATGTGAGGTTTCTCGCCACGGTGCTCGTCGTAAATTTCGTCGCAGTGCCGGCGATCGCCTGGGCGCTGTCGCGGTTCGTCGTCGACGACCAGGGACTGCTGATCGGCGTGCTGCTGGTGCTGCTGACCCCGTGCATCGACTACGTGATCGTGTTCACGGGGCTCGCAGGAGGCGCACGCAGCCGGCTGCTCGCGGCCGCACCGCTGCTCATGCTCGTACAGATCCTGCTGCTGCCGGTCTACCTGTTCGCGTTGATCGGCGGTGATGCGCTGTCGGTCATCGCGATCGCGCCGTTCGCCGAGGCATTCGTGCTGCTGATCGCCCTGCCGCTCGCTGCCGCAGCCGTTGTGCAGGCAGTCGCGCGTCGCCACCGTGCGGGCCGCCTCGTCGAAGCGGTCATGGCGGGAGCGATGGTGCCACTGATGATGGCGATCCTCGCGGTGGTGGTCGCCTCCCAGATCGCCGCCGTCGGCTCCCAGATCGGCTCACTCGCGCGCGTCATCCCGCTCTATATCGCGTTCACTGTTGTCGCGGTTGCAGTGGGCAGAATCGCCGGCAGGGTCGTCCGCCTCGATACGCCGTCCACGCGCGCAGTGATGTTCTCGGCCGCGACCCGCAACTCGCTCGTCGTGCTGCCCCTCGCGCTCGCTCTCCCGGCCACGCTCGGGATCGCTCCGCTCGCCGTCGTCACGCAAACGCTCGTCGAGCTGGTCGCGATGGTCGTACTCGTGCGGCTCGTCCCCGCTCTCACACGCAATGACGCCTCCACAGCGCCCTGACGCGGGCACGCGAACGGCCCCTGACCGGAGAATAAATCTCTGGTCAGGGGCCGATCTCACTGTGCGCGAGGGGGGACTTGAACCCCCACGCCCTAATACGGGCACTAGCACCTCAAGCTAGCGCGTCTACCTATTCCGCCACCCGCGCATTGGGTGTCGATTCCTCCGGCGGCCATGCAGACCGCTTTCCGAACCAAGAGACAACACTACCAGCAGGGGTGAATCACCGCTAATCGTCCGCGCATCCCGGGCGCGTCATGCCACGCTCACGCCGAACAGCAGCCCGAGCACGTAGGTGACAGCGGCTGCGCCGAAGCCGATGGCGAGCTGGCGCAGGGCGCGCGGCAGCGGCGACGCGCCCGACAGCAGGCCGACCATCGCCCCCGTGATCAGCAGCGCGATCCCCACGAGAACGAGCGCGACGACCACGGCGACGACGCCCGACAGCCCGAAGATCCACGGCAGCACCGGGACGATCGCGCCGCTCGAGAACAGCAGGAAGCTCGACAGCGCCGCACGCCAGGCGGATCCCACGACGTCGTACGAGACGGGACCGGTGCGCGGCGCGGGCATGTTGCCCTGCTGCGCATCGTCGACGATGCTGCGCGCCTTCGCCTCAGCCTCCTCGGGCGACATCCCCCGCGTGCGGTAGACGAGCGCGAGCTCGTTCGCGTCGAGGTCGAGGTCGGGAAGACCCGCATGGGCATAGTCGCTCGGCTCGGTCGCCGCGAGCAGTTCGCGCTGCGACTTCACCGAGACGAACTCCCCCGCCCCCATCGACAGTGCTCCGGCGAGCAGGCCTGCGATGCCGCTGAACAGCACGAAGGTGCCCGAAACACCGGTGGCGCCGATGCCCATCACCAGCGCGAGATTCGATACGAGGCCGTCGTTCGCACCGAACACGGCCGCTCGGAACGTTCCCGAAAGCCGGCGCCGGCTGCGCGCTGCGAGACCGCGGACGACCTCGTGGTGGATCTTCTCGTCGGCGCGCATGCGCGGCGACGCGTACGGATCCGAATCGTACGGCGAGCGCGCCTCGGACAGCTGCGCGAGCGCGAGCGTGAAGATCGACCCGAAGTGCGATGCGAGCCAGGCCGTCATGCGAGTGCGCATGCTCGCCTTCGGCATGCGCGCGGGCTCTCCGCCCAGCAGCTTCAGCCAGTGCTCCTCGTGCCGTTTCTCGGCGGTCTCGAGCTCCTGCAGGATCTGGCGCTCGTCGCCCTCGCGACGGCGCGCGAGTCGGCGGTACGTGGCCGCCTCGGCTCGCTCGTCAGCGAGGTACTGCGCCCACTTGCGGCGCTCGGCCGGCGTCGCACCGGATGGATCAACGTCGGGGGAAGTCGCGGACACGCGAAGCTCCTCGGTAGGTTCGGTCTCGCCCCGCGCGTCCCGGCGCGGGGCCACGACGAACTTACCGAGCACCCCTGGACGCCGTTGGGAGAGTTTCGGATCCCCGAAGCCGTTACCGTCTGACCCGCTTGCGCAGCACGTCGATGCGCGACTGCAGCTGCGACACGGTCGCCTGCGCCACCGCGGGCCCGCCGCACGTGCGCCGCAGCCACGCGTGCACTTGGCCGTGCGGATCGCCGGTCTGGTTCGCGTACACCCCGACGAGACTGTTCAGCAGCTGGCGCTGCTCCTTCAGCGTGCGGTGCAGCGGGGCGGGCAGATCGCTCAGGCCGCCCGACTCGCGCTCGCGAGTCTCACGCGCCTCGCGGTGCTTCGACTGACGCGCCTGCCGCTGCATCAGCAGATTGTGCACGTGCTCGGGCTCCAACAGGCCCGGCAGGCCGATGAACTCGAGCTCCTCCTCGGATCCCGGCACGGCGAGCTGGCCGAACTGCTGCCCGTCGAAGACGACCGAGTCGAAGTGCGCGACCGAGCCGAGGCTCTGGAAGGAGAACTCATCCTCGAGCAGGTCGTCGCTCGCCTTCTCCTCGCGCTCCGCGGCGTCGAGCAGCGAGTCGTCGAGCCCATCGGCATCTTGTTCGCCGCGGCCGAGCACGTGGTCGCGCTGCTTCTCCATCTCGTGCGCGAGGCTCATCAGCACCGGCACCTGCGGCAGGAACACGCTCGCCGCCTCGCCCTTGCGGCGTGCGCGTACGAATCGGCCGATCGCCTGCGCGAAGAACAGCGGCGTCGACGAGCTCGTCGCATACACGCCCACGGCGAGCCGCGGCACGTCGACTCCCTCGGACACCATTCGCACTGCGACCATCCACCGCGACGAGTTCTGGGAGAACTGCTCGATGCGCTTCGACGACTCCGTCTCGTCGCTCAGCACGATCGTCGGACGCTGACCCGTGAGGATGCGCAGGATCTCGGCGTACGCGCGGGCGTTGGTCTGATCCGTCGCGATGACGAGGCCGCCCGCATCGGGCACGTGGTTGCGAATCTCGGTGAGGCGCTGATCGGCGCTCTTCAGTACCGCCGGGATCCACTCGCCCTCGGGATCGAGCGCGGTGCGCCAGGCCTGGCTCGTGATGTCCTTCGTGTTGTCCTGACCGAGCTGCGCCTCGAACTCGTCGCCCGTCTTCGTGCGCCACTTCATGTGTCCCGCGTACACGTGGAACAGCACGGGGCGCACCACGCCGTCTTCGAGAGCGCGGCCGTAGCCGTAGTTGTAGTCGGTGACCGAGGTTCGGAGCCCCTGCTCGTCGGGCGCGTATTCCACGAACGGAATGGGGGCGTCATCGCTGCGGAACGGCGTACCGCTCAGCAGCAGACGACGCGTCGCGGGCTGGTACGCATCGCGGATCGCGTCGCCCCAGCTGAGCGCGTCGCCGCCGTGGTGCACCTCGTCGAGGATCACGAGGGTGCGCGCGTCGGCGACGAGCCGGCGGTGCACGCTCGACTTCACGGCTACCTGCGCGTACGTCACGACGGCGCCGTGGTAGTGCCGCGGAAGGTACGGGGATCCGTTGCTGAACTCGGGGTCGAGACGGATGCTCGCGCGCGCAGCGGCGTCGGCCCACTGGGTCTTGAGGTGCTCGGTCGGGCACACGACCACGATGCGGTCGATCTCGCCGCGCTGGCGCAGTTCGCGCGCCACCGTCAGCGCGAACGTCGTCTTGCCGGCGCCCGGCGTCGCGGCCACGAGGAAGTCGCGCTTGTCGACGTCGAAGAACTGATCGAGCGCCTCCTGCTGCCAGGCGCGCAGAGCCCCCGCGGTGCCCCTCGGGGCACGTTGTGGATAGGAAGGACTCAGCACGAGCAACCACGATAGCCCCGGCCCCTGACACGGGTCTTTCGCGTTCTCCCAGGCGGTGGCGGCACGGCCCCGGAGCGGCTAGATTGCCATTCGTGATGCAGTCAGACGCCCGCACGCCGTTCATCGAGAACGAGGGCTCGCACCCGTGGCGACGCATGGTCTCTCTCGGCGATTCCTTCACCGAGGGCATCGGCGACCCCGAGCCCGACTCGCCGGGCGGCCACCGCGGCTGGGCCGACCGCGTCGCCGACGCCCTGGCTTCCCAGGCCGACGATTTCGCGTATGCGAACCTCGCGGTTCGCGGCAAGCTGATCCGCCAGATCGCCGACGACCAGATCGACGCGGCCCTCGCGCTGAAGCCCGACCTCGTCACGCTCTGCGCGGGCGGCAACGACGTCATCCGCCCGGGCACGGATCCCGATGCGACCGCGGAGATCTTCCGCGGCGCCGTCGAGCGGCTGTCGTCATCGGGTGCGGCCGTGGTCGTGTTCACGGGCTTCGACGTCGGCTGGAACCCGGTCTTCCGCTCGTTCCGCGGCAAGGTCGCGATCTACAACGAGAACATGCGCGCGATCGCCGAGCAGCACGACGCGATCGTCGCCGATCTGTGGGCCCTCAAGGAGATCCAGGACTCCCGGTTCTGGGCCGACGACCGTCTGCACCTGAACCCGCTCGGGCATCATGAGGTCGCCCGCATGGTGCTGCGCACGCTGAACGTGCCGAACGACCTGCAGCACCTCGAACCGGGCCCGCTGCCCCCGCGCTCGTGGCGCGCCGCGCGCCGGGACGACCTCGTGTGGGCCCGCACCCATCTCGTGCCGTGGGTGCTGCGCCGGCTGCGGCACCAGTCGTCGGGCGATGGGCGCACGGCCAAGCGCCCCGACTTCGGGTAAGCGCCTCAGCCGTGCGCCGGCGGAAGCAGGCTCGCGACCAGCGTCTCGACCCGGCTGAAGATCTCATCGCGGATCGGCCGGATCGCTTCGATGTCCCGGCCGGCGGGGTCGTCGAGCTCCCAGTCTTCATAGCGCTTGCCGGGGAAGATCGGGCACGCGTCGCCGCAGCCCATCGTGATCACGACGTCCGAATCCTGCACGGCACGCGTGGTAAGCACCCTCGGCTGCGCCGCGGCGATGTCGACGCCCGCCTCGCTCATCGCCTCTACGGCGACCGGGTTGATCTCGTCGGCGGGCAGGGACCCGGCGGAGCGCACGTCGATGCGATCGCCCGCGACGTGTCGGAGCCAGCCGGCCGCCATCTGCGAGCGGCCGGCGTTGTGCACGCAGACGAACAGCACGGACGGTCTGTCAGCAGTCATGGTCTTGCGCTCCTCACCTCGTCGCATAGAACGCTACCGCCGATGCGGCGGCCACGTTCAGGGAATCGACGCCACCCATCATCGGGATCGTCACGCGTCGGTCGAGCCGGCGCTCGGCGGCCGGAGTGATGCCGTGGCCCTCGGTGCCGAACACGAGCGCGAGCTTGTCGTGCTGCTCGGCGACCAGCTCATCGAGCGAGACCGCGCCCTCTCCCAGCGTCATGCCCGCGACGGTGAACCCGGCGCCCTTCAGCTCGTCGATCCCCGCGGGCCAGCGTTCGAAGCGCGTCCACGGCACCTGGAAGACCGTCCCCATGCTCACCCGCACGGAGCGGCGGTAGAGCGGATCCGCGCACCCCGGTGACACGATCACCGCATCGATGCCGAGCGCCGCGGCCGATCGGAAGATCGCCCCGACGTTCGTGTGGTCGGTGATGTTCTCGAGCACTGCGACGCGCGAGCCCTCGAGCACGTCGGCGACGCTCGGGAGGTCCGGCCGGTGCATCGCCGCGAGCATGCCCCGATGCACCGCGTACCCGGTCACGGCCTCGGCGACGTGATCCGAGACCACGTACACCGGCACGTCCAGGTCGCCGATGATGCGTTCGATGTCGGGCAGCCACTTCTCGGCCGTGAGGATCGACCGCGGCCGGTGGCCCGCCCGCAGCGCGCGGGCGAGCACCTTCGACGATTCGGCCATGTACAGCCCGCCCTCGGGCTCGAGCTTGCGGCGCAGCGCGACGTCGGTGAGGCTGCGGTAGTCGGCGATCCGTTCGTCGCCCGGGTCGTCGACGCGTTCGAGGTGCATCGTTCCATCCTCCCCTAAGCTGGTTCCGTGACTCTGATTGCACTCGTGCGCCACGGCGAGACCGAATGGAACCGACTCGGGCGGGTGCAGGGGCACAGCGACATCCCCCTCAACGACACCGGTCGCGCGCAGGCCGCCGCCGCCGGCGGGGCTCTCCGCGGCGGCGATTACCGTCGACTCGTCGCGAGTCCGCTCGTGCGCGCGAAGGAGACCGCCGAGATCATCGGGCGCGCGACGGGCCTCGGCGCACCGTCGCTCCACGACGGCCTCAAGGAACGCATGTACGGCGAGGCCGAGGGCATGTCGGCGCTCGACTACTGGTCGATGTACCCCGACCGCAACGCGCCCGGATCCGAGACCAGTCTCGAACTGCAGGAGCGCGCCGTCACGACCCTCGCGCAGATCGCCGAGCAGGCCGGTGCCGACCCCGTGATCGCCGTCGCGCACGGCGGCCTCATCAGCGCCATCCTGCGCTACGCGTCCGACGGTTCGCTCCCCCGCGAGGGCGAGCACGTCGGCAACGGATCCCAGCAGATCGTCGAGGTGACGGGCGACGACGTGCGCGTCGTCGGATACAACGGCTCACCGCGCTGACCGCGCGCAGGCCGCCCATCAGCCATGACGCGCATCGGATCGAATAACGGTTGAGCAATTTGTGCGATGGATGCCGGTTTCACTGGTATTCTCTCGCAATATGACCTCCCTCGATCATGTCGACCTCGAGCTGATCGCCGCGCTCAGCGCCGACCCGCGCGCGACCGTCGTCGCGCTCGCGGAGAAGCTCCGCCTGTCGCGCAACACGGTGCAGGCCCGCATGGCGCGACTCGATCAGGCGGGCGTCTTCCAGTCGTTCGAGCGCTCGATCTCACCGACCGCGCTGGGCTTCCCGCTGCAGGCATACATCTCGATCGGGCTCGATCAGACCCAGCTTCCGCGCATCGTCGAAGAGCTGCGCCGCGTTCCCGAAATCGTGCAGGTGCACGGCGTCTCGGGCCAGGTCGACATGCTCACACTCGTCGCCTGCCGCGATGCGCGACATCTCTTCGATGTCGACGCCCGGATCCTCGCCGTCGAGGGCGTCGAACGCTCCGAGACGCGGCTCGTCATGAACGAGTCGATCCCCTACCGCGTCTCGGGCCTCATGGAGCTCGCTCGCCGCGAATCGCGATGACGTCGCGGATAGCCGCGGCTGCCTCGACCGGCTTCTCGTAATGGATGAGGTGCCCGACGCCGTCGATCTCTACGAGCCGGGCATCGGGGAACAGCTTCACGAGCTCGCGCTCCGCGGCGATCGGCGTGATGTCGTCCTGCACGGCCGCGATGAGCAGCGTCGGCACGCTGATGCGGTGCGCTGACTTGCGCACGTCGTGCGCCACGCTCGTGCCGAACGCCTCGCGCAGGGTCTCGCGGTCGCTGAACAACGAGAAGTAGCGATCGTGCTGATCGTGGATGAACCGTCGCAGCGCCTTGTCGCGCGTCTTCGCCATCGCGATGCTCATCACCCGCACGATCACCCTCGATCGCAGCAACCAGGTGCCGAGGCGCTCGGGCAGACGCGCACCCGCCCAATAGTAGAAGACGGCGAGCCGGGTGAGCACGCCGCGCGGCCCCTCGAGCGCGGGGGCGCCGATCGGGTTCACGAGGATCAGCCGAGGCGTCGCGAGGCCGCGAGCGATCGCCGCGGATGCGACGATGGATCCGAAGGAGTGCCCGAGCACGACGGCCCCGGGCGCGACGGCGCCCGCGAACTCCGCCAACCATCGTGCATAGGCGTCGAGGTCGTGCACACGGTCGGCGATCGGCGGCGTGCGGCCGAAACCCGGCAGATCGGGCATGATCCATCGCACGCCGGGCAGCTGGGCCACGACCGGCTCGAGACCGTGGTGATCTCCGCGGAAGCCATGTACGGCGAGAATCGTGGTCTCGGCATCTGCGGGACCGTATTCCCAGTACGCGGTGCGCGCACCGCCCGCTTCCGCCGACTTCTGCGCGACGGGAATCCGGGCGAGCGACGACGCGTAGGGCGAGGGAACGGGCACCCTGCCGAGTTTAGGGCGTGGCGCGCAGGCTTTGCCGCATATACCGCCTACGTTCTAGGGGTATGAAGACGTCGTGGCCCGATCCCCCGCCGCTGTTCGCGCTGGCGGATCTGGACGGCCCGGGCGAGAGAGTCTCCTGGCTCCCCCGGCCTGCGAAGCGTTCCTCCTCCGGGCGGCGCCCGATCCCGTCGCACGTCGCCCAGATCGATTTCGAGGAGCTCCGCATGGCATTCGACGACATCACCGCGCACGTCGAACCCGCCGAGAGCCGGCTGCTCACCACCGTCGCAGTCTTCGACCTCGAGACGACCGGCGTCGACGTCGAGGGCGACCGCATCGTCACGGCGTACGTCGGCGTGCTCGATTCTGCGGGCACGGTCGTCGAGGCCCACTCCTGGCTGGCAGATCCCGGCATCGAGATCCCCGACGGAGCCGCGCGCGTGCACGGCATCTCGACCGAGCGCGCTCGCGCCGAGGGCCGAGATGCACGCGAAGTCGTCGAGGAGATCGTCGCGGCGCTGCGCTCCCTGCTGAACGCGGGAGTCCCGATCGTCGCCTACAACGCCGCATTCGACCTGTCGCTGCTGAAGCACGAGGCGATCCGGCACGGCATCGCGCCGATCGAACGCCCTTCGCCGGTCGTGGACCCGCTCGTCATCGACAAGCACATGGATCGCTACCGCCGCGGCAAGCGCACGCTCGACATCGTCGCCGCGCACTACGGCGTCGCGCTCGAGGATGCGCACGAGGCCTCGGCGGACGCGATAGCCGCGGGTCGGATCGCGCTCGCACAGGCGGAACGATTCGCCGCCGACCTTCCGGGCGCTGTCCCGGAGCTGCACGACGCGCAGGTGGCGTGGGCCGCCGAGCAGTCAGCCAGCCTCACGCAGTACTTCGTGAAGGTCGGAAAGCTCGCCCCCGGCGAAACCCTCGACGGATCCTGGCCGATCCGCTGATCGGCACGAAGAAGGGGAGCAGCGCCTGGCGCTGCTCCCCTTCTTCGTACAAGCCCGGTTTACTTGCCGAAGCCCTTGAAGCGCTGGTTGAACTTCTCGACGCGGCCGGCCGAGTCCATGATGCGCTGCTTGCCCGTGTAGAACGGGTGCGAGGCGGCCGAGATCTCAACGTCGATCACGGGGTACTCCGTGCCGTCGATCTCGATCGTCTTGTCGCTGGTCGCAGTCGAGCGCGTGAGGTACGTCTCGCCCGAGCCCAGGTCGCGGAACACGACGTACTCGTACTGGGGGTGAATGTCAGTCTTCATGGCTGTCCTTCAGAGAATGTGGGTGAGGAGGGAATCGCGCCGACGGATCCGCGCAGGCGCACCTCGAGCGCCAGCGAGAGATTCTATCAGCCGAAGATGGGAGCCTCAGCACGCGCGACCCAGCGGCCGCGGTGCTGAACGACGGCGATCGGGAAGCCGAACGTCGCCGCGAGGTTCTCCCGCGTGAGCGTGTCTTCGAGCGGCCCCTGCGCGACGGCCTTGCCGTCGCGCACGAGCATCACGTGTGTGAAGCCCACGGGGATCTCCTCGACGTGGTGGGTCACCATGACCATTGCGGGCGTCGAGGGCGCCTGCGCGTAGCCGGTGAGCAGCTGCAGCAGCTCCTCGCGCGCGCCGAGATCGAGGCTCGCCGTGGGCTCATCGAGCAGCAGCAGCTCGGGGTCGGTCATCACCGCGCGCGCGACCTGCACGCGCTTGCGCTCGCCGTCGCTGAGGGTGCCGAACACGCGGTCTGCGAGAGCGTCGAGCTTCCACTCGGCGAGCACCCGCATCGCGCGTCGCTCATCGATCTCCTCGTACTGCTCGTTCCACCGCCCCATGACCGAATACGCCGCCGTCAGCACGACATCGAGCACGGTCTCGTCGGCGGGGATCCTTCGCGCGAGGGCCGTCGACGCGAAGCCGATCAGGGGACGGATCTGGAACACGTCGGTCTTGCCGAGTCGCTCGCCGAGCACGTCGACCGTGCCGGTCGTCGGGAACATCATCGTGTTCGCGATCTGCAGCAGCGTCGTCTTGCCCGCGCCGTTCGGCCCGAGCACGACCCACCGTTCGTCGTCATTCACCGTCCAGGAGATGTCGTCGACGATATTGCGGGCGCCACGACGCACGACGACGTCGTTCATCTCGAGCACGGAGGTCATGGGTTCGAGCCTACCGTCACGCTCCGACTACTGTTCTGAGGGTGACTGCGCGTTTTCTCGTCGTTCTCGACGCCGACTCCACCCTGATCCGCAACGAGGTCATCGAGCTCATCGCCGACGAGGCGGGGCGCGGTGCCGAAGTGGCGGCGGCGACCGAAGCCGCGATGCGCGGCGAGGTCGACTTCGCCGCGAGCCTGACCTCGCGCGTGACCGCGCTCGCGGGCGTACCGATCAGCGCCTTCGAGCGCGTGCTCGCGCGTATCGAGCCGACGCCCGGCGTGCACGAGCTGACGGCCGCCGTGCATGCGCGCGGGGGCGTCGTCGGTGTCGTCTCCGGCGGCTTCCACGAGATCCTCGACCGCCTCGCGCCTACGCTCGGGGTGGACATGTGGACGGCGAACCGTCTCGCGACGCGGGACGGCGTGCTGACCGGCGAGGTCGACGGGCCGATCGTCGATGCGCGGGCGAAGGCCGATCACCTGGCCTCATGGGCGGCCGATTACGGCGTCGACCCGCACCGCACGATCGCGATCGGCGACGGCGCGAACGATCTGAAGATGATCGCGGCCGCGGGCCTCGGCGTCGCCTTCAACGCGAAGCCCGCCGTGCGCGATGCCGCGCCCATCAGCGTCGGCGCCGTCGACCTCGCGCAGCTGATCCCGCTGCTGCCGTAGCCGAGCGGAGCGTCAGTGGCCCATGCCGAGGCCCCCGTCGACCGGAATCACGGCGCCCGAGATGTAGGCCGCTTCGTCGCCGGCGAGCCACGAGACGACCCCCGCGATCTCGTCTGCCGTGCCGTAGCGTCCGGCGGGGATCTGCCCCCGGTACTCGGCCTGCGTCTTGTCGTCGAGCTCTGCCGTCATGTCCGAGTCGATGAACCCCGGAGCCACGACGTTCGCCGTGATGCCCCGACTGCCCAGCTCGCGCGTGATCGCCCGGGCGAAGCCGACGAGGCCTGATTTCGAGGCCGAATAGTTGGTCTGCCCCGCGACGCCGAAGAGCCCCGACACGCTCGAGATCAGGATGATGCGGCCGCGGCGCGCCCGGATCATCGACCTGATCGCGCGCTTGACGGTGCGGAACGCGCCGCCGAGGTTCGTGTCGACGACGCTCGAGAAGTCATCGTCGCTCATGCGCATGAGCAGCGTGTCCTTCGTGATGCCGGCGTTCGCGACCACGGTCGTGATCGGGCCGAGCGCTGCTTCCGCCTCCGCGAACGCGGCGTCGAGCGATGCCGCATCGTTCACATCGGCGGTGACGGTCAGCGCACCCTCGGGCCCGGATCCGCTGCGCGCCGTGACGGCGACGCGGTATCCGTCACGCACGAGGCGCTCGGCGATCGCGCGCCCGATGCCTCGGTTGCCGCCGGTGACGAGGGCGACGCGATCAGAGGTGGCGGGTGTGCTCATGGGATGGTCTCCTGCTGTCGGGGTATGGCAGACGCCAGCTTATCCGTCGGGTTCCCCGGAGTGCGGAGCGTGCCGCGCGCGGCTAACCTGAGAGGACCGACCGAGGAGAGTGCGCCATGTCCGACTACCCGCAGCCCTACCCGCCCCAGCCGCAGTACAACCAGCCGTACCAGGCGGCCGCCCCGCAGCAGACCAATCCCCTCGCGATGACGTCGTTCATCTGCGCTCTGGTCTCCCCCGCTTCGTGGCTGCTGAGCCTCGTGCCCCTCCTCGGCTCAGTACTGAGCGTGCTCGCCCCGATCTCGGCGATTCTCGCGGTGATCTTCGGCCACATCGCACTCTCGCAGATCAAGAGGCGCGGCGGCAGCGGACGCGGCCTCGCGCTCGCCGGCGTGATCATCGGCTACGTGCTGATCCTGTTCAGCATCGTCATGTTCATCATTCTGGCCCTCGTCGCGGCGGCGCTGTTCGCCGGATTCAGCGCAATGTGATCCCCGGCCTCGCCACAGGCGCGAGGCCTAAACTGGGATCATTGTGATCCACCGCAAGTCCGCCCCGCAGTCGGCGACGTCTCTCGACGAGTCGCCGCAGGATGACGAGACCGCCCGCATGAAGCGGTACGTCATCATGATGGCGGTGCGCACCGCCTGCGTGGTGCTCGCGTTCGCCGTGCAGCCGTGGGGATGGCACACCGTCGCCTTCGGCGTGGGCGCGGTGTTCCTGCCGTACATCGCGGTGGTGCTGGCGAACCAGGCGCGCACGGCCACGACGACATCTGCGGTGAACCCGCGCCGCGCGATATCCGCACCTGCACCGCAGGATCCGCCCGACGAGCAGGGCGACATCATCCGCGTCGACGAAGCGCCGGGCGACGAGAAGAGGCCCCCTGCATGATCCTCGCGTTCTCCCCCGAGTCGCCGCAGTGCTCGCGCGCCGAGTGCCGCGCCGACGCCACGAGAAGCGTGGTGTGGCGCAACCCCAAGATCCATGACGCGGATCGGCGCAAGGTATGGCTCGCGTGCGATGAGCACGTCGAGTACCTGCGCTCGTTCCTCGCGTCCCGCTCCTTCCCGGTGGCCGTCGTCGACGGCGTGTCCGACGGATCCGGCGTCGCGCTCGACGAGGCAGCCCGATGAGGGCGTGGCCGCGCGGCGGCCGCTGGGCCGTGTACGGCGCGATCGCGCTGCTGTTCGCCATTGCGTGCGCGTTCCTGGCGAACTGGCAGTTCACGCGCGGCGAGCAGCGCGCCGCGGCCAACGCGCTGATCGAGAACAATTACGATGCGGATCCCGTCGCCTTCGGCGAGCTCATAACGCATACCGACGACTTCGATCCCGACGACGAGTGGCATCCGGTGGTGCTCAGCGGACGTTATCTGCCGGGCGAACAGCTGCTCGTGCGCAACAGGCCGCAGGGCGGCACGAGCGCGTACGAGGTGATCGTGCCCTTCCAACTCGACGACGGGCGCATCGTGGCCGTCGATCGCGGGTGGGTCCCCCCGTCGTACGGCGGCGGCGAGGTCACGACTCCGGACGCGCCGACCGGCGAGGTCACGGTGCTCGCGCGGCTGCGCTCGAGCGAGCCGCAGGCGTCATCGGGCCACAGCGCGCCCGACGGGCAGCTCCCCACGATCCACGTACCGGCGGTGGCTGAGCTTCTCGGCGAGGAGGTCGTGACGCCCGTCTACGCGATCATGGTGTCAGAGGATCCGGCTCCCGCCGAGGCCCCCGGCACGATCGCCGCGCCCGAGATCGACGCGGGCCCGCACCTGTCCTACGCGATCCAGTGGATCCTGTTCGCGATCATGGGCTTCGTCTTCATCGGCTACATGATCCGCACCGAGATCGTGGCGAACCGCGAGGTCACATCGGACGACGACGACGATGATGACGACGACATCGACGACCTCCCGCCGCGCCCCCCGAAGCGCGCCAGTCGTCCGAAGCGCCGCGACCGCGACGCCGAAGCCGAGGACGCCATCCTCGACGCGATCTGACGCTCGGGACGAACACTCCCCCAGCTCCGCGGCGCCTGCCGCGCAATCGGAGCGAACGACAGCGCAGCGGTGTGCGTGCCGCGATGCGTGCAGCGCAAGGCGGAGGAAGGGAAGGCGCACAAGCGTGCGTCGACCGACCGACAACGCAGCGATGTGCGTGCCGCGATGCGTGCAGCGCAAGGCGGAGGAAGGGAAGGCGCACAAGCGTGCGTCGACCGACCGACAACGCAGCGATGTGCGTGCCGCGGGGTCAGGCGAGGGTGATGAGGTCGAGGTAGTCGCGGTTCCAGATATCCTCGACGCCGTCGGGCAGCAGGAGCACGCGCTCGGGATTCAGCGCGGCCACGGCGCCCTCGTCGTGCGAGACCAGCACGACAGCGCCCTCGTAGTGCGCGAGTGCGCCGAGGATCTCCTCGCGGCTGGCGGGATCGAGGTTGTTCGTCGGCTCGTCGAGCAGCAGCACGTTGGCGCTCGAGACGACGAGCGTCGCGAGCGAGAGGCGCGTCTTCTCGCCGCCCGAGAGCACTCCGGCGGGCTTCAGCACGTCGTCGCCCGTGAACAGGAACGACCCCAGCACCTTGCGAGCCTCGGTCTCGTTGAGGTTCGGCGCCGACGAGATCATGTTCTCGAGCACGCTGCGGTTCACATCGAGGTTCTCGTGCTCCTGCGCGTAGTAGCCGATCTTGAGACCGTGACCGGGCTCGATCTGCCCCGTGTCGCTCTGGTCGACGCCCGCGAGGATGCGCAGCAGGGTGGTCTTTCCCGCGCCGTTGAGACCGAGCACGACGACCTTCGAGCCGCGGTCGATCGCCAGGTCGACGCCGGCGAAGATCTCGAGCGCGCCGTACGACTTCGACAGGCTCGTCGCCATGAGCGGCGTCTTGCCGCACGCCGACGGCTTCGGGAAGCGGATGTTCGCGACGCGATCCTCCTGGCGCACGTCGTCGAGACCGGCGAGCAGCTTCTCGGCGCGCGCGACCATCTGGTGCGCGGCGGCCGCCTTCGTCGCCTTGGCACCGAACTTCGCGGCCTGTTGGCGCAGCGCGGACGCCTTCTTCTCGGCGCCCACGCGCTCCTTCTTGCGCCGTTCCTCGTCGGCGACGCGCTGACGCTGGTAGTGCTTCCACCCCATGTTGTACAGGTCGATGACCTGCCTGTTCGCATCCAGGTAGAACACGCGGTTGACGGTCTCGCCGACGAGCTCGACGTCGTGGCTGATGACGATGAGCCCGCCCTTGTACGACTTCAGGAACTCGCGCAGCCACACGACACTGTCGGCGTCGAGGTGGTTGGTCGGCTCGTCGAGGATCATCGTGTCGGCGTCGCTGAAGAGGATGCGCGCGAGCTCGATGCGGCGGCGCTGACCGCCCGAGAGGGTCTTGAGCGGCTGGTCCAGGATGCGATCGGGCAGCGACAGGTTCGACGCGATCACCGCGGCCTCTGCCTCGGCCGTGTAGCCGCCGATTGACTCGAAGCGCTCGGTGAGCCGTCCGAAGCGGCGCATGGCCTTCTCCGCGATCGCAGGGTCGGCAGACCCCATCTGCTCGGTCGCCTCGGATATGCCTGCCTGCAGGTCGCCGAGTCCCCGCGCGTTGAGGATCCGCGTGCGCGCGAGCTCCTCGGGGTCGCCGCTCCGAGGGTCCTGCGGGAGGTAGCCGAGCTCGCCCGACGCCTTCACGGTTCCGCCGGAGGCGACGAGGTCGCCCGCCAGCACCTTCGTGAGCGTCGTCTTGCCGGCGCCGTTGCGCCCGACGAGCCCGATCTTGTCACCGGCGGCGACGCGGAAGGTCACGCCGCTCATCAGCAGGCGCGCACCGACGCGGATCTCGAGGTCACTGACGGCAAGCACGGTGAGGGATCCTGTTCTGCATGGGGTTCGGCGCGATCGCGCCAGCCGCCCACTCTATCGGGCCGCGCTGACCGCAGCTCTCAGACGATCCCCCTGGCTGTCAGCGCGTCGCCGACGTCATCGGCGTGGCGCAGGGCGTTCACGAGCAGAACCGCGATCCAGCGCACGCCGAGGCGCACCCCGCGCGCCCGCTGCGCCTCACGGATCTGCGCGGCGAGGGCTCCGATCACGGGGATCACCGCGATCGTCAGCGACGCCGTGAACGCCACGCGCGCCGGATCCGCGCCGATCCGGCGGAAGGGGCGCAGCGCCCGCTCGATCGCGTCGATCATGTCGCTCGTGCGCGTCGTCATCGTCACGGCGGCGGCGAGCAGCAGCACGGATACGACCCGCACGGTCCCGGTGAGTGCGGCGACCGGCCCCAGGAAGACAGCCTGCGAGACGGCGAGGAACGCGATGATCCACTTCGCCTGCCACAGCTGAAGCAGCCACGCGACAGGGCCGAGGCCGCCGATCAGAAACACCCCGAGCGTCAGCCCCAGCACGATGAGCGCCGTGAGGGCGGTGTGCGGGTAGAGCGAGCACACGACTGCGACGACGGCGAGAACGATCAGCTTCGCACCGGTCGGCGAGCGGTGCAGCACGCTCGCTCCGGCGCGGTAGAGCGGAATCACGCGAACTCCGCAACGTAGGCGTCGATCACGTCTCGGGGCTCGCCGAGATCGGTCAGGCGCCCGTCGTCGAAGCGCAGCGCGATGTCGCAGCGCGACGCGAGATCGAGATCGTGCGTGACGAGCACCGTCTGCTCGATGTCGCTGCCGAGGAGCAGGTCGCCGATGCGCCGGGCGTTGCCGAGATCGAGGAGCGTCGTCGGCTCGTCCGCGACGAGCACACGGGGCGCGCGCACGAGAACGGCCGCGAGGGCGAGGAGCTGCTTCTGCCCGCCCGACAGACTGTAGGCCGGCTGCTCGGCATGGGTCGCGAGGCCGAACCGCTCGAGTTCCTCGAGCGCGCGGTCCGTTCGCTCTGATCGCGGTACGCCCGCTGCTTTGAGCGACAGCGCGAGATCCTCTGAGGGCGTCGGCATCAGGATCTGCGCATCGGGGTTCGAGAATAGGAAGCCGACGGCGTCTCGCGCGCGCCTGCGCTCACGGGCCACGTCGATGCCGGCGACCTCGACGGATCCCTCGGTCGGCAGCACGAGGCCGTTGAGCGTGCGCGCGAAGGTCGATTTGCCGGATCCGTTCGCGCCGATCACGGCGATGCGGCGCTGCGGAAGCTCGACGTCGACGGCTTCGAGGATCCTCGTGCCGTCGATCTCGACGCCGAGACCCGCAGCACGGATCACGCCGCGGCCCTCGCCCGACGCAGCCGCGCGGGGAATGCGGGCGGGTACGCCCGGTAGAGCACCGTGACGAGGATCGTGGCGCAGACCGCCTTCACGATGTCGCCCGGCAGGAATGCGATCGCCGATAGGGCGGCCTCGCGCAGCGAGATGCCCGTGACGATCGCGACGCCGGGGATGCCGAGGGCATACGCCGCACCGATTCCGCCGACCACTGCACCGAGCCCGACGCGGTACCAGGACAGCCGCTTCGCGCCCGAGTGCGCCACGACACCGGCGACGACGACGGCCGGAAGCCAGCCGATGAGGTATCCGGCGGTCGGTCCGACGAAAGCACCGAGCCCGCCGCGACCGCCCGAGAGCACGGGCAGTCCGATCGCCACGAGCAGGAACACCACCAGCACGGCGGCCGCTCCCCGCTTCCAGCCGAGCACGGTGCCCGCGAGCATGACGCCGAGCGTCTGCGCGGTGATCGGCACGAGGCCCGGCACCGGGATCGGCCCCATCAGGCCGAGTATCACGATCACGCCCGCGAACACCGCGATGCGCGAGATGTCCCGCGCTTCCCATGCATCTTTCATCCGACGCCTTCCTGAACACTGTTCACTGAACGATGTTCAGTATAGTCATGGGTATGCGCGGCTCCCGACACGATCTCGACGGCCTGGTCGAGGCCGCCCTGCAGCTGCTCGACGAGTTCGGCCTGCCCGATCTTTCGATGAGACGCCTCGCGACGCACCTCGGCGTGCAGCCGAGCGCGCTGTACTGGCACGTCGCGAACAAACAGACCCTGCTCGCGGCCGTCGCCGACCGCATCGTCGCGGAGGCTGCGGCATCGTCTCAGGAGAGCGTGACCGAGACCGCGTGGGGGCTGCGCGAGGCGCTCCTCCGCCACCGCGACGGCGCCGAGGTCGTCATCTCGTCCGCGGCGCTGTCCCTCGGCCCCGGCCCCCTCGAACTGCGCCTGCGCGCGGCGTACGAGGCGCAGGCGTCGACCGATCCCGCTCGAGACGCGGCGGTGACGGCCCAGTTCCTGATGGGCCACGCCTACCTCGTGCAGCAGCGCATGCAGGCGGCCGCGATCGGCGCGTACGATGCCGTCCCGGCGCAGGTCGCAGAGTCGACCAGGGCCGATTTCGCCGCTGGGCTCAGCGCGCTGGCGCCCCGCGGCAGCTGACCGTCGGACACGCGAAAGGCCCGCGGACCGAAGTCGGCGGGCCTTTCGGGAGAGCGTCAGATCGCGAAGCCGAGGGCTCGCATCTGGTCGCGTCCGTCGTCGGTGATGCGCTCCGGGCCCCACGGCGGCATCCACACCCAGTTGATGCGGAACTGCTCGACGACGCCATCGAGCGCCTGCGCGGTCTGCTCCTCGAGCACGTCGGTGAGCGGGCATCCGGCGCTGGTGAGCGTCATGTGAACGATGAGGGCGTCGTTCTCGTCGTCCCATGCGAGGTCGTAGATGAGGCCCAGGTCGACGACGTTGACCCCGAGCTCGGGGTCCATGACGTCCTTGAGCGCCTCAGTGACCTCGTCGTACTTCTCGGAGGTGAGCGTGGCGGTCATGGCGCCCAGCCTACGCCTCGAGCGGCGCGTCGGACGGGAGGTATGCCGCGTACCCCTCGTTCTCAAGTCGTTCGGCGAGCTCGGGTCCGCCCTCCTCCGCGACCTGACCCGCGACCATGACGTGCACGAACTCGGGCTTGATGTAACGCAGGATGCGAGTGTAGTGCGTGATCAGCAGCACACCGAGGCCGGTGTTCTCCTTCGCGCGGTTCACGCCCTCCGAGACGACCTTGAGCGCATCGACGTCGAGGCCTGAGTCGGTCTCGTCGAGGATCGCGATCTGGGGCTTCAGCAGCTCGAGCTGCAGAATCTCGTGACGCTTCTTCTCGCCGCCCGAGAAGCCCTCGTTGACGTTGCGCTGCGCGAACTTCGGATCCATGCGAAGGTTCTTCATACCATCGCCGACCTCCTTCGCCCAGGTGCGGATCGCCGGCGCCTCGCCGTCGATCGCCGTCTTGGCGGTGCGCAGGAAGTTCGTCACGGTGACGCCCGGAATCTCGACCGGGTACTGCATCGCGAGGAACAGGCCGGCGCGAGCGCGCTCGTCGACGCTCATCTCGAGCACATCCTCGCCGTCGAGAGTGATGGATCCGCCCGTCACCTCGTACTTGGGGTGGCCGGCGATCGTCGACGCGAGCGTCGACTTGCCCGAGCCGTTCGGCCCCATGATCGCGTGGGTCTCGCCGCTGCGGATGGTCAGGTTCACACCGTTGAGGATGGGGGTGGTTCCCTCATCCGTCTCGACCGTGACGAACAGGTCGCGGATCTCGAGGACAGCCATGTCAGTTTTCCTTCTTCACGTTGATGTCGATGAGCACGTCGTCACCGTCGATTTCGAC
>Ga0308157_10003670_pt1 | contig 21871 bp, 20 predicted proteins | sample PhyBR1_FD_201035 | JGI IMG/M metagenome (GOLD analysis project Ga0308157, IMG submission 201035) | Phyllosphere microbial communities from UC Gill Tract Community Farm, Albany, California, United States - DLSLB.R1 | ecosystem: Host-associated > Plants > Phyllosphere > Unclassified | place: USA...
GTTCTGAACTAATTCGCGGACCTTTGGTTGATATAGGTTCTTTAACTATTTGTACTAAAACTGACTGGTTGGCACTTAACACATCGGTTATAACGCCGTTTTTATCAATTTCAGGTTCAAAAGGAAACTTTTTAAGAGTGAAATCATTTAATTTACCTGCAGTTACAAGTTTTGTGAACTTCATAAGCGTAGGAAGGTTTGGACCCAAATCGTGGTAATGTAAAAAGGCATCTTTATCGAAACCAACATTTACAAACGCAGCATTTAAGCCAGGAACCGGTTTGCGTATTTTTGCAATAAAAATATCACCTACCGAGAAACCTTTTTCGTCTTCTCTGTCTCTGTGTAATTCTACTAATTTCCCGTCTTTTAATAAGGCAAAATCTACTGTATTGGAACCAGACCTAATAATTAACTCTTTGTTCACTTGGTACATTTTTATCCATACTATCTAGTTTAAGTATTAAGGTTTCAAGTTTAAAAACTTGAAACAATTAAAACTTATAACCAAAAAATACAGATGGATTAAACATTAAACAGGTATTACCCTTTCTTTTAAAATTAAATTTAAAAGATTTTTCAAAGAACTTTTTAATTTGTAATAAAAGAAAAAGTAGTTTTAAACTACTTTTTCTTCTTGTGACGGTTAGCTCTCGCTCTTTTTTTACGTTTGTGCGTAGCTACCTTATGTCTTTTTCTTTTTTTACCACTTGGCATAATCTTGTAGTTTTTAAGTTAGTAATTATTTATTTTACGTCTGTGTTTGTTTTAACACCTTCTACGAACACTTTAGCTGGTTTAAAAGCCGGAATGTTGTGAGCAGGAATTTTAATTGTTGTGTTTTTAGAGATGTTTCTTCCCGTTTTTTCGGCTCTAGTTTTTATAATAAAACTACCAAAACCTCTTAAATACACGTTATCTCCACTTTCTAAAGAAGATTTTACTTCCTCCATAAAAGATTCCACAGTTGCCTGCACATCACCTTTCTCAAGCCCTAATTTCTCTGAAATTTTAGCTACAATGTCTGCTTTAGTCATTATCTGTTTATAAATTAATTTGTTGTCTGTTTTTTGAGTGTGCAAATATATTAATTTAATTATAATATCTACCGTTCAATACATTAAATTTTAATGAAATAAACCAATATTCTTTATTACCATTGGTTTGTTATAACTGCTAAACCACCACTTTTTCTATGTACGACGAGTTCATTGCCCGCAAAGCACCCATATAATTTAAAGTAAATTCTAAATAATCGCCTACTTTATATTTTTTGTCGTTTGCCTGTAAATCAACAATAATCATGTCTGAACTGGCGCCAAAAAAACGGATATTTTCATCTTTAGGAAAGATATTTGCCTGATCTACATCTAATATCCCTAAATCTAAAATAGCACGGAACGATGTTTTTCCGATTTCTTTTTGATCGAAAGTAAACGATTTTCCTTCTAAATTGGTTCCGAAATCACCTTCGGGAACTTTAGGTTTTTCAATCAATTCAATAATTTCAGCTTTCAACGTAAAAATATCCTGCTTTAGCAGATTACTTGGTGCATCTTTATAAACATCGGTTCCCTGATAAAGCGTTTCCCCTACCCTGAAATGATTTACGCCAGCCGGAAGTTTGTTTTGAAATATCAATGGAATTGTAACCGAAGATCCACCGGAAACACACGGTATTTTTTTGTTAAACTTCGCCTCAATCAACTGTTTGTACAATGATAGCTGAATTAACTTATCGGTATTTGGCAACACGCCGTACAAACACGAAAGATTGGTTCCAATGCCCGTTACTTCGATATTTTTCAGCTGAAAAACCTGATCGTAAAACGATATAATATCATCGCGCATTACACCTTCTCGCAACTCGCCCAATTCAATCATAATAATAATTTTATGGATTTTGTTTTGCTTTTGGGCTTCGGCAGACAACAGTTTAATGGTTTCAATATCGGTATTCATGCTGATATCGGCATATTTTACCACAGAAGCAACCGACCGTTTTGGCGTAGGTTTTATGTAAATTGTTTCAACTTTCGGGTTAATTTTCTTGATAGCTTTTAAATTGCTAACACGTGAATCGCATACCTGATCGGGCATTAAATTTAAAACTTCTTTCAAAAAAAGTTCGTTTCCGCAGAGTATTTTGGTCACTACAGACCATTGTATTTCTTTTAGTTTAAAGAAATAATCTAAACGTTCAAAATTGTATTGTAAACGTTCTTTGTGTAAAGTAATTATCGCCATAACAATTACTTGTTTAAGCGCATTTCTAAATACTTGTTGGTAAAACCAAGCTTTTCGTAAAGTTTTATTGCAGGATTGTCTGGTTCTACATGCAGGGCAATATTTCCTTGAGCGTTATCAATTGCGTGTTGCATTAATGCTTTACCGATACCTTTTCCGCGTTGGTTGGCATCTGTTGCAATATAAACCAGAATATTCTCGGGAATGTAGTCTTTCATGCCGGTTTGGTTTACAATTACAGCACCTGCAATGTTGTTTTCTACTGAGGCAGTTACGATGAATCCACCGAAAGACGGAGTTTCGTTTAACGCATAGTTCATGCACTTTTCGATATCCTGTTTTGGATCGCCGTATTGCTCTAAATTTTTAAATAGAAAGTTTAAAATTGTTTCTTTTTCATTTTGATCAGGTTTGTTTTCTTGACTGTACGTCTTGATTTCTAACATATTCATTTTTTTAATTTCTACTATTACAAAGTTACTCATTTTAAATTAAACCCTTTTTTAGACCGATCTTCCACACTTTTATCGTGTATCTTTGCACCTTAAAATTGTATTGATGGATTTTACCCACCAACTGCTTAATTGGTATAAAAAACACAAGCGGAGTTTACCGTGGCGATCAACCACAAACCCTTATTATATTTGGCTTTCTGAAATTATTCTGCAACAAACACGCATTGAACAAGGCTTGCCGTATTATGAGGCGTTTACAACTAAATTCCCGACATTAAAAGATCTGGCTACGGCAGATGAAGATGCTGTTTTAAAACTTTGGCAGGGTTTGGGTTATTATTCGCGTGCACGAAATTTACATTTTACGGCTCAATACATTTACAACGAACTCAACGGCGTTTTTCCGAAATCGTATGCTGAAATTATCAAACTAAAAGGTATCGGCCCTTACACTGCTGCTGCAATAGCATCTTTTGCACACAAAGAACCGGTTGCTGTGGTTGACGGAAATGTTTTCAGAGTTCTAGCTCGATTTTTTGGGATTCATGATGATATCGCGATTACCAAAACCCGAGCTGTTTTTCAAAATCTGGCAAATGAACTGATCTCAACAAAACACCCCGATTTGTTCAACCATGCCATTATGGATTTTGGCGCAACCGTTTGTTTACCAGCAAACCCAAAATGTAGCATTTGTATTTTTAACGAAAACTGTTTTGCTTTCTTGAAAAACGAAGTGGCGCAGTTACCCGTAAAAAACAAAAAGATCAGCGTTAAAAACCGTTATTTGAATTATCTTATTTTAAGGAACAACAACGGAATAGTGATTCAGCAACGAACAGAAAAAGATATTTGGCAACAATTGTTTGAACTTCCGCTTATTGAAACCTCATCAGATAACGAAGAAGAATTTTTCCTGCATTTATCAAACCTTTATCCAAACAACAGCATAAAAAAAGTTACTGCAAATACCATCAAACATAAATTATCGCACCAGCAACTGCATATCAATTTTTATGAAATAAATGTGTCAAACTTCACATCAAACCAACAAACATCGGCAATTCAAGATTTACATTTATATGCGTATCCGATTGTTATATGGAATTTTCTAAAAGATTTTTTTACGCTTGAAAAAATTTAGTATTTTTGATTGATAACGAACACATTTTATGTACGGAACTTTAAACAAAGTAACTTTAATTGGCCATTTGGGCGACGATGTAAAAATGCATTATTTTGAAGGCGGCAATTCTATTGCGCGCTTTTCTATTGCTACCAACGAGGTTTACATTAACAAAACCACCAACGAAAAAATTACTTCTACAGAATGGCATAATCTTGTTTTTAGAAACAAAGCTGCCGAATTGTGCGAGAAATATTTAAGCAAGGGCGATAAAATTTATGTGGAAGGAAAAATTCGTACGCGCAACTGGCAAACCGAAGACGGCACTACAAAACACACGACGGAAATTCAGGTTACCGAGTTTATTTTTCTGAACGTAAAAAAAGAAATCGATGCTAAAACCAAGGCAATGAAACATGCCGAAGAAGATAAATTGAACAATTTTGAAGTTCCTAAAATTTCTGATTACGACAAACTAAACGATATTCCATTTTAATTAATTAAACTTTTCCCCTTTGGATCCCGACCCCGCCACATTACAATTACTTTTTATAGCTTTCACAACCATTTGTTTAGTAGCTTCGTTATTTTTTGTTGCACTGTTTGCAGCCGTAGAAGTTGCGTACTTTTCAACATCTAGAAATCGTTTTGAGCAGCTTTTGGCATCTTTTCCGCAAAAAGCAAAAATGTATCAAAAATTACTCGATAAACCCATAAAACTTCAGGTCACCATTAATTTAAGCAATACCATTTTCAAGGTTTTGTTTTTGTGGAGTTTGTTCGTTATTTACAACCATTTCTTTTTTACACGCTTTTGGGGAATCATCATTGTAGTTTTAATAGGCACTTTTTCGTTGGCATTATTCGGCGAAATTTACCCAAGAATTTACAGCTCGCGCCAGTTAAACAAAGTGGTTGTAAAAACAATTACGCCTATTTACGTTTTCTGCACCGTTTTAACGCCTGTAACCTGGATTTTTAGAAAAGCTAACCGATTTATAATGGGAAAGATCGACAAAAAAGATGATTCATTTTCTATGGAACAATTGTCGCAGGCTTTGGAAATGACCGATTACAATCCGGCAAACGAAGATGAACAACGTATTTTAGAAGGAATTGCCTCTTTTGGATCAACTGAAGTTACACAGGTAATGACTCCGCGTATTGATCTTTTTGCGATAAGTGATGAAGAACTTTTCCATGAAATTCTGCCGCAGATCATAGAAAAAGGCTATTCGCGCATTCCGGTTTATAAAGAAAGTATCGATAATATTACCGGGATTTTATACATTAAAGATTTGATTCCGTTTTTGGATAAAAAAGTTTTTCAGTGGACAACTCTTTTACGCGAACCATATTTTATTCCCGAAAGTAAAAAGTTAGACGATTTACTGACCGATTTTCAGTCGGACAAAAACCATTTGGCGGTTGTTGTTGATGAATTTGGAGAAACCGTGGGAATTATATCGTTAGAAGATATTATTGAAGAAATTGTAGGCGAAATTGCAGATGAATTAGATGAAGACGATAAATTGTATCAAAAATTAAATGCAAATGTTTATATCTTTGACGGAAAAGTATCGATTCTTGATTTTTGCAGGATTTTAGATATTGACGAAGAACCGTTTGAAGAAAGCAGACAAGATGCCGAATCGTTAGGTGGATTTTTATTGGAACAGTTTGAAGATTTCCCAAAAATCGACGATGTGATCACTTTTGAAAACTACCGATTTAAAGTTGTAAGCATTCACAAACGCAGATTAGAAAAAATTAAAGTAACCATTAATGAAAACTAGTAAATTTTTAATTCCCGCTATAATTGCACTGGCTTTAACAAGTTGTAAAGAAGATGCAATCCCAAAACCCGACGGTTATTTAAGCTTGGAATATCCTACAGCGGCGTATGAAACTTATACTGATCCAAGCGGAAAATTTAAGTTCAACAAAAATAAATGGGCTGTTGTAAAAACCGATGAAAATTTTTCGTTTAAAATTGATTATCCTAAAATGAAGGCGAGTATTTATATTAACTACCGCCCGGTTAACAACAACCTGAATTTATTGTTGAAAGACGCACAGAAATTAACTTACAACCATACCATAAAAGCAGACGATATTCAAGAATCGGTTTTTGAACATCCTGAAAAAAGAACGTACGGCATGTTTTATAAGGTAATTGGTGATGCTGCAACCAATGTACAGTTTTACGCTACAGACAGCACCAAAAACTTTGTAGTAGGTACGTTATACTTTTACTCTAAACCAAATTTTGATTCAATTTATCCGGCTACAAAATACATCGAAGACGATATGAAAGCCTTAATGGAATCTTTAGAATGGACCAACAAATAAAAAACTCTTGATTTCTCAAGAGTTTTTTATTTAGATTATATTTTGCTTTGTAGTTGCTTTCTTATCTTTTTTGTCTTTACTGCAACATCCGTCTTTTTTCTTTTCAGTACCTTTTTTATCACCGCAAGATTTACCGTCTTTGTGAGATGAACAACATTTCTTTTGATCTGTTTTATCATCTTGAAAAACCATTGCCATTTCTTTAGAAACGTTTACGTTTTCTACTTTATAAGCTCCGTTTGCAATTTCTTCTACCATTTTCTTGATAGCGTCGGTGTTTTGTTTCGCATCGTCAAACTCTACAGTTGCCGTCTTTGTATCAAAATCAACTTTAGCACTTTTCATGCCGTCCATTTTTGCTAATTTTCCTTCAATAACTTTTGCACAACCAACTGCACAAGACATACCTTCTACCTGAAATGTTGCTTTTTGCATAGTTCCAGCAACTTCTGTAGATGCTACTTTTTCAGTAGTTTCTGTAGTAACCGTTTCTTTTTGCTCGTTTGATGTTTGTTTACAGCTTACCATAAAAGCAGCAACCATAAATAATAATGATATTCCTTTTAATGTTTTCATATTTAGACTATTTAGTTCTTGCAAAGATATTTATTTATTTTACTGATAATTGATTTTAACTTTTCTTTTTAACGATTGTGTAGTTATTGATTTTGAGCAGGCTGCTGTAAAGTATCAATCGATTTTTTATAAGCATCGTAATCTTCATCGTCCTCTGCTAAATCTTCGTTCTTGTATTTACCCAGCTTAATATCCATTTTATCACTTGTACCATTTACTGTGATAGGAATTCCGATGATTCCGAAAGGTGGTAAGCCCAATCGCATGCCAATATTCATTTTCCCGTCTAACGTAACCTGACCTTCTACTCGCGGACGAAAGCCTGCAACCTTGAATTTTGTGCGTTCAATTGTCATTACATTATTGGCGATCGAAGTTTTAACCACCACATTTTTTACGTTGGCATCGCGCAAAGCATCGGTTTTTGTTTCGCTTGCAACCGCATTAAACAATTTAAACCCTTTAAACTGAATATTCTCTAAAATTAAATCGCCCGATCCTTTGATCGATTTCATATTCGGATACATTTCCTGATTCAACGTACCTTGCAACTGATATTTCAACGAAACCTGTCCCGAAGCACTTTCTGCAGCTGGAGCCATTTCACGGAACAATGCCAGTTGTTTGTAAGCTTTCTGAATATCGAACTGTTGTGCATCAATATCAAAACCAAACAACGCACGTTTGCTGTTTATTGGCTGATAGGTTCCGTTTAACAAAAATTGTGTATCAATTAAACCGAATTTTGCTTCGTGCAAAGCCAGTTTTTGATCGAACACTTTTAAAACACCGCTTAAATTATCTAACTGTAAATCGTTAAACTTTACTTTTTGAGCGTTTGCCGTTAATTCAAAATCAATTTTATCGGGAACTAAGATTACACTTCCACCTGAATTTGACGCAGATGTTGTTTTTGATGCGTTTGGATTTGCTGGCAACATAAACGAATTAACATCGATAAACTGCGAGGTAACAGCCAATTTTCCTTTCAACGTAGCATTCTGAGTTAGAAAATAATTAATGTAATTTTCCAAATCGCCATTTAACACAAAGGTTTGTTTGGCGTAGTTCATTTTGATATTTTCCAACTTCATTTGTTTGCGGAAAAACTTGAATTTTCCTTCGGTAAAAACAAAATCGTGCGGAAAAAATTCTGACTTAATATGAATATCCTTCAACAACACAAAACCTCGGTTGTTAAGCGACGATGGATCGTCTGCCCCACCCTTTCCTTTCAATTTCACATCGGTTTCCAACTGTCCGGAAACACTTAATCCGTCAATTGCAAAAACCTTGTACAGATTGCCCAGATTCAGTTTTCCTTTTGTTCCGATATCGAACGTAAGATTATTAAAATTGAACAGATTTGCATCAACCATAAAAGGTTCATTGGCAAGAACAAACGAAATTGGCAGTACATTTACACGCAAATCGTTCAACGAACCGCGTGGCGATGAAATATGCGTTTCAAGATTTATTTTTTCCAACGGAAGATCAGGCAAGCTGTTGTAACGCAGATAACCGTTTTTAAACTTCACGATTGATGTTGTAACGGGAATTTTGTTTCGATCCAAATCCAAACGCCCTTTTGCTTTGGTATCAACAGTTAATTGTCCGCCAAAATCGACTTCTTTTATAGGAAAAATCTTTTTAACGTTGGATAAATTTACAAAAGCCTTCAGATCAGTATCGGTATTAAAATCGATTAAATTATCAATTTTCAAGCGTCCTTTCACGTAATCATCTGCTGCTTTAATATCGATATTTTTAACATCAACTTTGGTGGTTTTATAATTTCCGCTTGTATTTTCTGCATTCAAATCAAAGGTTAAATGATCAAGAGCCAAAGGCATTTCGCTCCATTTAAAATAACCGTTTGTCCAGTTTGCCTGAACGTTGAATTTAGGAATCTCGGTAATTTCGGTAATTAAAGTCCCTTGTTTATTTTTAAAAGATTTCGTTGTGTAATTACCTTTTGCAGTTCCGTTTAGAACAACATCGCCTTTTAACTGCATGCCCGAAATGGCAAGCGTTTGCCACAATTGCGTAACATTTAAATCGGCGTTTAAATCAGCATCAACAAACATTGGAAATTTGTACAAAGCCTTGCCTTTTGCATGACCTTTGCCCAGATTAAACGCGAAATCGGGAATAGTTACCGTTAACGAATCGGGATTTAACTGCGGTAGATTCAGTTCGGTTTTTGTGTGTAGATTTTCAACCGGAATGTTTTGAAACTGTGTGGCAGCGATTGATCCATTGGCAATATCGAGCTTAATGTTTAAATCGGGATTTGAAACGCTGTCTTGCATTAATCCTTTTAACAACAAATGAATGTTCGATGTTCCTTTAAAAGTCATACCATCATACCATTTCTGATATTCCTGCGGAACAAGCGAAAACAGATTTTCCAGCGATGCGTTGTTCGATTTTACATCCAAATTAAAATCGATTCCCTTTTCAAGAACCGCTACTTTTCCCAGAACATTTAAAGGTAAATTCGCCAAAAGCAGTTCGCTTTTATTGAACTCGACCGAAACAGGATCCAAATTAACCTTGGTGTTTATAATTCCTTTTAACGGTTTATGATCGACCAAAATGCTTTTATCCAAACCAAAAAATAATGATTTAATATCAGCTTCGGTTTCAAAATTAATGTATTTGTCGGTCACCTGCACATTCCCGCTGATGTTGGTATTTTTGGTTTGAATTTTTATTTTAGATTGATCGTCCTGATACAGTACATCGGTGTTTTTTACATGAATTTTGTTCAACGCCAAAGAGAAAGAACTGTCTGTAGAAGGTTCGTCGGAAGATTTAAAAATAGCGAACGAAAAATTGCCCAGACTATCGGTTACCACATTAAATTTTCCTTCGTTTACATACAGTTTTGTAAACTTAATCTGATCTGAAAACAGACTGAACAAATCGATACCCAAATCAACCGAATTACTTTCAACCGTTTTAAGATTACCAAACTCTTTAGGTGCATTAATGCTTAAATCTTTTAACGAAACACTTAAATTGGGGAAATTTGTAAAAAACGATACGTTTAAATCGGTAAAATTTATCGGAGTAGTAACAAATTCGGCAGCTGCATCTTTTACTGCTTTTTCTATTTGCGGTTTAAACAACTGCGGCGCAATAAGCACCAGACCAATCAACACAAATAGTGCGATTCCGGTATATTTAAGCCCTTTTTTTATTTTTGTGTTCATTTACAACAATACAATTTTTGCAAAGATAAGGCAGTTATTGCGATTGTTTAAGAAAATTTACAGTGCTATGTGTTCCTTTTGATAAAATTATCGAGTAGAATGCGATTTTCTTTTCATTTTCGCCGACAGATTTTCCAATTTACTTTTCACATCATCAGTAAGTTCATTCTGACTGACATACATTCTAATCTGCATATTCAGTTCGTGCAGATAAACGCCCATTATTATTTTTTCAAGCCCTAATCGTTCATGCAAATCTGTCAATAATTTTGTTTTACTTTCATTATCTGCAAAAGCGCTGTTCTGTTCCAGCACCTTTGCAATTATGATTTTAAGTAGATTGTATTCGTCTGAAGTAAATTTCATTTTAGAAAATTAAAATACGAAGTAACTAAAAAGTATCTAGAAAAGCTATATCTATGTATATTAATACTGATCGTTATAATGATAAATATCTTGCTCTTTAGTCGAATCAATAATATTTCTTACTTTTTCAAAAAAAACATTTACTGAAACCTTAGAAACATTGGCGTTCAAAATAATATCAATAGGAACTTCGATAATTTTAGCGTCATTAAACAACTCTTTAAAATTGCTATGGTATGAAACTAGCAAAGATAAAATAGGATGATATTGCCTATTAATTACCAATAATAAAATAAAAATTCGTTGGTCAAATAAATCTAATGTATTGAAATGATTTATAAGAGTATTTTTTAAAATATTTGCCGAATATCTACTTTTAATTGCTTCTGATTTTACAACATAGTCAAATATTTTAAAATATCTTTGAAAATAATCTCTTAGTAGATTACTGTTTTCAAAATAAATATTTTCTTTATTAATAATCGTTTTATAATTTTTACCTTCAGTTGAAATATCAGTTATATTAAAAAAGTAAGTCTTTATATGATATTCCAAAGTTGTTTGATAATATACTTCTTGATTGCTTTTAATAGAATAGAAATTAACTTTTTCATCAAATAAATATTTCAATCCTTCTTTAAAACTCTCAAACAAAATTAATTCATTCTGATTTCCAATAATTTTCATTTGCTTTTTATTAAAATCATACTGAACGTAAAATGCAAGAAAAGTTAATACTACTCCCATAATTCCAATAAAAGGAGCGGTAAGCCCACCTAGAGCATCTCCAATATTATTTTTATCTGATAAATCAAACCCATAAGTTTTATGACTTATTTGATAGACTATAAAGCTTATCAAACTAAAGAGTAAAGTCAAAGAAAAAATAACAGTTAATGTTATTCCTAATTTCTTGTAAATCCATTTTCCTAATCCAATAAATATTCTATCTATAAAGTGATTTTTTTCTTTCATCTTTCAATAAGCGTTTATAATATCAAAGCTAAAAAAATTATTAAAAAAACAGTAAATATTTAATTGTTGGGAAGATCAAAATAAAAAACCTCCAATTCAAATGAATCAGAGGTTTTTGTGCGGGTAAAAGGACTCGAACCTTCACACCTTGCGGCACCAGATCCTAAGTCTGGCGTGTCTACCAATTTCACCATACCCGCGGCGTTTTTGTTAAGAACTATTGTTCTTTTAAGACGTTGCAAATATACAAATGCTTTTTTATTCTGCAACAAAATTTCATTAAATTTTTATCATTATATTTGTTCTAATCAACTGCAATCATTCAATTAATACAATGGAAGTAATAAAAAATTACGTTCAACAAAATAAGGAACGTTTTATTAATGAGCTAATTGACTTGTTAAAAATCCCTTCGGTAAGTGCCGATAGCGCCTATTCTCAAGATGTTTTAAATACTGCCGATAAGGTAAAAGAATTTTTAGAAAAAGCCGGATGCGATAAGGTAGAAATCTGCGAAACTCCGGGTTACCCGATCGTTTATGGCGAAAAACACATTAATGACAGCCTGCCAACTGTTTTAGTTTACGGACATTATGATGTGCAACCTGCAGATCCTATTGAATTATGGGATTCGCCGCCTTTTGAACCGGTTATCAAGAAAACCGAATTACACCCAGACGGAGCTATTTTTGCTCGTGGTGCCTGTGATGATAAAGGTCAGATGTTTATGCACGTTAAAGCGTTGGAATTAATGATGCAGACTGATACGTTGCCTTGTAACGTGAAGTTTATGATTGAAGGCGAAGAAGAAGTAGGATCGGCATCTTTGGCTTGGTTTGTTGAAAGAAATCAGGAAAAATTAAAGAACGATGTTATTTTGATTTCTGATACCGGAATGATTTCTAACACACAACCATCAATAACTACAGGTTTACGTGGCTTAAGTTATGTTGAAGTTGAAGTTACGGGACCAAATCGTGATTTACATTCGGGCTTATACGGCGGTGCTGTTGCCAACCCAATAAATATTCTTGCACAAATGATCGCTTCGTTACACGACGAGAACAATCATATAACCATTCCAGGTTTTTATGATAAAGTGGAAGAATTATCAAAAGAAGAACGCGATGAAATGGGGAAACGTCCTTTTTCATTAGACGATTATAAGAAAGCCTTAAATATTAAAGAAATTCACGGTGAAGCTGGTTACACAACCAACGAACGAAACTCGATAAGACCAACGTTAGATGTTAACGGAATTTGGGGCGGATACACGGGCGAAGGCGCAAAAACGGTTATAGCATCTAAAGCATTTGCTAAAATTTCTATGCGCTTGGTTCCTAATCAAGATTGGGAAGAAATTACCGAATTGTTCAAGAAACATTTTGAAAGCATTGCACCGGCATCGGTTAAAGTTGTTGTAAAACCACATCATGGCGGACAAGGTTATGTTACACCTATTGATTCTGTTGGATATCAGGCAGCATCAAAAGCTTACAGTGAATCTTTCGGCGTAACGCCAATTCCGGTACGTTCAGGCGGATCAATTCCAATTGTGGCTTTATTCGAAAAAGAATTAAAATCGAAAACCATTATGATGGGCTTTGGTTTGGATTCTGATGCGATACACTCACCAAACGAACATTACGGTATCTTCAATTATTTAAAAGGTATTGAAACTATTCCGTTGTTTTACAAATATTTTACAGAAATGTCTAAATAAAAAGTCGTTTCTTATTTTAATAAACAGCTTACACATACAGCCCTCACAAGTTTTAAACCTGTGAGGGTTTTGTTTTGATGCAGCAATTATATTTTAACTACATTTGAAAATAATTCAAATCCATTTTTATGGAAAATAACCAAAAATTAGAAGAGCTAATCAAACGATTAGAAGAACTTTCACGAAAACACGAGTTATTTACGAGGGAAATAAATAATCTTCGTTCAGAAATTTATTCTTTAAAATTAGGGCAATCAAACATTCAAACAAAAGATCATTCTGAAATAACCGAAGTAAAACCTAAAATTTCAGAACAATTTATTCCTGTTTCAGAACCAAAAGTTTTGGTACAAAATCCTGTTGTCCCAAAAGTTGAAATTCCGAAAAAGCCAAAAAAACCTTCAGATTTAGAAAAAATAATCGGAGAAAGCTGGCTTAATAAAATTGGAATTTTAGGAATTATTATCGGAGTTACCATTTTAGGAAAATACTCAATTGACAACAATCTGATAAGTCCGCTTACAAGAATTATTTTAGGCTATGCAACAGGAATCGGGTTGCTGGGTTTCGGAATAAAGCTAAAAGAAAAATTCGAGAGTTACAGTGCGGTTCTGGTTAGCGGTGCAATGGCAATTTTCTATTTTATAACCTACTTTACTTATGCGTTTTACGGATTAATTCCGCAAATTATGGCTTTTGCATTAATGGTTGTTTTTACAATTTTCACGGTTTTTGCAGCTCTCAAATACAACCGTTCTGTTATCGCGATTATCGGGCTGGTTGGCGCGTATGCGGTTCCGTTTTTGCTATCAAAAAATTCAGGAAATGTAACTACGCTATTTACCTATATCACAATTATAAATTTAGGAATTTTAGCTGTTTCCATTAAAAAATATTGGAAATCTCTGTACTATGTTTCGTTTATTTTTACCTGGTTGATCTATGCTTTTTGGCATTTTGATTCTTATTATTTAGACGAGCCAAAAATTAAAACCATCGGACTTTTTTTCGCTACCATTTTCTTCTTGATGTTCTATGCAGTTGCCATTACCAACCGAATAATTCAAAAGGAAAAATTAGTTAAAACAGATATTATTCTGTTGCTCTTGAACTCCTTTATTTATTTTGGATTAGGTTACGGAATTTTACAGGCAGGAAGCACAGCCGCTTATTTGGGATTATTTACTTTGCTGAATGCACTGATTCATTTTGGCGTTGGATACATAATTAAAACAAAAAAAATAGCAGATCAAAACTTGTTTTATCTGGTTATCGGGTTGGTTTTTACGTTTATCACAATCGCGATTCCTGTTCAGTTAAACGGTAATTGGGTTACGCTTTCATGGATCGCTTTAGCAGTTTTGTTGTTTTGGATCGGAAGAACAAAAAGGGTGATTATGTACGAGCAAATTTCGTTTGTAATTATGTTTTTAGCTTTTGTTAGTTGGATTCACGATGGGGAAAGTTTCGATCTTCTTAAAAATCAAGCGGTTGTCAACATTAGTTTCCTTAGTTCGATTTTATCAATGTTAGGTTTTGGATATATTGTTTATCTGAACCGGAAAAAAGAATTTCACACAGCTGAAAATCAAAATACTATAACGAATATCATGAATATCGCTTTGCCTGTTATGTTGGTTGTTGTGAGTTATTTTACGTTTAGCAATGAAATAAATCTGTATTTTGAAAATTGGTTTAACAGCACTGCCATTAAAGTACCAAAACAGCAAGCTGGCGATATGGATCATACAAACTATAATTATGGTATTCTTTCGCTAAAAACAATTGTTCTTATGGGCTATTCGCTGTTGTTTTTCGGAATTTTATCTTTGTTTAATATCCGGAAAATCAAAAATAAAACTCTGGGAATTACAGCAATTATTTTTACTTTGATTTCTTTGTTGGTAGCTGAAACAGGCGGATTATTTATTTTGGGAGAACTTCGTGAAGCTTATATTGGCAGGAATTTAAACGAATATTACCAAATTGGTTTCGGATATGTTTTAATACGTTATGTACTTTTCGCTTGTATAGCCTTTGGAATTTACACTTTGTTTAAATACATAACACAAGAATTCATGAAACCACTAAACAAAAAACTGAAATTCATAGCAGAATTTGCATTTTATGTTTCGGTTTTGTGCTTTTTAAGTAACGAACTTATAACCTGGCTAGATTTGGCTGGAAACAAAAGCGTTTTTAAATTAGGATTAAGTATTTTGTGGGGCGTTTATGCTTTGATTTTGATTTATCTGGGAATTTTTAAACGAAGAAAATATATAAGAATTGCAGCAATTATACTGTTTGCAATTACGCTTTTAAAGCTGATATTTTACGATATTTCTGGCATGAATACACTTTCAAGAATTATTGTATTTATTAGCTTGGGAATTTTATTATTGATTATTTCGTTTTTGTACAACAAGTTTAAAGACAAAATTACAGATGATGAAAAAGTTAGTTAAATTCCTTTTTTTAGGATTTTTGATCGGATTTTCTTTAAACGGATTTTCCCAAGAAGATTATTCGTATAAACGAAAAATCGAGCTTAAAAAAAATGCAGTGGAATTAAATTCTATCGAAATTCCAGATGAAATGTTTTCTAAAGTAAAACCAGATTTATCGGATATTCGCATTTTTGGCATTATAAATAACGATACGGTTGAAATACGTTATAACATTGCTAAAAAACCTGATTTTGAATTTGACAGAAAACAAGAGTTAAAGATAATCAATCAGTCTGTTTCAGAAAACAGAAGTTATTTTACCATTCAGGCTCCCAATCAAAAGATCAATCAATTATACTTAAAATTCAAAAACGAAAATTTTGATTGGAAAGTGAATTTGGAAGGAAGTCACAATCAAAACCAATGGTTTACTATTTTGAAAGATTATAGAATTCTATCCATTCAAAATTCCGAAACAAATTATCGTTTTGAAGATTTGTTTTTTAATGATTCTGACTACAAATATTACAGGATTTCTGTTGATTCAGATCAACAACCAACTATTCAAAGTGTACATTCAAATCATTCTCAATCAAAAGACAGCCTTAAATTTAGAACAGTTACGGTTGATAAATTAATCACAAAAACAGATAAAAAGAACAAGATCACAACCATAGAATTTTCGTTAAAAAACCCTTTACCTATTTATGCTGTTTCAATAAATATCAACAATAAAATTGATTATAACAGAAACATCACTGTAGAATATTTACAAGACAGTATTAAAACTGAAAAAGGAATTATTAAGCATTATTCGTATTTTTCTTCGGGAATTTTATCGTCAGAACGTGCTACTGAATTAGCTTTATCTGGAAATGATTTAAAATTTGTAAAAGATTTTAAAATAACAATAAATAATAAGGATAATCAACCTTTAGAAATACATTCTGTAGTTTTGAAAACGCTGTCTTTCAATTTACTTTTTTCGGTTGATGATTACAATCGTGATTATTATTTATATTATGGAAACAAATGGAGTTCCAAGCCTTCTTACGATGCTTATTACCCTAAAAATGTAGAACAAAATACGGTTTCGCTTTCAAACGAAATTCAAAATCAGAAAACCGAAGAAATTAAACAGAAACCTTTATTTGAAAGCAAGTTCTGGCTTTGGGGAATCATGATTTTGATTATTGGAATTTTAGGTTACTTCAGTATAAAAATGATTTCTAAAAAAGAATAAAAAAAAGTCCACTTCGTAATTGAAGTGGACTTTTTTTATCGTGTAAACTAAAATTATTTTGCAGCTTGTACAGTATCTTTTGCAACTGTTTCTGCAGCAGGCTCTGTTGCCGTAACTGTAGCAGCTGTACTTGTTGTATCTTGTTTAACCAATGGTTGTTCTGGCGAAAGCTCTTCTTCTACAACAATTGATTTTGTTCCTTTTTGTGGTGTAGGATCAAAAAGTGCAGTATCGCAGCTTCTGTGAATAAAGAAAATCAACACTACTCCTAACATCAAAGGAATTAGACTGTATTTAAGTGCATTTCCGCTTTTGTCTTGACCGTTATGACTCATAATATTTATAGTTATTTAGTATTCTGTTATATTAAAACAGCGCAAATATACTATCTTTTTTCAGCATATTTTATTAGTTCGACTAAAATATTAACCGAATATAAAAAAAGCAACATTTAAAATGTTGCCTTATTTACTAATTTCTTATGCTTAATGCTACTTTTCTATCGGTGAGTCTTAATTCTTCTGATGCATCTGCCGGATGAGTTGCAAATTCAGATCCATATCCTTCGGCACCAACAACCTGCTTACCTAAACCCTTACCGTCTAAAAACTTTTTAACAGCCATAGCGCGATCGGTAGAAACCTTTTTATTTATGGCTTCGTCACCGGTTTTATCGGTATAACCGCCAATTTTTACTTTCACTTCAGGATAAGCCGTTAAAATTTTTGCAATGTTATCTAACTGTTTTTGCGATTCTGGTAAAACATTTGCCGTGTTATGTTCAAAATTTAAATCATCGAAGTTAAACCACTTCTCTTTCAACTGATCTTCGGTCATGGTTTTGTATTCGCCTTTATTTAAAAAAGCCAACATTTGATCTTCTATTCCATCATTATACGCATTCAGTTTAACCTGATCGTTCACTACAATTTCTTTTGTTGTACGGGTTGTAGTTACCGTGGTAGATGTATCGTTTTGAATAGTATCTGTAACAACCGATTCTTCTATTGTAACTTCTCTGTTACAACCGCGGTACAAAAAGAAGATAAGCACAATTCCCAAAAGCAACGGAATTAAAATGTATTTCAACATGTTCCCGCTTTTATCTTTTTGTGGATCTGTGTAAGGCGATTCGTTGGTTTTAAACTGATCTTTTTCGTTATTGTTCACCACATTGTTAATCACAGCATCGGCATGTTCGCGTTCTTCCATGCGCACAGCAGTTGGCTGATTAATTGTAGAATCTACGGCACCTAACGATCCAAAACCTACAGGAATCATAGATTTTAAAGACGTAAGATTGTTTGACATTACGCCGTTTATTGTTGAAAGATCGAAATTGGCATCCAAGCCTTTAAAATAATCGATAATTCCCAAAAACGCCGTTTTTAATACGCTGTGTGCCGATGTTTGAGAAATGTTTGAAAAAGCGGAAATTCTTTCTACAAATTCCTGTTTATCTGCTCCTAAAAAATCGTCTAAATAAGAAGCTGTTTTTTCCAATTTAAATTCGAATTCGTTTACAGAATTTGCAAAAACATTCTGAATTTCGCTAAACATTGGTCTTAAATACGCATCGCCTTTGTGATGCATTTTTAAAAGTAGTGCCGGAATGGCAACATCAAAAGCATTGTTTATTGATGCTTCTGTTTCGTTTGTACTAACTGCCAAACTTGAAATAAAGTCGGGCGAAATGTACTGCTTGATCTGATTTACTAACGGATTTTCCATAACAATTTGAATTTTCTTTTCTTAAAGATACAGCTTTATTTGATAAAAATTCAAAAAGTTAACATTAAAAAAAAGCTACTTATTTTTTTGTTCGATCCACAAACTCATGTACTTAACAGCCTGTAAACCATTTTGCCACAGTATTTTTTGAATGAATAAATTGCTTCTATGAGTTTCGGTATTTGCATAAATTTTCAAAACAGTATCTTTTAAAATTCCGCTCCAAATTCTTTCAGAAAACTGATTGTTCAAAATATCAAATCCGTTTGTTACTCCCCTATTCCATTCCGTTTCATCTTCGTACAATTTGCAAACAGCATCAACAAAATCGGTTTCGTTTTCTGCAATAAATCCACCCCAATTTTCAGCAGACATTCCTTCGGCTCCAATTTTTGATGTTACATTTGGCAAGCTATTTCTAAACCCATCAATAAATTTGCCTTTTAAACCCGCACCAAACGGAATTGGCGCAACCAAAACTCGGTATTGTTGCATGATTTCATTCACATCATCGGCTTTTCCTTTAATGATGAAACCATCGTTTGCGTTGTTAAGCTGCAGTACTTTTTGCGATGCATACGCACCATAAATATGAATCTGGGTATTTGGCAATCGTTTTTTGATCAATGACCATATTTTTTTAAGCTGAAGTACCGTTTGATAATTTGGTTCGTGAATGAAATTGCCAATGAACATAAAATCTTTCCGGCTATTGAAATCCGGCAATTTATCTTTCTTTTCATTAGAAATTTCGGATTCAATAAAAGGCAGATACAATAATTGTTTTAAAGGAATATTGAAATGATCAATCAATAAATCATATTCAAATTTTGAAATAATGATCGATAAATCAGATCTATATATAGATGATAATTCTCTGTAACAATCTTGTGTATCATAATTTACATCGGTATTCGTTTTAAAAGCTGTGGTTCGAGCTCTGCGAACAAAATGTAAATCTTCAGTATCTAAAACCGATACAATATTCGGAAAAAGCTGTTTTACGCGCCAGCTAAATTGTTCTTCGGTAATAAATCGGTCGTAGACAACAACATCTGGAATTAGACCGGCAATAAAATCATTAAACGACGAATCGTTTAAAACAATATCGTGTGTAATAACATCCAACACCTCTAACGGATGTGAAAAAGCAGATTTTGATGCTGCACAGGCAAAATGAATATCGTTTGATATTTTCTTCAATTCATCAATCAACTGCAACATGCGCCAACCAGCAGCGGACGAAGTAGGTTCGGGCCAAACCAGACCAATTATTAAAACACGTAATTTCATAAAGCAAATATCGAAGTAAAATGTAAAAGATACTAACTGTGCAATTAATTTGTAAATTTGCAAAAATTAAAGTTTATGTTAGGACTTAAATTGTTAACCGATCCACGATGGGCAAATATTGCAGAAGATAATCTAGAAGAAATTTTAAGCGATCATGCGTGGTGCGAACAAAAAGCTGCGACCAATGCCATTACCATTCTTACATACAATTCTGAACATGAAGATTTAGTTACGGCGATGACCGAAATTGCTATTGAAGAAATGGAACATTTTAAAATGGTGCACGATATTATTAAACAACGTGGTTTTACTTTTGGGCGCGAACGTAAAGACGATTACGTGAACCAATTGTTTAAATTTATGCGTAAAGATGGTTCTAGAAACGATGCTTTCATTGATCGTTTGCTATTTGCAGCCATGATCGAAGCTAGAAGTTGCGAGCGTTTCCGTGTACTTTCGGAAAACATTAAAGACGAAGAATTAGCGAAGTTTTATAGAGATTTAATGATTTCTGAAGCAAATCATTACACTACTTTTTTAAAGTTTGCAAAGAAATATAGCGAACGTGGAAATGTTGATAAACGCTGGAAAGAATGGCTTGATTTTGAAGGTCAGTTAATTCAGAATTATGGAACAAAAGAAACGATTCACGGATAAAAAAAACACCTCAATGAGGTGTTTTTAGTTTTCAAAAGTGATTGAATCGATTAGTTTTTCTTTTTCGTTGAATTTGTACCAAGTGCCAATTTTAGTCCATGTTTTTTTAGTTGTATAACTTTTCCCTATTTGGCTAATTTTTCCGTTTTTATGATACAACACATCTACAGAATATGGATAAAAATATCTTTCTGACCGAAAAAGTGTATCGTTGTTGTAATACTTCCAAACACCTTTTTCTCGACCGTACTTATCATATTTACCCGTGATTAAACTCTTTTCTGTTTTTGAACCTGAAACATATTTCCACCTGCCCACTTCTACTCCATTTTTTTTCTGATTGATTTTGCAGGAGAAAATTAGGAATAAAAGAAAGAATAAATAAATCCTCATTAATTAACAACTTCAATATTCGGATTAACTCTAATTGTAATTGGTAAAGTAAAAGTTGATCGAACTACTTGACCTTCATGTTCTGCAGGTTTCCATTCGGGCATGGTTTTAAGAGCACGAATTGCTTCTTCTTGTAAAGCTAAATATAATTCATCTGGTTTAAAATATTCTTGAGGTGTAAGTATATTACTAAAACTTCCATCAGTTTCTACTATAAACTTTAAACGCATTTTAATTTCATCAGATTTTATATTTTCTGGCGCTTTAAATTCTCGAGCAAAATTTTGCATAAAAGCTGCAAGACCTTCTCTTGGCATAGCTTTTTTCTCTACAAAACTCAATGGCGGTTGTGACTGATTATTTAAACCCTTTTCATTTACCCCATGATTTGGTATCTCTTTTAAAATATAGCTAAACTTATCACTATCTACTTTGGCACCGGAAGAATCAACAATCACAACTGTTTTATCATCCAAAACAATGTAAGACAACACTTTCCCTGTAGTATAATCTTTAAAGACGCCACCATTATTTCCACCTTGAATATATTCAAAAACAATAGGTTCATTTTCTTTGTTGTTTGTTAAAGACTCAAATCGTTTTTCTTGATCTTTTTTATATGTCTCGTTCTCTGCGACAGACATTTCTTCTAGTTTAAATTTAAAATTCTTGGTTTCTTGTAAAACTCCATAACGGTTGTATACTGAAACTTCTTTTTCAGCAGAAACAATATAATAATAAATTTTTTCGTCGGCTGGATTAACCATATAACCGCTATTTTGTTTTCCTACAATATATTTTAAAACAGGAATTTTATCGTCTTTTTTATCAATATCACTATCTGAAGTAAGTAGTGAATCAACCATTTTCTCTGGTTGCTTAACTGATTCTTCAACTACATTTGATATTTTATTTTCAATCTTTTTAATATCGGAAGCTTTCGCTTCTATACCAACAAAACCAACATACGTTAGCGCTACAGTTAACGAATAGAAAATCGTTCCCCATACTTTTCCTTTGTTTGTGTTTTTCATCATAATAAATCGTTTTTTTAAATTATTAAAGTGGA
>Ga0308157_10003671_pt1 | contig 21869 bp, 19 predicted proteins | sample PhyBR1_FD_201035 | JGI IMG/M metagenome (GOLD analysis project Ga0308157, IMG submission 201035) | Phyllosphere microbial communities from UC Gill Tract Community Farm, Albany, California, United States - DLSLB.R1 | ecosystem: Host-associated > Plants > Phyllosphere > Unclassified | place: USA...
ATCCTCCCGGTTTCCGAAGAGGGGAGGGGGCAAATGATGTCATTCGCCTTTATTGTTTAATGGCGCTGTCTCTGTCTTTGTTTTATTCGAAGTCGCTAGAACTAAAGTATTTAAATACTTTGTTAAAAGTATGCGATTTACTTTCTTCTCTACCTGCACCAGAGGCCATGCGAGAGCAGCCCAAACAAGTATTGCAATTGATTCTTGCATTTGAAGTGGCCTTTGTTCAAGCCTTATCGAAATCAAAGGGAGTACGCGTTGATACTGAATGATATCGGAATGATCGCATCAGACACTTCGCGCTCACGTGCCTACATACAGGCACTAATTCGCAATGATCTTTTGCCAGCTTTTGTTATTGTTTTGCAGCGTGGTGAACCTGGCACTTTGCCCGGACAGATCAGTTCTACTGCAAATCCTAAAGAGCAAAGGTATTTCGCGCCGGAATTGGATGAGTGCTGGAGTGAGGCTCAATTTGAGTCGACCAGATCGATATTCGTGGATTTAGAGAGTGCCGGTATCCCTTATACGGTATTGAATACCAATGATATTAACGATCCGACGGTAACTCAGTGTCTTGCGCAGCGGCCAGAGCTTACTTACATTTATTCGGGTGTGGGAGGTGTCATTTTGCGCAAAGACATTTTGGGTGTTGGTAAAAATTTCCTTCATGTTCATGGCGGTTATCTCCCGAACTACAAAGGCAGTACAACTAATTTTTACAGTTTGTTGGATGAAGGAAGCATCGGCGCATCTTCGTTATTCCTTGTTGAGGCAATTGACAGTGGCCCGGTAATTTTGAGAAGAAAATTTCCTGCACCTATCAATCGTTTGGCTATTGATCATGTTTATGATGCTGGCGCGCGTGCAAAGGTATTGATTGAGACCTTGCAAGGCTACTTGCGGGACAAATGCTGGAAACATGAGCTGGAAGAGAACGCGGGGGGGGAGACTTACTACATTATTCATCCAGTTCTAAAGCATATTTCAATTCTTCAAGGCGAGCAGAGCTAATGAGAATAACTTATCGAACGCGGGGTGCAAAAGAGTATTGGACCGCCCGCTGGGAAGATATCCCCGCGGATATGCCAATGAAAAATCTCGATGTTTATCCGCTCAAATATGCGGAAATGATTGTTAAAAATCCGGCCGCGAAAATCCTTGAGGCCGGTTGTGGTGCAGGGCGTATTCTGCGTTACTACCATTTGAAGGGCTACGATATTGTCGGGATTGATTATGTCGATGTAGCGATCAAGAAACTCGAGGAAATAGATGCGACACTGAAAGTTGCGGTTGGAGATATAACGAACCTACAGTTCGAAAATCAGTCGTTTGATTATGTGCTGGCTTTCGGCCTGTACCACAATATCGAGGAAGGTTTGGATCGGGCGATTGACGAAACATATCGTGTCACCAAAATTGGTGGGGCAGTTTGCGCCTCTTTTCGCGCTGACAATATCCAGACCAGATTGACCGACTGGCTTGCTGACAAACGTGCAAAAGCTAAAAATGGCGGTCAAATAGGCCGCGCTTTTCATAAAATGAATTTAACGAGAAAAGAGTACAAACAACTCTTTGAGCGCGCCGGTTTTTCAGTCGAAGAAGTATTCCCAGTGGAAAATATGCCCATATTGTATAAATTCCAGATTTTCAGGGCCTCATCGCAAAAAGTATTTAACGAAGAGCAGGCTCGCGCCGACGGCTATCGCTTGTCTTGGATCGGACAACGTTTGCAAAATTTCCTTATGAGGTTCTTTGCCCATCAGTTTTGCAATATTTACGTTATCATTGCGCGCCGAATCTGATGGGAAAATCAACTCGAATTCTAGTCGTCGTTACGCAGCGCGTCGACCCGATAGGCGGCAGAAGCGAAGTAAGGGATTCTCTGGATCAGCGCGTCGCGGAATGGTTGCTTGATGCCGGCTTTTACCCTATCCCTGTGCCTAACTCTTTGGTCGAAGTGGATGGATCCGATGGCCTTGATGAAGGTCGGCTTTCAGACTGGATTTCGTTAGTCAAACCCGCAGCGATCATACTGTCCGGGGGAAATGATATTGGTGAATTTCCTGAACGAGATTTGACCGAGCGTTTGCTTTTATCTTGGGCACAAGAGCATCGGGTTCCCGTATTAGGAATTTGTCGTGGAATGCAGTTGATGGCAGTCTGGGCCGGTGCAGATTTAACTACTGTGCCAGGGCATGTCGGTACAAGGCATGTATTGGGTATTAGTGATGGAAGCATTGCGAATTGGCCCAAGTCAGTCAATAGTTTTCATAATTGGGCAATTACTGACTGTCCAGCGCATTTTAGGGTGACGGCAAGAGCCGAGGATGGCGTAATAGAGGCGTTTGCGCACATGACGCTCCCATGGGAAGGATGGATGTGGCATCCTGAGCGGGAAGAAAAATTTGCAACTGAAGACACAGAACGAATTAAAAGGCTGATCCTTGGAAAAGAAGAACTCAAATAAAGCAATCATCCTTGCAGCTGGCGAGGGAACCCGTTTGCGTCCTTATACTCTCGATCGTCCCAAATGCCTGGTCGAGGTTAATGGTATCAGTTTGCTGGATAGGCAATTATCCATCCTTGCGACCCAGTCTGCGGTCACCTCCATTGTTATTATCGGAGGATATCTATCCGACATGCTCAAGCGAGCCGAGCTTGAGCTTCGGGTTAATTCGCGATATGCAGAAACTAATATGGTGTGGACTTTGTTTTCTGCTGAAGACGAATTGCAGGGAAATGTTCTTATTTGTTACGGGGATATCGTATATTCCAAAGAAATTTTAGAAGCGGTTTTGGCATCGGATGCTGATATCGCAGTCGCGATTGACCTCGATTGGGAGTCCTACTGGCGTCAGCGGAATGAAGACCCATTAGGCGATGCTGAGACTTTGAAGTTGAGAGCAGATGGCAGTATTCGGGAGATTGGAAAAAAACCTCTTTCATTGGATGAAATTGAGGGGCAATACATGGGTTTAATGAAATTTTCCGCTGCGGGTATCGCCTTGCTGAAAAAGACATTTCACGATGCGAAGAAGCAAGGTGACCTGGGTGGAAGGCCGTTGGAAAAGGCATATATGACAGATTTGCTGCAGGCGGTTATTGATGCTGGACATGTCGTAACTTCGATACCCGTCAGGGCTGGGTGGGTGGAGGTCGACACGGTAAGCGATTTGCTATCGAGCGTTACGGAGGAGCGTTTGAAACAGATTGCTGCCGGCATATGAGCTACGGACTTGTAAGGACGTGACGTCGGACAAATGAATATAAAAATAAACCGATTTTTTTCAGATAAATACGTTAACCGAGAAGCAGTAGCGGATAATTTTCTGCTGCTGCTGATGTACCGTCTGGCTTTCCCATTTGCGGTAATACTCAATAAGGTTGGCTTCAGCCCCAATCAGATTACAACGCAATCCCTCGTATGTTCTGTACTGGCTTTTCTAGCCTTGGTGTTTGACCCAGGTTGGGTTTACTTTGTGTGCTTTTGGGGGTTCACCATATTGCTGGATTTCTGCGACGGGACTGTCGCTAGAATGGCAAACAAGGTTTCAAAGATCGCCCTACGCTACGATCATGTGAGTGATTTGTTTAAAATTTTTCTGGTTATTCTTGGTGCAGCCTTACGTTACGACGATTATTGGGTATGGGCACTGGCCATGTGTACCTCTTTCTTTTTTATGTATTACAGCGTACTTAATCACGAGCTCGATTCTGCCCAGAAAAAGCAGGCTCGACTTGCTGTCGCGACAGGTGATGCGGAAACTCAAACACAGGAATACGTCAGGTTAAGCGATCGTTATAGGATCATTGGTTTCTTAATTAAATTTAAACCTTTGATTGCCCTGTTGAAGAATTTGTATTCTGCTTTGATCACTATTAACGGTCATACGTTGTTATTAATGTTGTTGTTGGCCGTTAATTCCGTTTATGCCAGTTTGGTATTTTCTTATCTTATTTTGGTTTCCTTATTAAATATTTTTTCCAGAATCAGGCAGCTAGTCAACATAAAAAGATAAGTAAATAGGACCTCAGTGAAGATTAAATAATTTGATTGAATGTGGTCCGCAATTTTGGAATTTATTGAATGAAAATTTTAACGGTCTGTATTCCGACTTATAAGAGACATGCCACCTTGCAACGTTGCATCGATTCAATTGTAGAGCAAATTGAAAAATACAATTTGGCGGATAGCGTTGATATTTACGTCGCAGATGATGCTTCGCCAGATGAAACAGCGGAAGTATTAGCGCAGTATTCTCACTTGCAATATTTTGTGGGAGTCACTAGAGAAAAAAATCTCGGCATGAATGTCAATATAAAAGTGATGCTCATGACTTTGGCTGAGCGCAGTCATTATCAGTTAATCGTGACGGATGACGACTATCTGCAGCCCAATGTATTGGACGATATTGTCCAGTTTCTTGTAAAACAGAACAGTAGTGCTAAGCATGTGCCAGTCATATGGACTCCACGTTATTCATATACCGAAGATGACAAACTCCACGATATAACATGTGTTTCTTTCCCTGATAGCGCATACATAGAAGCATCGGCGTCTAATGTTGGTCGTTATATTGATGGCGCATTTGTTCTTTCAGGCCTAATCATCAGGGCTGAAAGTATCGATTTTGGATTTTGGGATGAATATAGTGACAATGCTTATTTCCCTGTAATTTTCTCTGGTGATTTATTGCTCAAGGGCGGCGCTTATTATTGGAATAAAAGTATCGCATATCATACTGTCCTTAATCTTTGTCATTGGGAGCGATGGGGAACTACGGATGTCATGATCCATATACGACAAGTGGCAGATTTTAATAACGCTTATTATGTATTAGCAGGGCGTATCGAAAAAACGAGTGACCGTCTAGCGTTCTATATTGCAGCTAGGCACTCAATTGAGTCAGAAATGACTGCGTTACTTTTGTCCGAAGATTTGGCAGCCCACCGTCCAGTCGCAATTGAGGCTTTATATAAACTTCGGGAGCAGGGAGTGCTCAGGTTTCCGTGGCCGATAAAAATGCTGGCTATATACGGCTTTCTCGCAAGTACTTCAAAAGTTTTCCTGAAATGTCTAGTGTTTGGGATCGCTAGATTGCTACCTCAGAGCGAAGAAAAAAAGGAGAGTCATCGAAAGAAATTTTCGTTCTATAAGAAAGTTTTAGCGAATGCAGGAGTAGCTGGACTAGTCGCGATGTCATAAGTAGTTTTTATGCGATGATTTTTAATTAAAATCTCCTTAGCCAATAACAAAATCTACGTCTTCAAAACTAAAAATTGTGGACCTAGAGCGCTTTTTTGAGAGAAGGTTTATGTGCGGTATTTTTGGCTATATTGGTTCTATACCCGAAACATTGGCGAAGTCCTGTGTTGATGCACTTGCTCATCGCGGGCCTGATGGTTCAGGAATATGGTCGACCCCCGAAATAACCTTAGGGCATCGCCGCTTATCGATCCTTGATTTGAGTGATCATGCTAAGCAGCCGATGCGGTCCGTTAGCGATCGATATGTACTCACTTTTAACGGGGAAATTTACAATTTTCTTGAGCTGCGCGTTGAACTTGAATCTTTGGGTTTTCGTTTTCATACAGATTCCGACACCGAAGTTATATTGGCAGCTTTTGAAGCATGGGGGGAGGATTGTCAGCACCGTTTTAACGGGATGTGGGCATTCGCGATCTGGGATAGGCAAAAGCATTCTCTTTTCTTGTCACGCGACCGTTTTGGCAAGAAGCCGCTTTACTACGCGAAATTAGCGCAAGGCGATTTCGTGTTCGCCTCAGAAATGAAGGCCCTGTTTCCGCTGCTGAAAGAAGTGCGTGCGAACACGTCCTTAGTTAAAGATGCTACACGTATGTTTCGCTATGAAAGTACTGCGGAGTGTGTGGTTGATGGAATTAGCAGATTTCCTGCCGGACATTCAGGTTGGCTTAAACAACGTGAACTAACTATTAAGAGATGGTGGTGTACGCTTGACCATCTGCCTACAATTTCAGAGAAGTATGAAGACCAGGTAGAGCAATTCAGAGAGTTGTTCCTTGACGCTTGCAAATTACGGATGCGTAGTGATGTCGCACTGGGTACTGCGCTGAGTGGCGGGCTCGATTCAAGCGCTACGATTTCTTGTATGGCACATTTAGCTAAAGATCATGCCGACATGCGTATGAATAATAGCTGGCAGCACGCATTTGTTGCCTCGTTCCCTAATACGGTCTTGGACGAGACAAAGTATGCGCGCATGGTGACAGACCATATTGGAATTGAGCCTGTCATTGTAGAAATAAAGCCTGAAGAGGCGATCGCATCTTTAAATGAGTACTTCTATAAGTTCGAGGATTTGTATATTACGAGCCCTATTCCATTTATGCAGACTTACGCCGCAGTCAAGCAAAATGGTGTTTCTGTAACATTAGATGGGCATGGAGCTGATGAGCTTTTTGGAGGCTATACCTTCGATTATGTGCATGCACTTGCTGATGCTGGTTGGAATTACGACCAAGCTTCACGTGTTCTAGATGCTTACTTTTCCGCAGACGACAACCCCCAGTTCGGTGTTTTGCCACCGCGCCAGGTTTTCTTTGCGAAATGGCATGCTAAACGCTTGATTAAAAAATTGATCGGGCGGCGTAATCCTGAGCAATCGACGGATTCAGGGCATCCAAACTGGGGTAAGCTCGACGCACTAAACAAGCAACTGTACGTATCCACACATCAGACAGTATTGCCAACGTTGCTGCGTAATTACGATAGGTACAGTATGGCAAATGGAGTGGAAATTCGTATGCCATTTATGGATCACCGGATAGTTTCCTTTGCGTTTGCATTGCCTTGGACATCCAAGATACGTAATGGATTCTCCAAAGCGATAGTCAGAGATGCGATATCACCGTATATGCCTGATGCCATCACTTATCGTAAAACGAAAATTGGTTTTAATTCGCCGGTGGTTGAGTGGATGAAGGGGCCACTTAAGGAATTCATGCTGGATACTATTAGCAGCAATGGATTCAAAGAGAGCGAACTAATTAATAGTAAATCTGTAGCAGAGCAAATCAATAATGTAATTAATAACGAAAATGCTACTTTTTCAGATGGGGAGGCGGCCTGGACTTCCTTGGTGCCCTATCTGTGGGAACGTGCTGTAATCAAGCGGGAAATACTCGCCTAAATTTAAGGCTAAAGACGGCGGTATTACTTTCGGAAGTTGATATTACGGTTCAGTCAGAGTTGCTGTGATATTGCCCAGCCCGAATTTCTAGAAACTGAGAAGTGAATTTTTAATGAGTCAAAGCAGTCAGGCAGACATCGATCTTGCACCTATAGCTCTGTTCGTTTACAACCGTCCAGATCATACTCGTCTGACAGTTGAGGCTTTGCTCGAGAATGAATTATCTGCGCAGAGTGATTTGTTCATTTATTCGGATGCTGCCCGGAAGCCAGAAGACGCGCAAGCAGTGCTGAATGTACGGAGCTATCTCACGAAAATAAAAGGTTTTAAAACGGTCACTATTATTGAACGGCCGGTTAATTTCGGTTTGGCAAAGTCAATTATCGATGGCGTGACGAGTATTTGTGAGCGGAACGGAAAAGTCATTGTTCTTGAGGACGATTTGATTACTTCGCGATATTTTCTTGGGTATATGAATAACGCCCTGGTCAAGTATGCGGCTGAGGAAAAAATAATTAGCGTTCATGGTTATTGCTATCCCGTAACGCACCCATTGCCCGAAGTGTTTTTTTTACGAGGTGCCGATTGTTGGGGGTGGGCAACATGGAAGAGGGGATGGGATCTCTTCGAACATGATGCAAACAAGCTTTATTCGCGCTTGCAGGCGAGTGGAGAACAGCGGGAATTTGATTTTGATGGGCAATATCCATATACCGAAATGCTCAAACAGCAAATCGAAGGACGGGTTAACTCTTGGGCGATACGATGGTATGCCTCGGCGTTTTTGGCGAATCGTTTGACCTTGTATCCAGGCGTCAGTTTAGTGCAAAACATCGGTAACGATAATAGCGGAACGCACAAAGGTAATACCGACTTGTTTAAAGGAAAAATTGCATTACGCCCGGTAGTTTTGGAAGATATGGCCATTGTTGCTAGCGATGAAGGCTATAAGGCGTTTCGTGAATATTTTTATACCCTAAGACCTACGCTAATTCAACGCCTCAAAATTAAAGCAAAAAAAATCTTAAATAAATGGCAGGCAAATTGAAAGCACTTAAGCGCCTTGTAAAAAACTGGTTACCACCTGTAGTGCTTGAGCTTTATCGCAGATTGTCTATGCAGAGGATACGTTTTGCCGGACATTACTCGTCTTGGCAGGCCGCTGCCGCTGAGTCCACCGGTTACGATGTGGATACAATCTTGGCGCGGGTGAGTGATGCTGCAGAAAAGGTCAAATCTGGCGAGGCTTTGTATGAACGGGATTCTGTATTGTTCGACAAAGTAGAGCATACGTTTCCTCTTCTAGCGTTGTTAATGAGAACATCGTTGGAGAAGCAGGGGAAGCTGACAGTGCTCGACTTTGGTGGCTCGTTGGGTAGCAGCTATTTCCAATGCAAAAATTTTTTACCGGATGTCTTGGATTTGCACTGGTGCGTTGTAGAACAAGAAAAATTTGTGGCGCGTGGACTGGAGAAGTTTGAATCAGACGAATTGCATTTTTTCTTTTCAATAGAAGAGTGCCTTGCAAAGTACAAGCCAGATGTGATTCTGTTCGCAAGTGTTTTGCAGTATTTGGAAAATGCAGATCAAATCATCGATGTGGCACTCGCTTCTGATGCTGAATATATCGTCATTGATCGCACCCCATTTATAGAGCTTGAGGATGACTGGATATGTGTGCAACACGTACCCGCGAGTATTTATGAGGCGAGTTATCCATGTGCGATGCTAAGCGGGGAGCGTCTTAAGAGACATTTTGAAAATCAATGTGACTTGCTAGCTGACTTTGGGGCACTAGGCGGCGAGGGATGTATTGAACACGGTTTTCAAAAAATTCCATTTGAGTATAAAGGAATGATTTGGCAGAAACGCCATCATTGAAATGATGATCCTGAATGAGCGATTTTGTGCGCTATACATAGTAGGTTTGACAGACGTTTCCAATAACCCGCTTGTTGAAAAAGTGGGAGGTATTTGCTATGCATAGTTTTTGTACTTTATTTGACTCTAATTACTTGACGCGTGCGTTGGCTATGTATCATTCACTCGATGATACTGGTGATGATTTTGTCTTGTACGCAGTGTGTTTTGATGATTTGGCGTATCAAATTCTTCTAAAGTTGAATTTGCCTAAGTTGGTACTGATTCCATTGGCGGAGTTTGAGTCGCCTGAGTTACGAGCTGTCAAAGCTCAGCGTACTGCAGGTGAGTATTGTTGGACCTGTACCCCTCATGTGATTCGTTATGTGTTGGATACTTACCATTTGCCTGCGGTGACGTATCTGGACGCCGATCTGTTTTTTTACGAGAAACCCTCAGTGCTACTGAATGAATTTGAGAAAAGTAAGGGATCAGTACTAATCACGTCGCATCGTTATACACCGCAATACGATCAGTCAGAAACGTCGGGAATCTACTGCGTACAATTTATGACATTTAAAGCGGATCATCGAGGTTTGACGGTTCTGCAATGGTGGCAGGAACGCTGCATCGAGTGGTGCTATAACCGCTTTGAGGATGGCAAATTTGGCGATCAAAAGTACCTGGATGATTGGCTGGATAGATTCGAAGGGGTGCACGCTCTCTCTCATTTAGGGGGAGGGGTTGCTCCATGGAATATTCAGCAATACCGTTTATCTGAGCGAGGCGGAAAACTATATGTAAATGATTTTCCTTTGGTCTTTTATCATTTTCATGGTTATAAACAGTATTCAGATAATCTACATGATTTAGGTGGCTATCAACTTAGTAATACGGTGGTGAACTTAGTATATCGCCCTTATCTACGATCGCTTGCCTTGCAAGAGTTGGGAGTTAAAAGCGTATGGCCCGACTTTGATCGCGGCCGTGCGATGAGAGTTCGTTCATGGAAAACACCGTTGCGTAATATACGTCGTCGGCTTAAAGGGGAGTTTAATGAATACCGCTTCTTATAAAGGCAAGCGCGTACTAATTACAGGAGGGTTGGGTTTTATCGGTTCTAACCTGGCGCGCCGGCTAGTCCATGCCGGGGCAAAGGTTACACTGGTCGACAGCCTGATCCCTTCCTATGGTGGCAACCTGTTTAATATTTCTGATATTAAAGAACAGCTTACTTGCAATATCAGTGATGTGCGTGACCCGCATTCGATGGCCTATTTGGTTCAGGATCAGGATTTTTTATTCAATCTGGCAGGCCAGACCAGCCATATGGATTCAATGACGAATCCTCAAGCTGATTTGGATATTAATGCAGGTGCTCAACTGGCTATCTTGGAAGCATGCAGGTTGGCAAATCCGTCTATCAAATTAGTATTTGCCAGTACCCGTCAGCTCTATGGCAAGCCTGATTATTTACCAGTCGATGAATTGCATCCAATTAGGCCGGTAGATGTGAATGGAATTAATAAGTTAGCAGGTGAGTGGTATCACCTGTTATATAACAATGTGTATGGCATTCGTGCTTGCGCCTTACGGCTTACGAACACATATGGTCCGGCTATGCGCGTCAAGGACGCACGACAAACGTTTCTCGGGATCTGGGTGCGTCTGTTGGTTGAGGGACAAGCTATCAAAGTTTTTGGTGATGGCAAGCAATTGCGCGATTTCAACTATGTTGATGACTGTGTTGATGCATTGCTCTTGGCCGGTGCCAGCGACGTTGCAAACGGAAAAGTCTATAACCTGGGCAGTCGCGAAGTCATTAATTTAGGTGATCTGGCGAAAATGATGGTGGAGTTAGGTCATGGCGGTGCATACGAACTTGTACCTTTTCCAGCTGAGCGAAAAGCGATTGATATTGGTGATTATTACAGTAATTTCGGACTTATTTCGAAGGAGTTGGGGTGGGAGCCAAAAATTGATCTTAAAGAAGGCTTGAAAAGAACAATGGAGTATTACTCCGCTAATAGCCAGCATTATTGGGATGCAAGTAAATGATATTAATGAACGATTTCAAGTCGGAGCCTGATGAAATTCGCGCAGCAATGCTGCGAGCGAGTAAGCGGGTACTTGATTCCGGATGGTATGTGTTAGGTAAAGAAGTAGAGAACTTTGAGGCGCTCTGGGCTGAGCGGTGTGGAGTCTCGTATGGTGTAGGCGTTGGTAATGGAATGGATGCCATTGAAATTGCTTTGCGAGCGCTGGATATCGGCCCGGGCGATGAAGTCGTCACTACCTCAATGACAGCTTTTGCGACTGCGCTTGCGATAGTACGTGCGGGTGCGCAACCTGTGCTTGCTGATATTGACCCAGATACTGCTTTGTTATCAATTGAGAGCGTACGCAGGTGTATATCAACGCAAACCAAGGCCGTAATTCTGGTGCATTTATACGGGCAGATTCGCGATATGGACGCTTGGTCCAGGTTGTGTGATGAACACAATATAGTGTTGATTGAAGATTGTGCCCAGGCACATTTGGCTAGACTAGGAGGACGCGTCGCCGGATCGTATGGCCGCGCAGGCGCGTATAGTTTTTATCCAACTAAAAATTTGGGCGCGCCTGGAGACGGCGGGATGTTGGTGACAAGCGAAAAATCGATCGCTGAAAAATCCGCGCGCCTGCGTAATTATGGGCAAAGCGTCCGTTATCAGCATCCGGAATTAGGTATGAATAGCCGCCTTGATGAAATTCACGCAGCAATTCTCACTGAGCGCCTCACATGGTTGGAGGAGTTCACTCAGCGCCGGCGCGAAATTGCAGGAGCTTACCGAAATGGGATACAGAATCCCTCTGTAAAAATGTTGAGTTCTCCGCAAGAACCGGCTGCACATGTGTACCATTTGTTTGTGGTGACATGCGAAGCTCGAGCTCAATTGCAGGCGCATTTGCATCAGAATGATGTGCAAGCACTCATTCATTACCCTATACCCATACACCATCAAGAACCCTCTACGGAGTGGCGGCGAGATCCACAAGGTTTGGCAAATAGTGATCGACATGCCGATATCTGTCTGTCCTTGCCCTGCCATCCGCAAATGACAAACGCGGATATAGATGCAGTCATTGATGCCGTGAATACCTTTACGGGCTGAAGCGGCCCAAGAGCATAGCCATCAACTCCACAAGAATAACGAAACGATAGCGTAGAATGAATGAAGTGATATGTCTTGATCCAGCTTACAGTACTACACGCTGCCTATCCCGCCATGCTGCACATACGCAAAAGTCAGCGGTTGCCAAGTTCGAACCGTTATTGTGTCTGCCTTCTAATTCATTCAGAAAGGCGGAAGGAGGATTGCGCAAGCAAGGTTACTTCAAGCTTGCCGCGTCAGATCAAGGGCAGACACCCGGCGGTAGTGCAGTACCATTAATTACGGTTATAACCGCGGTCTTTAATGCTGAAAAGACTCTGGAAGACACGATACTGAGTGTTATTAGTCAATCTTACGGCAATATTGAGTACATCATTATTGACGGCGGCTCGACTGATAGTAGTGTCGAGATCGTTCGAAAATACGAGCATTTAATTGATTATTGGGTGGCCGAGCCTGATGACGGAATTTATGATGCATGGAACAAAGGGGTGAGTCTTGCGCGTGGCGACTGGATTGCATTTCTTGGTGCAGATGACGTGTATCGGGATGGTGCGATTGAGTCTTACATGCATTTGGCAGGGCAATCTAACGATCAACGGCCTGAATACATATCATCCAGAGTTAACCTGGCAAAAGGGGAAACGATATTAGCCGTCGTAGGAGCCCCGTGGCAGTGGAGCAAATTTCGCAAATATAATTTGATTGCACACGTCGGCTCCTTCCATCACAGATCATTATTTGAAGCGCACGGTTTATTTGATGCATCTTATAAAATTAGCGGCGACTATGAATTCCTGCTTCGTTCTGGCAAGGATTTACGCGCGAAGTTTTTGGATTTGATTACGGTAAACATGCAGGTTGGCGGAGTTAGCGATGCAAACTTCCGGGTTTTTAGCGAAACAACCCGAGCAAAAATATTGACTGGCAAGCGCAATGCATTGTTGAGTCATGGTGAAAAATATTGGGCAATTTTCAAATGGAAATTGCGCAATCTGTTACGTTCATGATGACATGTTTTAAATAAGCAGCTAAGTGCTGGTGGTAAGCCGCTAATGTGATGAATCGTATGTATTCGTACACTTCCTCGTAAATCAATATGCTTGGATGAGAGCGAGCAAATAATTAGTAACGGGGGGGGACATGCAAACAATAGTGGTAACTGGTGCTTCCGGGATTGTCGGGAAAGCATTGGTTGCAGAATTAGCGCGTAATAGCGATTTTGAGGTGAGGGTACTTTCTCGTAATCCTCAACGCGATCTAAACGACAAAATTTTTCCGGACAACGTTGCTGTAGTTGTCGGTGATTTACTCGACGCATCTTCCATCAAGACCTTGTTGCTGCCTGATTGTGTGGTGATTCACCTGGCTTATCTGTGGAATGTAGGTGAAGCCGAAAATTTGAAGGTCACCAAGAATTTATTGGATGCTTGTCGCGATACAGGCATAAAACGCTTTGTTCATTGCAGCACAGCGGCGGTAGTCGGACGGACTCAGGTCAGCAAAATTACAGAAGATACGCCTTGTCAGCCGGTAACTGAATACGGGATTACAAAACTCAGAATTGAGCAGGAAATTTTGCGGAGTGCGGTAGACCACGCATTCGATGTTGTTGTTCTTCGTCCTACGGCGGTGTTTGGGCGCGAAGGTGAGCAATTGCGGAAGTTAGTCAATGATTTGACATTCGGGAATGTTTGGTTGAATTACGCAAAGTCTTGTCTTTTCGGAAGACGGAAAATGAATTTGGTACATATGACAAACGTCATCGCCGCAATTATGTTCGTCGTGCGAATAGAGGGATCTTTGAATGGGAATATCTTTATTCTTTCTGATGATGAAGATCCGAAGAACAACTTTTCAGATGTCGAACACTTCTTGATGAATGCTTTGGATATTAAGCGTTACCCTTTGCCCAAAATCATGTTGCCAACGTGGATATTGTCCACCTTGTTGAAGATGCGAGGTAGAAATAATGTCAACCCGATGTGTGAGTATGATTCGAGTAAATTGAAAAATTTGGGTTTTGAGCGGCTTGTGGCATTGGAGACTGGCTTGACCGAGTATGCAAACGCTTATCGCTCTGCTTACTTATCTGAAAGTAGAGGTAGAGATTTATAAATGCGAGTACTCAATGTCAATTCATCGCTTGATTCCAGAACAGGAGGGGGGACTGCCGAACGTACGTTCCAGATGAGCCGTTTCCTGGCGCGCTCGGGTAAAGAATGCACTGTTCTGACGGTAGATACCGGTCTCGATAAGGCTCGCATTGCGGCACTTGCACCTGCAAACGTAGTTGCTTTGCCTTTATTGTGGCGACGATTTTATGTGCCATACACAAAATGGCATATGATAAAAATGCTAGTGGCCGACGCTGACATCATTCATTTGATGGGACATTGGGGAGTGCTGAATGCCATCGTCTATATGATTGCGCGCCGGATGGGCAAGCCCTATGTTGTTTGCCCGGCAGGAGCTTTGCCGATATTTGGCCGTTCCACTTTCATCAAGCACTTATACAATCTGTTGGTTGGCAATGCCATTATTCGCAATGCCTCAGCCTGGGTTGCGGTGACACCAATTGAGTTTTCCCAGTTTGAAAGTTATGGCATTCCGGCTTCAAAGATTACCGTTATTCCAAATGGTGTTGCTGCAGAAGATTTTCCCGCGATGGATACGGTAGATTTTCGCGCCCAAAAAAATCTGTCAGATAAGCCTTTGATCCTGTTCATGGGGCGTTTGAATCTGATCAAAGGCCCTGATATTTTGCTGCGCGCGTTCGCCTCGATCAAAGACAAAATTGGGGAACATCATTTGGTATTTGTCGGGCCAGATGAAGGAATGCAAGCAGGATTGCTTGAGTTTGCCCATCAACAAGCCATCTCGGATCGGGTGCATTTCTTAGGTTTTGCTGGTGGACAGGATAAAGTCGCGGCCTATCGTTCCGCATCGTTATTGGTTGTACCCTCCCGTCAAGAAGCCATGTCGATAGTCGCGTTAGAGGCAGGTATATGCGGTATACCCGCCTTAGTAACTGATCAATGCGGATTTGGCGAAATTAAATCAATTTCGCCAGCATTGGAGACTACCGCCGATGTACAGGGAGTGGCGCGGAGTTTACAAAAGGTGATTACGGAGCCGGATATGCTCAAAAATCTCGGACCTTTGTTCTATGAGTTCGTCGTTCAGCGCTACACCTGGGAGTCTATCGTTGCCGCTTATGCTGGTCTGTATACCAACATATTGGCGTTGAAAAAATGAAGGTACTTATCGTTAGTCAGTATTTTTGGCCTGAAAGCTTTCGCATCAACGAACTTGTCCAGTCACTAAAAAAGCAGGATATCGAGGTTGATGTGCTAACGGGGCAGCCTAACTACCCCGAAGGTGTCGTATTCCCCGGGTATAAAGCTTGGTCTTGCGGTGAGGAGGAATGGGCAGAAACGAAGATATACCGTGTGCCTTTGTTTCCTCGTGGTAGCAAGAGTGCCATCAAACTGGCTTTGAATTATTTGAGCTTCGTTGTTTCAGGGCTGTTGCTTGCGCCCTGGTTACTACGAAAGAATAAATACGATGTGATCTTCGTTTATGCACCATCGCCTATCCTGCAAGCTATCCCTGCAATTTTTCTGGGATGGTTGAAGAAGTGTGGGGTAATTGTGTGGGTGCAGGATCTATGGCCCGAAAGTCTAAGTGCAACAGGGTATGTTCGTAGCGCGCGCATACTAGGACTGGTCGAGAAGTTGGTCAGATGCATTTATCGTCACACCGATCTTTTGCTGGTACAGTCAGAAGCCTTTATAGCCAAGGTAGCAACTTTGGCACCTGGTAAGCGTATCGAGTATTACCCGAATTCGGTAGATGCAAGCTTTGCCAACCCGACGAACGTAGTGCTGCCAGATATTGCTGGTCTGGACGAAGGCTTTCCTATTGTATTCGCTGGCAATATCGGTGCGGGGCAAGCGGTAGAAGTCATTGTTGAAGCAGCTGCGCTCCTGCGTGAACACGAGGATATCCGTTTTATTGTCGTCGGGCAGGGAAGCTGCAGGGACTGGATGGCTGATGCGGCGCAAGAACGAGCACTAATGAATTTGTATTTGCCTGGGCGTTATCCGGTGGAAATGATGCCGGCTCTCATGAAAAAAGCAGCTGCATTGCTGGTCACGCTTGCTGATGAGCCAATTTTCGAGGCGACGATACCGAGTAAAGTGCAGGCTTATATGGCGGCCGGCAAACCTATACTTGCATGCCTCAATGGCGAAGGTGCACGATTGATTGAAAAATCGGGTGCTGGCTTGACCTGCCCGGCCGAGTATGCGCAAGGATTGGCAGCGTCGATCTTAAAACTATACAAAATGACCAATGCCGAGAGAGCGCAAATGGGGGCAAACGGTCGTCGTTATTTTAAAGAACATTTTGATCAAGATATGTTGGCAGAACAGCTTATTGGCCACTTCCGAGTGGTGTCTGAATCTGGCGAGGGGCGGCAATGAGGATATTAGTATTAGGGGCGAGCGGGATGTTGGGGAGCGCAGTTATGCGCACTCTGAACGAAAAAACTGATTGGGAAATCTTTGGCACGCTGCGCTCTGCAGGTGCAAAGCGTTTTTTCTCACAGGAGATCGCTGAACGGCTGATAGCTGGCTGTGATGTGGAGAATCATGATTCGCTGGTAAATGTGTTTCAACGTGTCAAGCCGAATGTTGTGATTAATTGCATAGGCTTGATCAAACAGGTTGCCGATGCAGACGATCCTTTGCTGGCATTGCCCATTAATTCCTTATTGCCACATCGTCTGGCTGCTCTGTGCGCACTAGGCAAAGCCCGCCTTATTCATATCAGTACTGATTGTGTATTTAGCGGTTCCCGCGGCGGCTACACGGAAGATGATCAGTCCGACGCGACTGATTTATATGGAAAGTCCAAATATATAGGTGAGGTTTATGCTCCTCACACTATAACCTTAAGAACATCAATTATTGGACACGAGCTACAAAGTGCGCACGGTCTGGTTGAATGGTTTTTATTGCAAAAAAAGCAATGCAATGGGTATAATCGCGCAATATTCTCAGGGTTACCCACCGTTGCATTGGCTCAAGTGATTCGGGATTTCGTGATCCCGAAGCCTGATCTGTTCGGCCTTTACCATGTCGCGGCCAAACCGATTTCCAAATTTGATCTTTTAAATTTGGTCGCGGAGGTGTACGACAAGTCTATTGTTATCGTTCCCGACGATCATTTGGTAATTGATCGGTCATTGAATGCAGATAAGCTAAAACAAGATACCGGATACGTTGCGCCAGCCTGGTCAGATCTGATCCAGTTAATGCGAAGATCTCGAAGCCTATAACAAGAATTGTATTCGATGGTTTTGTGCTGGTGGGGTATCAGACTCTAGTGCTTAAAAGCCATAGCAGTTTTGTTGCGAAGAGAGAGAACGTTGCGTTATTCATTCCCCGTCGCGTTCATGGCGAACAGTTTTGCCATGACCATTTTGCTTATCGTATTGGGCTTAACGGGGAAATCCGCCATGGCTGCGGAGGTTGGTATCGTACATGGTGCCACTTTAGCTTTGCTTTACGCATTTTCGGCTAATGCCCGTAGTCTGATCTTAAGTAAGTCTGCAACTGTCTCCGCATATTCTGTTGTCATCTGGCGTTTATTGCTACTTTTGCCTTTGGCTGCTATCGCATATTGGTTGAGTGTGAATGCAGCAGGGGTAGAAACTTTTCTCGCGATCATTCTAATCGCCCGACGTTGTGTGGACTGGTTAAATGAAATTCATCTTAGCGAGATGGAGCGACTCGGTCTACAGAACGTAGCGCAACGCTACGTGTTGCTCCAATCGGCCACTATGTTATTGCTGCTGGTCTGGTTAGTTGGAGATATTCCATTTCCCTTGCTCGGCTTAAGCATCTGGGCTCTCGCACCGCTCTTTTTTAGTCTGAGGTTTATAGGTCAAGCGATTGGCGTCGCAGCAGAGGTAATGCATGGTGGAGTCTTTGCCAAAATACTGCCTCACTTCGGCTCAACCGCAATCATAGGCATTACAGTGTATGTATTTCGCCTGTTGATATTGCTCATCGCAGGTAAGGAAGTGGCTGGTGATTTATATACGGCATTTGCAATAGGTGGGCTTACAGGTTCGGTTTTTGCGAATGCATTGGGTGCCAGTATTGCACTCCACGAGGAACGTAGCGGCCGCCGCTACTTCCCGCCGTTTTTGCGTCATATTCTTAATCTGACTTTGCTGGTAGGTATATCCGTTTTTGTTATTGCAAACATGCAATTGCTGAATCTGGAGTGGACCGGAAAATCAGCTCTTTTTTGGCAGGCAACCGGTTTATCCATGGTCGGTGGCGTCATTATGGTGTATGCCCAGCGCGTACGTTTCAGTTTGCTGCAGTCTGACGAAGAACATGACGTATTTGGCCCAGATGTATTGATGAATATTCTCATCATTGCATCTGTACCATTTGTTTTTTATTTGCTAGGAGTTGAGGCTCTCTCCTTTCTGTATTTGCTAACTTCTGTGCTCGCGTATGTTTTTTATATGAGCGCACGAAAAGGCGCGAAGGAAAATTCAGGTGCTCTAGAAACTCTTGTAGGAACGAACAATATTTTAAGAGTGCTGATCGCCGCACTACTTTTATTGCCGCTATTTTTTCAGCTGAATCATGGTGTTTTTACCGATACTTCACTGACCTTTAATAGCGGAGGTGCGCTGCGTGAATTACCCATACCCGTTTCTGTTTTAACCTGCTACCTGGGTATATTGCTACTAGGCGTGTATAAGCGGGCATTCCTTTCATTTGGTTTTATTTTCCTTACCTGTGTATTCATGATGATGTCTGCCATCATTTTGACGCAAGGGCAGGCCGCAGAGCAGCAAGCGAAGTTTATTTTATTGATTCAGTTTGTCTTGCCGATGATCGCGTTGGTGTTGGGGCAAGTGTATGAACCTTCAAAACTTAATTTTCAGGATAAGACCTATGCGAAAGCTTTCATCTGGGTCTTGATCGTTATTGTTCCGTTGCAATTGTTTTTTACATGGCGCCTGGGATTGGGTTATCTTTCGCCCAATATTGGATTTTTTAGTGTTTACCAGTATTTGCAATATGTCCCTGTGATATTCGTTGCGGCATATCTGATAGTAGTTTTTTCTTTGTGGTCTCACCGCAGATACAAAGTTCTCATACTAGTGTTGTTCCCGTTTATGTCTTTCTATACTGCGGCATCACTATCGATACCAGCTTTGGGATTGCTTTTTTTCGGATTATTGGCGTTTGCGTTGATACGAATAGGGAAAGAGCGGCTCCCGCTCATCATATTCATATTGAGCGTTGTTCTTTCTTTTCTATATTTGCATCATCAAAAAAATCAACCCATGGTTAGCTATAAATTTGACCTGGTTAGCCAGCTTTGGTCCGCAAATAGCAACATGCTGAACAGTACAAACGTAGAGGATGAAAAATTATTTCCAGTCCTTAAATCAAGTATGCAATATCCAGCGACCCAAAACATTGTCGGGCGTGTGGCGTACTGGGAATATTATTTGGGAGAAATCACAAGTAGTTGGAATAGTTTTTTATTGGGGAACGTGGAGCCGCCAAGCCGCACTCAATATCCTAGTGCACATAATTATTATCTTGATTTTGTCTATAACTTTGGCGTCTTAGCATTTATTCCGATGCTATTCCTTATTTGTTATACCGCTTTCATGATCATTCGTAATGTGCGGAGAATAGTTGAGTCGCCTGATGTGCTGGTGCTATGTCTGGTCGTATATTTTTTACTACTTGTTGATAATCTTTTGAAAGTAGGCTTGAGACAGCCTTATCCCGCGATCTTCACGTTTTTTCTATGGGGATTATTACTCACAAAATTATCAATGCTGACGACAGAAAAAAAACATGCCACGGTTTAACTTAATTACTTTTTGCCCTATTCGGATTGGACTTTGGCTGTTTTCTGCAGCGATTGTGCTGTTAGCGATTAGTGCTCATATGCAGTATGTGGGGGCTGCTTATGTTTACCTGCTGTTTACCGTGGTATCAACTACGCTGTTGTATTTGGGATTCAATAAGAAGGCTATATTTTTTGACGCTTTCATCGGGATATTTTTTTGGCTCGGATTTTGGTTGAAATTGACTATTAGGGTCGGGTTTGCCGATGGAATGTTTTTTGAACATACCGGAGATTTCGATGGTTCTGGTGCTGCATTTGATCGAGGCTTACTGGTTGCATCATGTGGAATGGCCGGATTGATTGTTGCAACGCTAATTCGACGCAGATTTTTTTCATTTCCCGATGAGATGAAAAACGACATCGGTTTGCCGGGACTTTTCGATTTTTATAAAAAACATCGAAAATTCGTTCTGGCAGGGTTTGTGATTTTGTTTTTATTCATTTCTTTATCCAATCTATACCTAGGAATTTATCAAAGAGGACAGGTGGCTCGTACTGTATTGCCATACGGTTTAGGCGGCATATACAAATGGCTATTACTGTTCGGCTTGACTAGTGTTGCGGCCGTTGCCCTACGGTTTGAATATCTGATTGGTAATAACAAGCCATATCTTGTGAGCATACTAAGCGTGATGGAAAGTTTCGCTTCAAATGTTTCATTGCTAAGCAGGGGCATGGTATTAAACATGGGTGCTTTGTTCTATGGCCTGTATAAAAATTCAAAATCGTCTAGAAAATTAAGCTTCAGATTCTTGGTTGTTGTGATGCTGGTTTTCGGTTTGTTGTTTGTAAGTTCAGTCACCGTCGTAAATTATTTGCGTTTTCACGGTCCAGAAGTTTTTGGACGGACTTGGGACAATGCTGAAGTCACTAGCCAGACGAGTTCTGCCGCAGTGCGTGGAATGACCACTCCACTTTTTATTGATCGTTGGGTTGGTATGGAGGGAGTGTTAGCAGTATCTAGCTCACAAAAAATCGGAGAGGAACTGTGGCATCAAGCATGGCAGGAGATTTATCGTGATTATGGAACCAGTTTTTATGACCTGAACCTGATTCAGTCTTCGTATCTGAATATAGATACAAGCAAGCATCACTATATTTCTTTACCAGGGATTATTGCATTTTGTTTTTACCCTGGATCATTCGTGTTCCTATTTGGGGCGCTGCTGTTGGTGGGCCTTATTGGGGCAGCGATTGAGATATTTGTTTACAAATTTGGGGGCCGGAACCTGATTCTATGTTCCTTGCTGGCGCAAGTCGTTGCGTTCAGGTTTGCAAGTTTTGGATATGTACCAACTCAGAGTTACCTTCTATTTGGTACTTTATTCTTGAATGTGATGATTCTGTTTGGCTTAGATAAAATATTGCTCTTTAGGTATCGCAAGTCGAAATAATAAAGCTAGAGCGGAATTGAGTGGACACATTGCAGAATCTCTTGCGAGACCGGTTAAAATGACGTTTTTCTCGTTCTATTGAGGCGAGAACTTGCTTTCTTCTATCGCAGTAAACAAAACGATAATAGACATAATAATGTTCGATAATAAAATTTTAATGATTACCGGTGGTACCGGATCCTTTGGAAATACAGTCTTAAAGCGTTTTTTGGATACCGACGTTCGGGAAATCCGGATTTTCAGTCGCGACGAGAAAAAGCAGGAAGATATGCGTATAGCCTTGGGCAATGACAAGGTTAAATTTTATATCGGCGATGTCCGTG